>Ga0075369_10000081_pt1 | contig 25013 bp, 19 predicted proteins | sample EndMethybrTD3034_FD_71400 | JGI IMG/M metagenome (GOLD analysis project Ga0075369, IMG submission 71400) | Populus endosphere microbial communities from Tennessee, USA - Endosphere MetaG P. TD hybrid TD303-4 | ecosystem: Host-associated > Plants > Roots > Endosphere | place: USA: Tennessee...
CAGTCGTTTTGAAGGTGAGCGTACCCGAGCCCGAGCCGCTGACATAGGTGGCCTTGCCGCCGTCATTGAGCGACAGCGTGGGCGTACCTGTTACCGTCACGGCCTCGTTGAAGGCGAGCGTCAGCGTGATGACATCGCCGGCATGCTCGATTCCCGTTCCCGGAGTGGCCGTGGCCTGCGTCACCGCCGGCTGGATCGTCGGCGTCGTCGGCGTAGTTGGGGCTGGGAGAGATCCTGTGGTTATCGTCAAGTTTCGGAAATCGGCGGCCATAACTTCGGGTGAGGTATGCCGATAGAGCCCTTCTTCCCAATACGTGCGAGAACCATAGCCCAACGGGCCGTTGTAGTTCACAACCTGATTCCCGTTGATGTAGACGTCCAGAAACCCGCTGCTGTTGTTGGCTACGCTGGTCTGTATCTGAATATTGTAATACTGGCCGCGCACAATGGGATTGGGGTCGGTCCACAGCGTCCTGGTGGTGACGCTGCCCGTCGCGGGGTTCCCGTATCGGGCCACGACTGCCATATGTTCGCCCTGCATTTCGATCGCGAAGGGAGGCGAGGTGGACACACCAAGGTCTCCGTCATTGCTGTGCAGTTCCGCGGTCACAAGCCACGGCGCGGTGTTCGTGGCGCCGGGCTCGACCATGAACTGATAGGAAATGTTGGTGGGCATGCCGACCGCAATCAGATTGTTCATCTGAACCTCGGAGCGATCGATAGTCGAGCCATCGAACCAGGCCGGATCACCTGCGTGAATTTCGAAGCGCAGGGTCTGGCTGTCGGGCTCGGTCAGGCTGTAGCTCTCGCCCGCCGTCTGGACGTTGTAGGGGTTGCCGTCGATATACAGATTGCTTTGCGGCTGAGACGTAAACGACGTGATTGTGCCGGCCATTCCATTATCCTTTTACCGTTGAAGACAGGGAATTCCATCGCCGCGCATCACGAGGCGCACGACGTACCGCATGCTCGGAGTGCGTGACACTGCGAGCCGATTCCAAAGCAGCGGGATTTGATAGTGCCCCCCCAACTGCTGGGGTCGCTGGTTAATTAGGAAGTATGGCGAAAAAAGCCTCAAAATGTGATTTATACCCATGTATAGAGCCTCCTTGTTCCCTTCTTGATGATGACGAGTGGTGGGAGAACTCGAACGGGGCGGTCGTCATCCTCGCGAGTGTCGGAGTGTCGGATCTTCCGTGCCATCCCAATGGTCTAACGCCGGGGCGGACCTCGAAATTGCGATCGTCGCCAAGCTCCTTGCTTGCGCATGGGCTGTTTCGCAAATCCCATTATAGTTTTCCCGATCACGCCTCTCCTCGCTACTTTCATAACTTCGCTGCAGCAACGTCGGCGCGGTATCGCCCAGGCGGCGCCTTAACGCTCGATCTTCGAGCAATCGGTTATGCGCATGGCAAGCGCCTCGGCGTGCCCCACAAGTGACAGGAGCCCGTTGGTTCGTGAGCAACGGCTTCATCGACGAATGGGAGCGTGAGAATATCGGTCTGCTGGAGCTGCGCACGGTTTCCGCAGGGCCGAGTCAGCTTGGGAAGTCTACGCATCAGCGATTTTGAGCCATTGAGCCTGATCGCGGGTTTGCTCAATTTCGACGCTTCCAGCTATGGTCGCGGTCCAGTCACTCACCAATACCCGCTCTTCCATCCCTGGTTACCAGTCGCTTGGGCTTGCGCCAAGATTTCCGCGTCCATCGACTGTATCGATGATGGGATCCGCAAGGCGAAGACGTTACTGCTCAGTTGGACTCCGCGGGCAGGACAGACCGTGGCCTGTTATAGTGACAGCCTGACAACACACGATTGCTAAGCATTCCAGCGGTTGGCCCGGACGTTCGCCCGACCTGCTCTACTTAACATTAGCCGTCTTTCTCGAGATTCGTACTGCCCGCCGCCTCAACGCCGCGGCGACCAACTAGCGGCAACCGACCTTCGCGCCACACCAGCCAGCTGCGTGGAGGCTTGCGAGCCTCCGCAGCGACCGCGGCTGTATTCGAGCTCCGCTTCTCACGCCGCGGGATCAGGCGGCCGGCAACGACCCCGAATCTGTCCGACACGGACTTACTCACAATTGGGTAGCCACTCAGCCCCAGGTACCAACCCTTCTGCTTTCACTTGCTCAGCAGGCTCTGGGCTATCGTCGCTTTGATGAGAATAGAGGTGATCAGACTTGCTGCGCCGCCTGCACGGCGGTGAGCGGAGGGTGGCGATGCGTGCGTCATTTCTGGGGTGCCCCATTGATGTCCTGACGATGGCCGATACGGTCGAGCTCGCACGCACCGCAATGCATAGCCAGCAGCGTTTGCAACATGTTGCGCTCAACGTCGCCAAGTTAGTCAGCATGCGCTTTGATCCGGTGCTCGCTGCCGACGTCGCTAGCAGTGATGTGATCAGCATTGATGGCATGGGCATAGTGTGGGGAGCTCGTGCAATCGGGCTGCCGGTCCAGTCGCGCGTGACCGGCATCGATCTGCTCACCGAGATCCTTGCACTATGTGAAAGGGACGGCTTCAAACCGTATTTTCTCGGAGCGACGCCTGGTGTGTTGCAACAGGCCGCCCAGCGAGTCCTCGACAAGCATCCCTCGATCGCGTTCGCTGGCCTCAGGGACGGCTACTTCACACGCGAGCAGGAGGCCCAAGTGGTCCGCGAAATTCGGTCTAGTCGCGCCGACTGCCTTTTTATCGGCATGCCTTCGCCGCGCAAGGAGCGCTTTCTCGCGTCGTATCGCGATACGCTCGGTATACCTTTCATCATGGGTGTCGGTGGTTCGTTCGATATTCTTGCCGGCGCGGTACGGCGGGCGCCAGTTCGCATGCAGCACCTCGGGCTCGAATGGCTTTACCGCGTCTATCAGGAGCCAGGACGCATGTGGTGGCGATATGCCAAGACCAATACATTGTTCGCCGGCATTCTGGCCCAAGCCATTGTACGCCAGAGGTTGGGCATAGCACCGCGAGAAAACATTGGGCTGCCGCCTCGAGCGGATGTAGGCCATTCAGTCCAAGGTGTTCACCAAGCCCCGCTAACGTACTCACCAAGCCGCGAACGACACACTGCTATGCCTTAATTGGAGTCGACGCCGCCAGCCCGCGCTAATGCGAGCGATCTCTCGTTGAGTAACCGTGTTTCAGCCTTCTGACCTTCAGTTTGATTGATAGCTCAAATCGGAGCGGTAGCCAGAAACAAGCATATGACCTGACGAGTAGCGTCAAACTATCGTCCAGATAAGGCATCTTGCAATGTGTGGGATCTTCGGATGGGTTCTCGGGCCCGCGAAGCATCAGGATCGCGAAACTCTCATCAAGCTTACCGATTTGATGTTACATCGAGGGCCGGACGGCTCAGGCTACCGGCTTTACGAAACGGCGGAGCGATATCAAATCGGCTTGGGCCACCGCCGGCTTTCCATCATCGACATCGGTGGCGGCGCCCAACCGATGGCGACCGAGGATGGCCGCTTTAGCTTGGTTTTCAATGGCGAGATCTATAATTACCTTGAGCTGCGGAAGCAGCTCGTTTCTCTTGGCCATCACTTTCGTACGGACTCGGATACCGAGGTGCTGATCGAGGCATATCGGGCCTGGCAGCTAGACTCGGTGCGCAGATTGCGCGGCATGTTCGCCTTTGCGCTGTGGGACGACGCTGAGCAGCGGTTGGTGCTTGCCCGCGATGCCTTCGGCAAGAAGCCACTGTTTCTCGCCGAGGCGCAAGGGGCTGTTCTCTTCGGCTCAGAGATTGAGCCGCTCGTTCAGTTCCCGGGCTTCAGCCGCGCCTTAGATTCCGATGCGCTCGGCCACTATCTTCTTAATCGCTATGTTCCGGGGCCGTCGACGTTCTTTCAGTCGGTAAAGAAACTACAGCCTGGTCATTGTGCGGTATGGCAAAATGGCATGTTGAAGTCGACACGGTATTATACGCCGCCGTTCGCGACGACGGTGCCGGACGTCAAGGAGTTCAACGATGCAATTCGATTATTCGAAGGTGCGTTCGACGAGGCCGTCCGAATTCGCATGCGCAGCGACGCGCCGTACGGCGCTTACCTTTCGGGTGGCATCGACTCGTCGGCGGTCGTGGCAACCATGGTCAAACACAGTACGGAGCCGGTGCGGACGTTCTCGGTAGGCTTTCGGAAGGCCGGATATTCGGAGCTCGATCACGCGCGGGTCATTGCAGGTCAGTTCGGCACCATTCACAATGATCTGATTGTCGAGCCTGGCGCGTTCATGGACCATTGGTCGACCGCCATCCTTCGTCGCGGTGCTCCGGTGAGCGAGGCGTCTGACATCCCGATTTTCATGCTTTCGGAAATGGCTTCTCGTAGCGTGAAGATGGTACTTACGGGAGAAGGCGCCGATGAGCTGATGGGTGGATATCCGAAGTATCGGGCCGAGCGATGGATCGGCCTCTATCAATGGCTCATCCCGCACCTGTTGCACGAGCGGCTGATCCGTCCGCTAGTCCGCTCGCTGCCGTATGGCATGAGGCGTGCAAAAATTGTTGCGCTGGCCGCAGGCGAGCGCGATCTCGCAAACCGTATGAGAGTATGGTTCGGCGGTCTTTCGGTCGGCGAAAGTGAAGCAATGCTGGGGCGACTGCTTTCAGCAACCCCGCCCGACCTGTTTCCGTATTCGTCGCAGATCGGATCCAGCCTGCGACGTATGTTGTTCTTCGATCAGACGTCTTGGCTTCCGGATAACCTTTTGGAACGCGGCGATCGAATGATGATGGCAGGATCAATCGAGGGCCGGATGCCGTTCATGGATACGGTGCTGGCGGGCGTCGTGGCTAGATTCCCCGACGACTTTCTGACCGGGGGCAAGGGAGGCAAGAGAGTTTTGCGGGCGGCGATGGACAAGATTCTGCCCTCAGAAATCATACGGCGGAAGAAGATCGGCTTCCGGGTACCGATCGAGGAATGGTTCAGGGGTCCCTATCGTGAGTTCTTGCGGGACATGCTGGTGAGCGAAACGTCCTGCGTGGCACAAATGGTAAGCGGCGATAGGCTCCGTCAACTTGTAACGGAGCACCTTGACGCCCGGCAGAACCACGAAAGACTTCTTTGGTCGTTCGTGAATCTCGAGATCTTCTTGCGTGCGTTCAAGGTGGCATCATGAGAATGGTCTACCTGGCGCTTCAAAGGCAGCAACGACGAAACGTGGGACGACCGCCACTACGACGGGGGCCAACCTCACAGGCCCGCCGTTTCGGGCCGATCCCCGTTAGGCCAGCACGATCGCGGCCTATCGTTATGGTGGAATCTAGCGACGACATGCAGGTGAGACGACTCTTTTGAGATCCGTTTTGGGACGAGTTGCCTGGTACCGAGACCGTCTGGCGGCAATGAACACGTCGGAGATCGTCCACCGGGTAGTCGAAACCGCCGCCAAGCAAATCGGGCGCCGGCACAACGGCGGCTGGGATAGGATCGAACCATTTGGTCCACTAGCGGCGATACCTGGCGTTGGTGCCCGGATTCACGCGTTGCCTTCGGACTTGTTGGCTCTCATAGCCAGCGAGGCCGACAGGGTCCGTGCCGGGAACTTTGATCTTCTCGGTGCTCGCTGGCCGACGCCTTCGGCGATCCCCCCGACTCCGAGCTTCTGGCGTATCGATCCCGAGGACGGCGAACCCTTTCCGCAATGGGACGCCTATACCTTCGATATCTCGTTTCGGCATGGAATAAACACGCGAGAGATGAAGCGCGTCTGGGAGCTCAACCGACTGCAATTTTTGGTACCTCTCGCCGCGGGGGCAGTGCTGGAGCACAGCAAGGCGTCCATGCTTTTGACCGGCATGATCGGATCATGGATGGCGGGCAATCCACCCTTTCGTGGGCCCACCTGGACCTCCGGCATCGAACTCGCACTCCGTGTCATTTCAGTCGCAATGGCGCTCTCCATCGCCGGGATTGATAGCCTCGACAGTGTAGAACGTCGGGCCGCGCTTCGCTTCTTCTTTGCGCATGTCGATTGGATACGACGCTTTCCATCGCTCAATTCGTCCGCCAACAATCATCGCATCGCCGAGCTTGCGGGACTGATTGTGGGTTCTATCATGGCGCCAGGATTTCCAGGTGCAGTCGCTTTGCGCGAGAATAGCTGGCGCACGTTGCTTGCCGAGATTGATCGGCAACTTTATCCGGATGGTGTGGGTGCCGAACAAGCAGCCGGCTACTCTGCATTTTCGATTGAGCTGCTCCTCGTTGCGGCTACTGCACTCGGACGCGAACGCAGCTTGCCGGCAATAACCGTGGAGCGGCTTTCGGCATGGGCTGAGCATTCCCTTTGGTTGATGGACGCTGGCGCCAAAGTGCCAGCGATCGGCGATTTTGATGACTGCCGGGTTATTGCGACAACACAGGCGCCTGAACCGAGATATGTTTCGTCCATTGTAGCCGCTGTCTCGGATTGCGTCGGCCGCCAGCATCTTGCTCCGCCGGCCAAGGATCCGAGCATCCGTGATGCCATTCTAGGGTCCGCGAAGGCATCGCCAAGACAACTCGTTGGAGTACGCTCATTTCCGATCGGGGGCTACTCGGTCATCCGAAGCAAGCAGAAAGATCCCGTCGTACTCACGTTCGATCACGGACCGATCGGCTATCTGTCGATTGCTGCGCATGGTCATGCGGACGCGCTTTCCATTTGGCTCTCCGTTGGCGACCAGCCCGTTATCGTAGATGCAGGAACGTATCTTTATCACTCAAGCAGGGACCTGCGGGACCTGTTCAGGGATACCGCGGTCCACAACACGCTGCGGCTCGATAGTGTTGGATCAAGTCGCCCATCTGGACCATTTAACTGGGGGAGCAAGGCGAATACGCGCCTCATATCGTCCGAAGACACGCCGGTTGCGCGGATCGTGGCAGAACACGACGGATACCTTGCGCAATATGGCGTGAAGCACCAGCGGACAGTAGAATTTGATGGCTCATCGCGGTTCACGATCATCGACGAACTTCTCGAGGGCGCCAAAGATAGGAGCGTTACCGTATCGTTTCTCCTGGACCCGGCCTGCCGTTCAACAATCGAGCCGGATCCGCGCGGGGTGATGATCGCCCATGACAATCGTCAAATCATTCGAGTCGCAAGCGCCGGCCCATTGAAGCCGAGAGTGGTTCGCGGCGACCAAGCAACGGGCCGTGGGTGGCTGTCGCCGTCTTTCGGCGTCCGCATGCCTACCGATCAAATCCTTTTCGAGGGCCGTCTCGACAAGCCTTCGACTATCACAATTGACGTCCTCGATAGCGTGGTGGCGTCGTGCTGAAGCACATCCCGGGTTGGTCAAAGAGCGGGCGCATCCCTGTGGCACCAGGCAGGTCAGCAGGGCGCCGACGCACCTCACGGTGTGTCCGGCCTTTTGACAGCAATGAGGGCGCCCTCGGCTCCCGGAAATCGCCCGGTCGAGATGCCCCGGACGGCAGAGACCTCCGATGGCAATTGCAGCGAAAACTCGTTAAAGATAATCCGAACTTGAAAAATGCGAACTCAGCGGAGCACCCCGTGTGATGCTTGTCAACGCGCTGTTCTCGTTCCTCATGTTTAGGTGCGCTATCGACATTCTCAGCCCCGGGGACAAGGGGACGGCGGTGGTGGCCCTTTACGTCGTTTTGGCGTTAGGACTGACATCCCTGAAGATTGCAACGTCCGGGACGTCCCGCGGAGACATGGTCATTTGTGCCATCGTCCTTTCGCTGCTGATTGTTAACCTGCTCTGGATACCTGCCGACGCCACCCCGCAGTTCTATTTTTCGATAACCGTCTTTCTCCCGATTATTTTCCTGCTGATCCTGTCGCGCTGTGAGCCGCTAACCTTTGTCCGCTTGCGAAAGCGCACTTTGATATTAGGTACACCTGTTGTCTGCAGCCTGCTGCTCATTTTCTTCTCGCGTATGGGTGGGCTGCAGGCCGATCTGTTGACCGTCCTCAATGAGCAACCGTTCCATGTCGTCGCCCAAACGGTAGCGAAGTTCTCGCTGTTGATGATCAATCAATGGATCGGCTTTCCCATAGTTGCTCTGATTTTGCTAACCGTTCTCAATATTCGATCCGCGCTCCTGGGTTTCCTCCTCGCATTCTCCATCAAGAAATTCAGCTCGTTCAATTTGAGGACCTTTCTCGCGATGCTGGTCGTTTCCGCCGTCGCGACAGCCTATCTTCTGTCGAACCCCGAATTGACCGACGCCTTCCTGCAACGAATTCTTTATCGCGATCGAGATTTCTTCGAGCTGGACGCCTCCAATTTGACCAGCGGGCGCGACGAAATCTGGCGCTACTATGGTCAAGTGCTGGAAAACTCATCGCCGATGGAGCTGCTGTTTGGGCATGGAGCGATCTGGCTGTATGGCGCTTTCCCGCTGGCTGCTCATAACGATCTCCTGAGCTTGATGGTCTGCTACGGATTCGCCGGCACGACAGCGACCCTCTATGCCTGGTACGTGATCCTGTCGCGTCTGGACCCTGAATACAGGACGGCCTGCGCTGCACTGTTCCTGGTGCTGCTTTTCACAAACGGCGTGGTCTTCCATCAATCCAATCTCTTGTTTCTGCTTTTCATGGCCGGGCAAACACAACGAATGCCACGCGGGATCCTGGATGATGCGGCGATGAGGCAGCGTGGTTTGCCGGTACATGGATGAGCGTGCCTCGCCGAAGCTCACATCTTGCTTCGGACATTGCGGCTCGATCCGCCGACCGCAGGTCTATCGCAGGCTTGAACCTCCATCTTGGCAGTTCTACTCAGGCAAGCGCCCCCGCGCCAATGCAGCGAACGAGCCTGATGCTGTGATGGGGCGAGCCGGCTGGTAAGCACAATGCCGGCAAGGGCTGACTGGATCGATCAGCGGTAATCCGCATAGTAAAGGCCCAGTTGTGCCCTGCACCTTGCGCTGTCAAACGATTTCTTCTTTCTAAATTCGGCCATGGTCCCGTAGAGGGCGGTACGATCAGCGAACTCCTCGATTATCTCGTATGGCCGCCCGGGATAGTCATCGATTAGAATCTTGGTTTCTTCCCCGATATGAAGAAGCGATTCGAGCGCACAAGCCACCCTGAAACGGCCATCGATGAGAAGCAGATCGGGAGAGAAATCATACGACTGCCACGGGGCTTGGGGGTATTTTTGCCAGCGGCGGATTCTGCGTTCTGTCGGCCGCGAGAAAACCGGATATCCCCACTGGCGGGTCAGCCCGATATCGACGTGGATGAGGCTTATGCCGGCGCGCTCCGGAAGCATCTTTCTCACGGCACGGCAAAAGACGGCATCGCTCTCGACGCTTACTATTCTTTGCGCAAACTTGGCGGCGAGAACGGTTGAGCTGCCGCTGCCATATTCCAGATAGCATTTCGAAGATTGGACGGCCTTGCTGAACGCAGACAGTCCTTCTTCCGTGTCGAACGTCGAGCTTATCGAGTAACCACGGATGTACTTCCGTGCAATGAACTTAGCGGCTGACAGAGAAGACGCGATATCGGTCATGTCACAACAACCTCCAGCACAGTCTCGTCGCACGTTCTGGGTTAATCCGCAGAGATTTTCATCGCTACACTACATCTGCACCAGTCATTTCGGAATAGTCAACCCAGGCTCACACGGCACGCCATCTCCGCAGGGAAATCCATCCCATATTTCAATCTCGTCCACCCACTGATATTTAGGCACAGCTCCACCGGCATAAACTTGCGTCAGCATGATCCGGTCGATCGGGTCGTTTCCGCCAAGCAATGGCCCGAAGCGATCAAATACCACCCGTCCATCGATCGCCTGCCATGCTCGCCCCTCGCCTAGCGCACTCCGATGCCAAAAAAACTCGAACTTGAACCATTTCCCGATCGGCACGGGGGCGATATGATTCGCGATTTCCCAGAAGCTTTTCGTCACACCACCCGACAGGTCGTCCGTTTTCAAAAACCAATACGGCTTATTCAAGCGGTCGGTATAAATATATGTAATGAGCCTGCGTTGAGCAGTCGTCTTCCATTCGAAGAGCGCCCGCCAGTTGTTTGCCCCAAGCCTCTCCAAGCAGTCAGGCTGGAGTTTGATCCAATAGCTCACGTAAAGGTCTTCCTGCAGCGCAGCCGTGGAAGGCGTCAGAAGGTAGGGGGTTTGCGTGGCACCGCCGCCGCGCTGCCGTATCTCGCTGTAGAGAACGGAGGTTTGCTGCCCTCGCGGCCCCACGACTTTCTGGATTTCGTTGAAAACATAAGTGCTCACCGTACTTGGCGTGACTGGCGTGTCTGCAAGAAGTTGAAGCTTTCCGCCGCCCCGCCAGATTTCTGGCGCCCAGCGATAGCCGGTCACTGGATCAGAACCTTCGATATCCTGCCAACATGATGTTCCACAATCATATGGCCTGCCCAATAGAGGCCCTTCGAAGCTCGACTTGAAGAGGAGCTTGGCGCCGTAACTGGTCGACGCCGATCCAAGCAAGAGAAGAAGGACGCCCAAGCGCAGAAATACGATTGGGATCGAGCAACGTCTTCGGCTGCTCAGTGACATGTCGATTAAAGAATTTGTCGCAAGGCTGGAAGAGCGCTCTGATGGGCACAGGGTCGGCTGGTCGCCGACGCAGTCGGGGCCAACGGGGTGATGATGACTCTTGAACTCACCGTCCATGCGCAAACCATTTCACTTCGAGGAGAAGAGGCCTCAAGAACGACAAGCGAGATCAAACTACTCCATCGGAACGGCCTGTCAGCAAATTCCGAATTTTCAGAGCCATAGGCCGATCCGCGACCATGATATGGACCCCATATGCAATTCCACCGACGACAATCGCCGCCAGGAGGCGGCCCGTTTGTGTCACGGGAATGATGGTCTGCGCCACAACAAGATAGGCTGCAAGGCTCATCCAAGCTGTTGCCACAACAGCCGTCCTTATCGACAATAGATAGGTCGGCCATTTGAGGTGGATCATCCATCTCACCAGGCCGAGCATGCAGGCTGCATGGCAGCATGCCACGATGGCAAAAGCCACCGCAACGGCCTGCAGTCCCATCTCGACAACCAGCAAGAAGCCAACCAGGGTGCCCAGGGCAACTAACAATCCCGACGCGAAGGCCAGATCAGCTCGCCCCTTCGCCAACAGAAGTGGGACGACTGGAACTATCACCATCTTTCCGATGCCAACGATCGTCAGTAGCTGAAGTATTGGAATTGACTGTTCCCACCCAACTCCAAACACGACTTGCACCAGCAGGGGCGCAGTTATCAGGGCGCCGACAAGCAAAGGCAGCGTCAGGACGATTGAGAGTTGCAAAAAACTCAGATAGCGGGCCCGCAGAACGGCATCGTCCGTCTGCTGCCTTGCGAACATCGGAAATGCGACTCGCGTAAGAATGGGACCAATCTTCTGAGGCGCAAAAGTTGCTACTTGATAAGCCAAGGCATAGTAGCCCAGCTGGCGGGCGCCCAGGTAATATCCAATGAGGAGATAGTCGATGTTGGTCGAGATATAGGTCAGAATGCTTTCTACTGTCGCGTAAAAGCTGAATTTCAGATGCGGCGAGAGACCTTCGACCTCCCACACTTGCGTCAGCGGATATTGTCGCCATCCGACAAGCGCGAGAAGCGAATATTTTACCCAACTGTTGCCGGCCCAGCCCCAAACGATCGCATAGGCGCCCTGGTCTAGAATGGCTGCAAGAACAGCTATTACGAGCCCGACTATGGAGCCCACGATTTCAAAAACAACCAGTTGCTTGAAGCGAAGATCTCTCGAAAGAAGGCAATAAAATTGGTGTCCAATGGGGACAATCAATAGAGAAACGGATCCCCAGCTGAGGAGCGATGCAAGCTCCGGTGCCGCGTAGTAATCGGCCAGCGAAGGCGCACTTGTCCAAACCAAGAGCCAGACCGCGAAACCCAAGATCAGTTCGAGAGCATAGAGAAAGGTCCTGAGCCCGGGGGTTAGATGTTGCTCCTTGATCAAGACCTTGTTTATCCCAAAGTCGGAGATAACCGTTGCGAATCCCAGGATCATCATTGCCAGCGCGGCGATCCCCAATTGCGATGCCGACAAGAACCGACTGACAACCGCAAGCTGAACGGCCACGGCCAATGCCGATATGATCGCCGACAGGAACGTCCACCGTATCGGGGAAACAGCGGAAATCGAGGAGACCTCGAAGTCACTGTCCCTGAGTCTATCCTTCAGATTGGTGGTACTCAATTGCATGGGCGACTGCCAAGTCCGTTTTCAGGATCGCTGTCGATCTCGAACTGGTTCGCATCGAGGGTGAACTTGGCCGCCCAGTTCGGAAAACCCAACGGGACATATTCCCCATCGAACGGGCAGGATCCTCTTATGCCCCCGACCATGTTGATATCTCCCGTTACCGGTATCGTTCGCCGGACAAATTGGTTCAGCTTGCGCGCAAGCACCTGATACCCGGCCCGTTCCGCGTTCTTGCCAAGAAACATAAGTGACCAGGCGATCTGCGATGAGCCTGTCACACACGCCCAGTCGACCGCTGGAGACCAATCGCGGCGCAAACGTCCGGCCAGATATCCGTCTTGTCCGATACAAGTGGCCAGTCCATCCGCGAGGCGAACGGCTGCTTCGAGAAAAAAGCGGTCGTTTGAGAAGCGATATGCTTCCACGATCCCCTTAAGTGCGTAGCCCAGCGTATGCGTCAGCGGTGCCTCAGGATCCGACAGGCAGCAGTCTGCCATCCAACCGTTGGGCTGCAGCTTGCCCACCGCCCAGCGAACCTGCCGCAATCCCGCCTCCCCCCAGGACCGTCTGCCGGAAATCCGGGCGGCTTCGAAAAGCCCCCACGACACGTGAGTTTCATAAGCTTTTTCGCCGGGAGCAGCCAACGGAGTAGGAGCGCGTCGCCAACAGCCGTCCGCATCCTGTGTTTCGACCAGCCAATCTGCTGCTCGGGCCATGGCATCTCGATAGCGATCGCCGAACACCTCCGTCCCCCGCGCCAGGCCCAGTAGTATCTGCCCTGTATTGAAGGTTACCGGCACCGGACGCGCGGTATCGATCAGTCCACTTTGAAATCCGCCTTCAGGAAACTGTATCTTCACCAGCCAATCCAGCATCAGACGGGCACGATCGAGAAGACTATCGTCACAGCGCTTGAGTCCTTGATCAATGAAACTGCAGACGATGTATCCCGTTGTCTCCGGGTAAGATGCGGACCACCCCCATCCAAGCGTATAGAAGCCTGAAACGCCTCCGTCGCGACCCGGGCTCATGTCTTGAGCACGGCATAGCCAATCCAGGGTCAGTTCGACTGCCCGCACTGGACCGCAATCCAAACGGGCTTCTAACTGTTGATCCCCTCGCAACAGCTCCTTTGCTGATACTGGCGGAAATCTCTTAATCAGCCGAAGCTTGGCGGATCGTGCCATATCTCGAACTATCATTTCTGAAATCTCTCACGGTTGGGTTCGTTCAGAACGACTCGTATTGTGATTTCTCCGCGGATTGCGACCGGGCACCCGATGAACCGGTGCCGCTCGACGATGATCATCATTGATGATCTCTGAGCTCAGGGACGACACGGCGCTTCGCGAGCGCCTGCATCCCCTCGATGATGCCGCTCATTCGCGCTCTGAGCGCAGAACGACTGGAAATGCCAATTCTGGGAAGCGCAAAATGGTTCGTCTTATGGTCGTACAATCGTCCCTGTCGCGTTGTCGTCGCAGTCTGAAAGCCTGCTTGACTTGCCAGATCCTCTTCGCGAGGTCCGCACGCGCCATAAGGATATGCGACGTGTCGAACGGGCAATTGCAGCAAATTCTCAAGATAGATTCGATTATCGGCTAGCTCGGCTCGCGCCGAGTCGCTGTCCAGGGTTGAAAGCGCCTGGTGTGACGTCGAATGGCCGCCGATTGACGCGAGCGGATGGCGCGCAAGAGTGCAGAGTTCACGCTCGTCCAGGAAGTACTCGTCGTTCAACTTCGCTAACGAAATCCCGCTCTCGTTGAACGCCGACGAGAGCATCGCACCGCGCCGATAATCCTGGTGGACCCAGCGGGTCACCTCAGCCAACGCGGATGTCTTGCTCGGAAGGTCGGAACATTGGAACTGGCGACCTAGCGCATCGATTGAAACTTTATCTCTTGAGAGAAACAACCTTCGCAGCCCCAGCCACCAAGATTGCATCGATCGTGTTGGGGCGCCGGTGGGCACGTAGACCATGAACGGCGCATTGTGCCGTTCCATTATTGGAAGCGCTACGGAGGCATTATCTCGGTAGCCGTCGTCAAAGGTCAGCACTGCATAACGTTCCGATCGATCATTGCGCGCTAGCCTCTCGATGCATTCATCGATGCTGACGATGACCCATCCCTCTTGCCGGAGCCAGTTGAGCGAATACTCGAAGAGCGCAACCGGCGTTCCGGTCATCAACTCTGATCGCGCATCGCGCTGTATTTCATGAAACAGAATTATGGCCGCTCTCGCCGCAAGGTGTGCCCGCAAGAACGGCAGCTCGCCGATTCGGCTCGCGCCGTAATATAAGCAATCCTTCACAATCGGGATCATGTGCAACGCTATCCTGCGGGTTGCAGAATTCCCATCCGAGAGCGCGAGATCACAGACACGGTGCATCGCGGCCGGTCAATCGCACACCGCAATCTCCATGATCAAAGCCATTAGCTGTCATAGCGATTCGTCCTTAAATCCACGCGGGGATCTCCAGAATTCGAAACAGCCTATCCAGAACAGGAACATATCGATCGAGTTCATAGGGGACTGCGTTCTACCAATTGTGAGTACCTCCGAAGTAGAGCGTTGGACGCGGTTACCACGAGCGTTTGCCACGCCATCGGTCGACGCAGCGGCGCCCATTTTCCGGTCGTTAGCCCGACGCTACGGAACTGGCGTGCGCCGGCTCCAGTGGCATCCGGAAACCTCTCATCCTAGCGATCGACCCACGCCGGACGTCATTGCGCTCCGAGCGTCGTCTCGCCCCGATCTTGGCCGCGAAGCCCCTCGCCACACACCTACCAATCTGTCGACGTAGGCGTTGATCTCAAATCTGCTTGCATGCAACGCTCGCGCTCGAAGCCCCAAGCTGGTACGAAGGGCGGGACTGCTTAGAAGCCGCTCCAAAGCCGAGGCCAGAGCCGGTGCATTGTTCATGGGCACCAAGAGTCCCGTCTTTTCGTGCTCCACAATCTCCGGCAAGGCTCCCACCGGGGTGCAGACGACAGCCAAGCCATGAGCAAACGCTTCCACCACGCACATCGGTAGGTTCTCGACCCACGAGGGCAAAACGAGAATGTCGGCGGCCTGCAATTCAGCGGCTACAGATACGTCGTCGAGCCATCCCGGCACTTTCACACGCTGGGAAAGTCCAAGGCGTTCAACCAACATACGTGTCTCTGCTACTGCTCCGTCACCCGCCAAGATTGCCTGCCAATCATTGCGATGCTGAATCATCTCGAACGAATCAAGAAGATTCCCGATTCCCTTGGCTTCGCAGAGACGACCGAGAAACAGGATTTTGACCGGGCCATTGGGATGGAAAGTGCGACGCCGCGCTTTGGTCGAGTTTGGCATGATAACTGTGCGACCTGACAATTCCGGCAACTTTCCAACGACCAAGTCAGACCATACCTGACCAAGAACGATTACCGCTTCGGCTCTCGCAAAGAGCGTCTCTATGTGACGGCGGGTCACTCGATTACACGACTCCCAGAACCGTCCGAATTCACCCGAATGTAGGTGGACGATGTAGGGAATTCGCAACAGGGACGCGACCGCCGCAATGGCGATCTTGCGGTACGTGCTTGCGTTCGCAGAGAGGTTTATATGAATGAGGTCGATCCCCTGCCACGCGTGGAGCCACAGTATTCTGAGAAGGGCCCATACCAGTGCGATAGGCGACGCATATATGTTCGCCCCGCGACTGACCACGAATTGAAGCGAAACATCTGCTCGCGGACATTCGCGAAACCGCTGTCGAATCGCATCCATCATACGATCGATACCGCCGCGTCCTCCTTCGCCGAGAGGCGTTACCACCACGACATTGAGGCACGACACCGATTGCCTATGAACTCTCTTGAACATCTTTGGCCGCAGGATATTGATCATGGTCCGCGTGTCGCGATTCTGTCGGGAAATAGTCTGTGTCAGCGAGGCCGGGCGCCCTCAGCCAGCGAGGCGCCCCCGCGTCGATAAGCTTGTCAAAGGAAAGCAGCGGAGACTCGAACCTCTGCGAAGCGTAGACCTTATGATTTGAAAGAATGACCAATACGTCCGCCCAACCATCGACCTTGTCGATCGGGAACAGCTTCAAATCCCGATCCTTCACAAAAGGATCGTGACAGCGGACTTCGTATTTTCTCGAGAGGAGCCTTGCGATCTCCAACGCCGGAGACTCGCGGGCATCGTCGACGTCCGGCTTGTAGCTAACGCCCAGGATCCCGATTTTCCGCACGGACGGAGCGATCTTGTTTTGAATTCGCTCGGCGGTATGCTTCGGCATCGCATCGTTCAGTTCGCGGGCGGTTCTAATGAGGGTTAGATCGCCGTCGACATCTTCGGTCAGGAACCAGGGATCGATAGCGATGCAGTGCCCCCCGACCCCTATCCCCGGCTGCAAAATGTTGACGCGCGGATGCCTGTTTGCAAGTTGAATCGCGGCCGAGATGCTGAACCCGAACTTGTCAGCGATCAGAGAAAACTCGTTGGCGAGAGCGATGTTGACGTCGCGGAAGGTGTTTTCCATAAGCTTCGCACATTCGGCGGTCACGAGGTTGGTCCGATGTATCGTCCCCTTCGCAAATACAGAATAGAGCCTCGCCGCTCTTTGTGCCGCTTCCGGCGAAGTCGCGCCGATGATGCGATCATTGTGCACTATTTCGTGAAGCGTATTGCCAGGAAGCGCGCGCTCCGGGCAATGCGCAACTTCGACATTCAGATTCTTCGACTTCAAAATGGGCAGCACGACGTCCTGGCAAGTATTCGGCTTGATGGTCGATTCGATGATAAGAAGGTTTCCGTCGTTCAAGACAGGGAGCAGACCGTTCACAGCGGAGATAACGTAGGACAAGTCGCACTTCTTGCTTTCATGCGGGGTCGGTACCGCCACAACGAAAACGTCCGCCGCCACGGGCTTCGTCAGTGCTTTGAAGTTTCCTGTTTTCAGGGTCGCCGCCAATAATTCCGGAATATCCTTCTCCTCGAACGGACAGTGGCCGCTACTGATCTCATTCACCTTCTTTTCGTTGAGATCGACGCCGGCGACCTTTACGCCGGCGTTCGCAAGTAAGAGAGAAGTCGGGAGTCCCATATAGCCGAGGCCCACAACGCACACCGTATCGAGCGTTTGCAGGACCGGCCGCACCTCGTGTTCCGTGACAATGTCGAGTATCCTCTCGGCGGTGTGGCCGTCTCCGAATGGATTCTCCCAGGGCGCTATCGGCCGATTAAGTGCCTCGAGCATCGCTCCTGCGTCTCGGTGGACCAGCACGTTTGCGCCCACGTCGACGGTCTCGGGACGTTCTGTCCGGTCACGAATCGTCACGCAGGGGACGCCGAGGATGCAGGCTTCTTCCTGCACTCCACCCGAATCCGTAACGACGGCGATGCAGTTGGACAGCAACTTTACAAAATCCGAATATCCGACAGGTTCAGTCCAAATCAGGTTCGAAGGCAAATCAATCTTGGCCTCCTTGAGGACCTTCTGTGTACGATAGTGTATGGGCCAGTACACCTTGCCGGGAATCTTGGCAATTAGTCGGATGATCTCGATCAGCGCGTTCGGATCATCGACGTTTGCGGCCCGGTGCGAGGTAAGAAGGTAATACCCTTTTTTCTGCAAATTTAGCGCACATAGGATCTGGCTCGTTTTTTCCGCCTGACTTCGATGAGATAGCAGGGCGTCGACGATCGTGTTGCCTACCTTGAATATCTTCGAATCCGGCAGGCCTTCCCGTTTTAGTTGATCAACTTGCAAGTCGGTGACGGCGAACAAATAGTCCGAGATATGATCCGCGATGATCCGGTTGCTTTCCTCGGGCATCGTTTGATCAAAAGAGCGCAATCCGGCTTCGATGTGCCCGACCTTGATGTGAAGCTTGTGCGCGGCGAGCGCGCCGGCCACCACCGTGTTCGTGTCGCCTTGCACGAGCAGGATACCGGGTTGTTCCGACACCAAGATCGGCTCCAGCTCGATCAGTATGCGGCCCGTTTGGTTCGCATGCCCGCCGGAGCCGACATTCAAATTGTACTTTGGTGCGGGGAGATCGAGTTCGGAGAAGAAGATCGCGTCGAGCTTCTCAGAGTAGTGTTGCTTCGAATGAATGATGAAGTAGTCGATCTTTCGCTTCCGGCATTCGCGAATGACCGGCGCCATCTTGATAATCTCCGGGCGAGTTCCAACGAGAATCGCGATCTTCATCTTTCCACCATGAGCGGCAAACCGATTTCCGCTTCCTTTGATTTGGACGCCCTCACGGGACGTCCTGCCTAGAATTGCGCTGCTACTCGAGATATTTCGTTGCCAAGTTTCGATTTCGTTCAATCGCCCCGGCCCGCAACGAGCCAACGCACGGATCGGCGTTGACGGCATGCAAGTGGGTGACGGCGAGCAATGCATCGACAATCGCAAAACTATCGTGAGGAACGCATATTCCTTTCTCGCCCCCCCCCGGCGTGATACCAACGCCGGGCTGCCTCCGTGTGCCAGAAACGAAAACCCAACGATCAGAGCTCGTCAAAACATCCGTAAGCTTGCTGGGAAGGAACGGGCTATCCTTGATGTCGGCTTCAACGATCAGATTCGCCAATGCCCTGCTCGCGATGTACCTGCTAAACTTGTCGGGTAACGGCCCCAAAAGACATACGCTGTTCCCGAACTCACCGCTCTCAAGGCTTTGCTTTAGCTTCTTGCAAACGCTGCCGATGAACGTGAACGACATCCCGTGCGAATGGATACACTGAGCCATCGCCTTTTTGAGCTGCGGCGAGAATCGTTCCTTGGACAAATCACCAAGATGAACCACTGACGATCGGACTCTCTCAACTACTTCTGTCGACGGAATGTCAATGAGTTCATCTGCGAGATGCGCCGCCACAGCCAACTTGCCGGAGTTGCGCTTGAGCTCGGGATAATGATCAAGCATGAACTCCACGGCGGACGAATTCGTGTATATGACTCGATCGAAGTTCGAGTAGACCTGCGAGATCAACTTCCTGTTGTAGTTGCCTGCCAAAGGAAAAGCATGTCTGTTGTAAGGTGAAGGTAGACCCCGATACGGCCAGGGATCCGAGAAGAAAGCGACTTTTCGAATCTCATCGAGGCATTCCAGTTGCAGTCCGAGCAGTGGTACAAAAAACGGCTGTGCGACGAATATCGCGAGCTCGGGTTGGAACTCCTCCACCCGACGGCGAAGAGCGCCGATCAGCAGATTCGATTTTGGATACATGAAGTTGCAGGTGAACTCCGTGGCAACTCTGTTGACGATCGTCGAACGAACCAGGTTTAGCTTCCGGACGATGCCCTGGATCGCACTCGAGAGAGGGAACCGCACCACTTCTATCTCATCGTGGAATTGCGAGTGGTCCGGCCGCCCGCCCACCTCGGCATCAAAGGAAAGAACGGACACAGTGTTCTCATTGACGGCGGCGAGAGTTCTGGCCAACCGTCGGTTTTGAACAGCTCTGGCACTCATTCCGTAGAGGAATGGTCCGCAGACAATCAGGATTCTCAGAGTTCTCGCTCCTCGATATTGATTGAGGGGGCCGGTCGAAACAACATCACTCGACTAGGCGTCCGGGCCGCGTCTGAAACCGCCCTGCACTCCTAGTGCTCCAGGCTCGTCCCGCGCGTCTTGCCGTCGAAGCCGCGACAAGACAGCCAACGGATAGTTCTGATTGACCACAGCCGGTTGTGCCAGTTCACAAGCGCCCCCAGATGGCACCCTGGTCGCGTCTCCGACGACGAGGATGTCTCGAACAAATAGATCGCGCAGCATTCCGAGCGCGATGCCAAGAAACAGCCCTCCAACGATCGATATTCCAAAAACGATAAGCGGCTTCGGAGAGCTGGCTTCCAAGGGACGAGACGCCTCGATCAACAAATGCGCTTCGGTATTGGAGGATTGCTGCTGTGCCTCCATGTAGCGGAGCATGCGGACAAAGTTCTCATAAGCCTTTGTGGAGGTTTCCGCAGCAGCTTCCAGCTCGCGGAGATTGCCCTGCGCATTAGCCGGGGATTGCGACGATGACTTACCTGCGCCCCCGGCTTGATATTCGGTCACGGCCTTCTGGGCGGCTGACGCTTTGATGCTTAGTTCGGCGATCCTATCCTTGACCCATTTTTCTTCGCCCAGGCCCGACTTGAATTTCGCCTCCATTTGAGCCGCAATATGCGTCTCCCCGATGGTGTTCAGAATCTTTGCAGCTCGCTGGGGATCTGCCGAGTCGAATGTAATCTCGATGATGTAGGTAAGACCGACACGCTTAGCCGAGAGCCTGCGATCGAACGACCGCAGAGCTCGGCGCATCACGTCAAATTCCGTTTCTGGTTCCATTAACCCGAACATTCGCAATATCGACTTGATCGTGCCGCGCAAGCCGCCGGATGGCGCGCCAAACTCCGCATCTTCCGCCAGACCTAATTTCCTTATTACAGCGCGTGCCAGGCCCTCCGATTTTATGATGGCGATCTGACTTTCGACCATCGTTGAAGCAGACGCAGCGTCGATCGGAGGCGCTTTCGCATCTATGACGAGCTTCGAAGTGGCGGTGTAGGTCTGCGTTGCGGTGGCGAGGTACAGAGTAGCACCGCCAACCGTAACCAAAAACGCCAGCGACATGATCGTGAGGTGCCGCCGTACGAAAGCCAAGGCGGCCGCCAAGGACTCGGCTGGCGAACGGAATTCTTCCAAATCTGTCGAATCTTCCGTTCTACGCGTCTGTGCCATGTTCTCGTACCTGCGCTGCTAGACATTACCCAAGGCGACACACAATCCGGCGAAACGAACGCATGGCGGCGGGCACTAGCACGCTCCGTGCGCTACACTAAGAAGGCCACTAGTGAAAGCTAGTATGCATTCCGATACACCTTTCTCGAGAACAGGGTCAGGATGACGATCTTGACGTCGAGGAGAAGCGACCAGTTGTCGATGTAGAAGAGATCATGCTCAACACGCCGGCGCATCTTCTCAAGTGTATCGATGTCGCCACGATATCCGTTGACCTGAGCCCAGCCGGTAATGCCGGGCTTGACGTTGTGACGACGGTAAAACGACGCAATGAGCCGGGCAAACGTCTCGTTCTGCGAGGTCGCGTGCGGACGGGGGCCAACGAGGGACATGTTGCCCATGAGCACGTTGAATAGCTGCGGAAGTTCGTCGAGATTGGTGCGGCGCAAGAAGCGGCCGACTCGGGTTACACGTGGATCGTTTCTGACGGCAGGACTGAACTTGTCGCCATCTTCCATTACGATCATTGATCTGAATTTCAAGACGCGAATGGGCTCATTGTTGTAACCATGCCGCGTCTGGCGAAACAGTACCGGTCCGCTGGAATCCAGCTTGATCAGGATAGGAATGAGAACGAAGAAGGGAATAGCCAAAACGAGTCCTGCGATAGAGGCCGCAATGTCGAACACTCGCTTGACTGCTCGGTTGAACTGAGTGAGGGGACACTGGAATATCCGCATCGTCACCACGTTGCCGAATTGGTTGATCCGCGACATGGCGATCAGATCGATAGCGCCGACCGGGACGACGTGAACGTCGACCGGCAGCTCGGATAGAGCCCTAGCCAGCGCAAGGGCAGCCGGGACATCGGACTCCGAACTTAGAATGACAATGTCGTCCGCTCGGAGAGGTCGGCAATCCGCGAGCAGTTGGTGCGCCTGAGGAAGAGCTCCGCCGGCAGACACCATTGCCGAAGAACTCGGGCCAGCCGTCGGGAATTCAAACGAACGAATCGTCCTGATTCCGCTGACGAACACGCGAGCAGAGAAATCCGAACAGTGAGACGGGTCTCCGATAAGAATGACGCGCCTGGCATCTATCAGCCCGGACGCAATGGCCGGCTGCAAAAGAGAGAACCACACCGCCCGCGTGCAGAGTACTGCAAGAAGAACGCTCACCGCCTGGGCTATGACGGTGGCTCGCGAAAAGCTGTCCGAGATCTTGAGAAGAAATATAGTCGAAATGAAAAAGGAGAATACGAAGAAGACGGAGCTAGCACCGCTCCATAGGAACACGTGCCGGGGCTGCGTCTGGATCCGCGAATATTGACGCAGCCCTACGGAAACGAGCAGCTGCAATGTGGAAATGAAGATTGATTGCTGGATGTACTTGGAGGCATCCGGAGCGTCGAGCAGGACCAGCCGATGATAGAGAACAGCCGCGGAATATGCGGCAATAGCTACGAGTACAAGTTCAGCACTTGCCGCCAATACGAGCAATGCAGCCAGGCGGTTCTTACCGGTGCCCGCTGCAACTGCCCTGCTTCCAGCGACAAAATGCGCTTGGCGCTTCGCTGGAGCGGGCGAATTGGAAAACGCATAACTCACCTGTAACTCCCAGTCCGCCGACCGGTAAAAACAGTAGCATTCGATCACGCGCCGGAGTTGGCAATAAATGGGTAGAGTGGAGTAACCACGATGGTCGATTGAGTAGGGGCGGCCCGGGACTAAATTGTACGGACAGATCAGTCCAAGACGAGGCTATGAGCGGCCCAGCGCGCCGAGGAAACGAGCGTTAGTTTCAGACCACCCTTTGAAGCGATTGCCCCTACGGTGGTGGTGCCGCGTCGTCGCCACAGACCGATTTGAACGACCTCGCTGGATGACCACGTCCGTATGGAGAGTTTGCTGCCATGCCGAGCTTCACACCACGCAATCGTTTCCGTGACGCTATGTTTAGCAGGCGGCGCAATCGATGCATTAGATGGTGCCTGATCGCGTTCAGTCTGACGATTTCGGCTCATGCGAAGGCCGAATATCGAGTGAGCGTTGGAGATGTTCTTGAGGTTACGGTCGCAGGCGTCCCCGAGCTACGACATCGGGCTCCCGTCCAGATGGATGGCAATATTTCCTTGCCGCTCGTCGGGCTGCTCCAAGTAGCGGGCCTGCCCGTGCAGCAGATTCGAGCCAAGATCGGCGCTGCACTGACAAGCAAGGTCTTTCGACAGAGGACCCCAGATGGCCGCGAGGTTATCGTCGTCATCGACGGAGACGGGATCACGACGACGGTCGCCGAGTATAGGCCGGTTTACATAAACGGAGACATTTCGAAGCCGGGGGAATACACCTATCGCCCGTCCATGACTGCGCGCCAGCTTGTCGCCATCGCGGGCGGCTACGACATCATGCGCATCAAGATGAACAACCCCTATCTCGAGTCAGCCGACCTGCGAAGCGAATATGGATCCCTTTGGACCGAGTTCGCCAGGGAACAGGCGCATATGTGGCGCATCAAGAGCGAACTCGGAGAGGCCACTCAGATTAGCCCAGGCGCACTGACGGACGTTCCCGTGGCTCGGTCGGCGATTTCAGAAATCGTACATGCAGAAACGGAATACTTGAAGATCAAGCAGAGCGATCATCAGCAGGAGAAGTCGTTTCTTGAGCGGGGAGTCCGACAAGGAGACGAGGAGGTGCGCGTACTGTCTGAGCAACAGAAGAGAGAGGAAGAGGGATTTCAGTCAGACCTGGAAGAGCTGCAAAAGGCGCAGGACCTATTCGCCAGGGGAAGCTTGACCAGCCCTCGCGTTACAGATGCGCGTCGCGCGGTGTTGTTGTCCTCAACCCGGAAGCTGCAGACTTCCGCACAACTGATGCAGGTCAAGAAGCAGCAGGACGAACTCGTCAGAAAGCTGACAAAACTCGATGATCAACGGCGCCTCGAGCTATTCCGCGAGCTACAGGACACGAGCTTAAAGCTCAACCAAATCCGCGAGAGGCTACAGAGCGTCGGTGAGAAGCTTCAGTATACTGCAATGGTTCGATCGCAGCTCGCTGGAGGAGGCGGCAGCAAGCCGGGCATCGCTATCATCCGGAAAGGCGAAAACGGGCCGGAACGGATTGCTGCGAACGAAGACACCGAGTTGCAGCCCGGTGATGCCATCGAGGTCACCCTGCGATACCAGGATGGTCTTGAGGCACCTCCCCGAAAGAAACTAAGCAATTTAAACGCCCCAGCGGCGACGGGACGCATCGACGTGACCTCAGCTGAATCGCTGCAGCCGGCAGCAGATGACGAGGCCACAAGCGGCGTGACCTCGCACCGTAACACGGACGACTCGCTCTCGTTCCAGCGGAAATGAAACTGGTCAGCCTGATTCGGTAGGCCACGGAATTGGAAGAGCTCCCTTACTGACCGCCTCGAGACTTGAGCATTGGGAGCCTTTGCAGTTCTCGGCGCGCTCCTCTGCCCTGCGTATCCAAGGCGCACTCCTGCAGTCCTCGCCCTCGTTCCGTTTGGACGGCCCGCGGACCGATTGCAGAAACCAGTGAAATTGAACGAAGTGTCTGAATGCCCATCAGAGGTAGTTCTTAAAGCCCAAAATCGTCGCTTCCGGCGGTACGACTTGCAAGTAGATTGGTGTCCACGGTGGACGGAGGCCGGTTGAGCGAAAGGTGTCCGAAAATGATCTTGGTGACCGGAGGTGCCGGCTACATCGGGTCCCACGTCTGTATCGCATTGCTGGACGCCGGGTTCGACGTCGTCGTCGTCGACAACCTTTCCAACAGCAACAAGGCCTCGCTCGAGCGGGTCCAGTCCATCTGCGGGCGATCGCTCATCTTTCGGCATGCCGATATCCGGAATGAAGAGCTGATCTACGACATGCTTCGTACCTGCGCCGTAACTGCGGTCATTCACCTTGCAGGACTGAAGGCGGTGGGCGATTCCAACGTACGGCCCATGATGTATTACGAGAACAACGTCCTGGGAACGATGCGGCTGGTGTCGGCCATGAAGAGGGCGAACGTAAAGACGCTCGTGTTCAGCTCGTCGGCGACCGTCTACGGGATGCCCAGATACCTGCCGCTCGACGAGAAGCATCCCCTC
>Ga0075369_10000082_pt1 | contig 24871 bp, 19 predicted proteins | sample EndMethybrTD3034_FD_71400 | JGI IMG/M metagenome (GOLD analysis project Ga0075369, IMG submission 71400) | Populus endosphere microbial communities from Tennessee, USA - Endosphere MetaG P. TD hybrid TD303-4 | ecosystem: Host-associated > Plants > Roots > Endosphere | place: USA: Tennessee...
CGGATCGCCGCGGACAGCCCAGCGGGGCCGGCGCCAACGATCAGCACGTCATATTCCATCGACTCGCGCGCCATTCCCGTCTCGCTCTGCAGTGCCTTTTCAACATGGACGCGCCGCCACGGGGCGACGATCCTTCAATCGTAGATAGCCTGTTGGGGGGCAAATCGCCACCCAGCGAAAAGGGGAATTCCCGTGGCAGAGCTGACTGGAATTGAGAGCAAACTCTTCACTAGCCGTGATTTCCGGCTGGAAAACGGGCAATCGCTGCCCGTGCTGGAGCTCGCCTACGAAGCTTACGGCACTCTGTCGCCTGAGCGCGATAACGCGATCCTGATCGTGCACGGCTACACATCGAGCCATCACGCCGCAGGCCGCAATGCACCCGGCAAGCAAGGGCGCGGCGTCGCCGAGGGTGCGCCCGGCTGGTTCGACGGCCTGATCGGTCCCGGCAAGGCGGTCGACACCAACCGCTATTTCGTGGTGTCGGTGAACGCCCTGGGATCGGCGCACGGCAGCACCGGCCCCAACTGCAAAGATCCGCGCACCGGCAAGCCCTATGGGCCGACCTTCCCCGAGATCACGATGCGCGACATCGTGGCGGCCGAGAAGCTTTTAGTCGATTCACTGGGGCTCACGGGCCTGGTTGCGGTGATCGGGCCGTCGATGGGCGGTTTCCAGTCGTTCCAGTGGGCCGCCTCCTATCCCGGCTTCATGAAGGCGATCGTGCCGTCGGTGACGGCGCCGCGCTCGCCGGGCGGCCTCGACCGGCTGGAGGCGTTGCAGAAGCGCCTGGCCAGCGATCCCAACTGGAACGGCGGCTGGTACTACGACAATGGCGGCATCGCCCGCACGCTCGAGGAGCTCCGCTTCGAGACGCTGATGAACTACGGCCAGAACGAGATTCTGGCCGAGACCATGCCCGACCCCAAGGCGCGCGAGGCGGCGATCCGGGCCAACGCCAAGGCGTGGTCGCAGATCTATGACGGGCACTCGATGGTGACGCTGCGCCGCGCGATCGGCAGCTTCGACATCACCGCCGACTACGCGAAGCTCAAGACCGCCAAGGTGCTCTACGTGCAGTCGCCGTCCGACAAGCTGTTCGACATCGCGCTCAGCCCCGGGTACGTGAGCGACATGCGCAAGACAGGCATCGACGTCACCTACGTTGAACTGCCGACCAACAAGGGCCACATGGCAAGCCACGCCGATGCAGCCCTGTGGGCGCCGATCCTCGGCGCTTTCCTCAAACGCCTGTCATGAACCAGACGATCGCCCGCGAAGATCTCGAATCGCTGCTCCGATGGTATGTCGATCAGGGGATCGATGAGGCAATTGGCGAGGAGGCGATCGACCGCTTCGCCGCACCGCCACCCCAGGCGGCGCCTCTGCCGGTGCAGCAGCCCGCGCCGGCCGCACCGACACCGATCCGGCCCCTGCCCGCGGCCCCCGCTCCGCTTCGTGGCCCGGTTCCCATCGAATCGCCACAGCTCGTCGAGGACGCGCGGGCCCTGGCGCAACGCTGCAGCAGCGTCGAAGAGCTCGAGGCGGCGGTGCGCGCCTTCGAGGGCTGTGCGCTGAAGCGCACCGCCAAGAACACGGTGTTCGCCGACGGCGTCGTCGGTTCTCCGGTGATGATCGTCGGCGAAGCGCCGGGTGCCGACGAAGATCGCCTGGGCAAGCCGTTCGTCGGCGTGAGCGGCCAGCTCATGGACCGCATGTTCGATGCCATCGGCATGAGCCGCGAGCGTGATCTCTACATCACCAACATCCTGTTCTGGCGGCCGCCTGGCAATCGCACGCCGACGCTGGCCGAACAGGCGGTCTGCATGGCCTTCACGCGCCGTCACATCGAGCTGGCGCGGCCGAAGGTGCTGGTCCTGGCCGGCGGCACGGCTGCCAAGTCGGTGCTCGACACGACCGAGGGCATCATGCGGTTGCGCGGCAAGTGGACGAACCTTGCGCTGGACGACGGCAGCACTGTCCCCACCCTGCCGACCTTCCATCCCGCCTATCTTCTGCGCACGCCTGCCAGCAAGCGGCAGAGCTGGTCCGACCTCCTGTCGCTCGACAAGAAGCTGCGCGAGCTCGGCATCAGGTGATGCAGCACACCGGCGGATGCATGTGCGGCGCCGTGCGCTTCAAGACGACGGGTGAGCCATCGCGCGTCACCATCTGTCATTGCACCTGGTGCCAGCGCCGCACCGGCACGGCGTTCGGCACCGAAGTCGTGTTCAACGACGAGCAGGTCGAGATGACCGGCGACATTGCCCGCTATCGCCATGTCTCCGACGAATCGGGTCGCTGGCTCGAGGTCGAATTCTGCCCACGCTGCGGCACCAACTTCGGTTTCACGTTGGAAGCAGTCCCCGGCGTGCGCACGCTACCGGCAGGCACCTTCGATGATCCCGCCTGGATTACGGCGGATCGCTACAAGTTCCGCCACGTCTTCCTGCGCTCAAGACGGGACTGGTCGGACCTCTCGCCTCACGTCGAGCAGTACGAGCAGCACTTCCGCTCGTAAGAACAAGCCGGAAAGCGAAATTGCTCCGCCGCTTGCGCGTGCGGCAGCGCGGCACGGGTGCCTATGCTTCCTCCACAAATAAAAGGAGGAAACGATGTCGAAGCTCGTCACGGGTGCCGCCGTTGTTGTCGCTCTATGGTCGGCCGGCGCGATGGCGCAGGCGAAATACGGCCCCGGCACGTCAGCGACCGAGATCAAGGTCGGCCAAAGTATTCCCTACAGCGGCCCGGCTTCTGCCTACGGACAGATCGGCAAGGCCGAGACCGCCTACTTCAAGGCGCTGAACGCCAAGGGCGGCATCAACGGGCGCAAGATCAACTTCATCAGCCTCGATGACGGATACTCGCCACCCAAAGCCGTGGAGAACGCGCGCAAGCTCGTCGAGAGCGACGATGTCGCCGTGGTCTTCAACGTGCTCGGCACACCGCTCAACATGGCCGTCCGGCCGTACCTCAATCAGAAAAAGGTACCGCAGCTTTTCATCGCCGCCGGCGCCACGGCGTTCAACGATCCGGCTCACTTTCCCTGGACCATGGGCTGGCAGCCGAACCTTCAGGCCGAGGCTGCCTTCTATGCCGAGCACCTGCTGAAGAGCCGTCCTGACGCCAAGATCGCCGTGCTCTACCAGAACGACGATTTCGGCAAGGACATGCTGCACGGGCTGACCGCGGCGCTGGGCGACAAGGCGAAGAAGATGATCGTCGACAGCCAAAACTTCCAGGCCACCGACCCGACGGTCGACAGCCAGCTGATCACGCTGAAGAATTCGGGCGCGGACACGCTCTTCCTGTTTACCTATTCAAAGCAGGCCGCCCAGTCGATCTCCAAGCTCGACGACCTCAACTGGAAGCCCACCACCTATCTGCATCTCGGGGCGGCCTCGGTCGGCGCAACCTTCAAGCCGGCGGGCCTGGACAAGTCCAAGGGCATCCTGTCGGCCGGCTTCCTGAAGGACGTCACCGATCCGCGCTGGGCCAATGACGAGGACGTGAAGGAGTTCTTCGCCTGGATGAAGGAGAACCTGCCGCAAGCCGACATCAACGACAGCCTGAACGAGGCCGGCTACATGTACGCCAAGACACTGGAGCAGGTGCTGCGCCTGGCCGGCGATGATCTCACGCGCGAGAACATCATGAAGCAGGCGGCGAGCCTGAAAGACTTCCGCCTGCCGCTGCTGCTGCCGGGCAGCAGCATCAACACCAGCGCCACCGACTATCGGGTCATCAAGTACATGAAGCTGCAGCGCTTCAACGGGAAGACCTGGGACTTCATGGAGTAGCGTCCTTCCTCCCCAGCGAAGCTGGGGAGGTGTCGCCGTCATACGGCGACGGAGGGGTCATGAGCATCTTCACTGGTGCTCATGACCCCTCCGCCCGCTGCGCGGGCACCTCCCCTTCGCGGAACCCGCGAAGGGGAGGACGCGAATTTAATCGGCAGCCCGCGCCAGTGGCTCGGGCTCCAGGGCCTCCAGTACCTTCGGCGGCGACATCGGCAGGCTGTAGAGCCTGAGGCCCAGCGCTCCGTGGATGGCGTTGGCGACGGCAGCCATCACCGGGACCAGCGGCACCTCGCCGACGCCGCGCACGCCCTGCGGATGCTTCGGGTTGGGGATCTCGATCATGACCGCGTCGAGCATCGGCAGGTCTGACATCACCGGCATGCGATAGTCGAGGAAACCCGCGTTATCAAGCTTGCCGTCCTTGGTGTAGATGTATTCCTCGCTCAGCGCCCAGCCGATGCCCTGGGCGACGCCGCCCTGGATCTGGCCTTCGCAGTAGTCGGGATGGATGGCGCGACCGACATCCTGGAATGCCGTGTAGCGCGTCACCCAGGCGCGGCCGGTGTCGGGATCGACCTCGACGTCGCAGATATGCGTGCTGAAGCCGCCCTCGGCGCCCGCCGTGTTGCTCGAAGAGCCGGCGCCGATCGGGCCGCCGGTCTCACTCGCTTTGGCGGCGATCTGGGCGAGCGACAGCGGCTCGAACTTGCCGGCGTTGTCGCCGGCCGGACGGGCAAAGCCGTTGTCCCAGGTGACCGCATCGGGCTCGATCTTCCAGATCTTGGCGGCACGCTCGCACAGCGTCTTGATGACCTTCTCGGCCGACTGCGTCACCACCATCGCCGATGCGAAGGTGACGCGGCTACCGCCGGTCAGGTTCGAGAAGCCGATGCTGCTGGTGTCGCCGATCAGCACCTGGATCTTGCTGTGGTCGATGCCCAACAGCTCGGCAGCGATGTTGGCCGTCGAGGCGCGCGAGCCGCCGATGTCGGGATGGCCGGTCATCACCACGACCGAGCCGTCCTCGTTGATGCGCATCTCCGCGCTCGATTCGCCGCCGGCATTGAACCAGTAGCCGCTCGCCACGCCGCGGCCCTGGTTGGGGCCGAGCGGCGCCTTGTAGTGCGGATGGTCGATCGCCTGGCGCACCGTCTCCTGGTAGCCCATGACCGGATAGACTGGCCCGTGCACCGCCTTGGTGCCCTGCTTGGCGGAGTTCTTGAGCCGCAGCTCGAGCGGATCCATGCCGAGCTTCTCGGCCAGCTCATCGAGCACGCATTCCACGGCATAGGCACCGATCGGCGCACCCGGGGCGCGGTAGGCCGCGACCTTCGAGCGGTTGGAGACGACGTCGAAGCCCTGCGTATAGGCGTTCGGGATGTCGTAGGGGCCGAAGGCGCAGCCGGCGGCGCCGCGGATCGGCGAGCCCGGGAACGCGCCGGCCTGCAGCCAATAGGTACCCTGGCCAGCGACGATCGTGCCGTCCTTCTTGGCGCCGATCTTGACCTTGCTCATCGAGCCCGAGGTTGGGCCGGAAGCGCGGAACACTTCTTCGCGCGACATCACCATCTTGACCGGCCGGCCCGACTTTTTCGCCAGTACCAGCGCCACCGGTTCGAGATAAACGATGGTCTTGCCGCCGAAGCCGCCGCCGATCTCGGCGGGGATGGCGCGGATGTCGCTCTGCTGCATGCCCGTCAGCAGCGCCGACATGGCGCGGACCATGAACTGGCCCTGGCTGGAGCTCCAGATCGTGGCCTTGCCGTCGACGACGCTGACCAGGCAGGCGTGCGGCTCGATGTAGCCCTGGTGCACCGCCTCGGTGTCGAAGCTGCGCTCGACGATGACGTCGGCTTCCTTGAAGCCGGCTTCGATGTCGCCTTTCTTGTGCTCCAGCGTGCCGGCGATGTTCGAGGGCTTGCCGTCGAACTTGACGTGATCATGGAGCGGCGTGGCGTCGGGCTTCATCGCGTCCTTGACGCTGATCGCCCAGGGCAGGACCTCATAGTCGACCTTGATCAGCTTCAGGGCTTCGGCGGCGACCGCCTGGGAAATGGCGGCGACGGCAGCGACCGGGTGGCCATGGAACAGCGCCCTCTCGCGCGCCATGACGTTGCGGCACATCCAGCGCATGTCCTGGATGCCCAGCATCACCGGACCCTTGTCGATCGGGAAATCGACGATGTCCTTGGAGGTCATCACCGCCATGACGCCCGGCAGCTTCTCGGCCTTCGAGGTGTCGATCGACTTGATGCGGGCGTGCGGATGGGGGCTGCGCAGCACCTTGCCCCAGATCATGCCGGGCATGGTGGTATCGGCCGCATAGGCCGCCCGTCCGGTCACCTTGTCGGCGCCGTCAGGCCGGGGGGTGCGCTTGCCGATCCACTTGTTTTCCGGGTTGTCATTGGTCATGGCCGTTCGTCCTCAAAATGGGCGGTGAACGAGGAAATTCGCCCCGCAATCAGAACGGGTTACGCTCCCCGGATCAAGCGGGATGTGGTTCTACAGTTTCTTCCTGAGAAAGAACTTCTGGTGACCTTTGGGATAGTCGTCGAGGGTTCCGAACACCTCGTACCCCCGCCGCTCGTAGAACGGCCGCGCCTGGAAGGAGTGGGTGTCGAGCTGGACCGAATGGCAGCCCCGCTCGCGGGCGTAGGCCTCGGCCTGGTCCATCAGCCTGGTCGCCCAGCGCCGGCCGCGGACGGCCTCGTCGATCCAGAGATACGAGATGTGCAGCCAGCCGCCCCAGATGCTGCCCAGAAGGCCGCCTAAAACCTCGGCACGATCGTTCTTCAGGAAATAGTGGACGGCGTAGTAGGCCGAAACGCCGGTGGCGCCGACATTGAAGAAGTCCAGGTGGTCGCGCACGAACTGAGCGTGCGTGCCCGCCTGGTCGAAGACGATCGTCAGGTCACCGGCCGGCTTCAACAGGCGCCTCGCGTTTCGCCTCCTTTAGCCTTCCGACCGCTTCCCGAACCGGCCCGTCCAGCCCCGCGCCGCCGGCCCGCCAGTGGGCGACGATGTTCTCTTTCATGCGCGGGTCCCAGAATTTCTCCAGATGGTCGGCAATGCCCGCGACGGCATCGCCACCGCGCTGCGGCGTGAAGAACCGGCCGATCTGGTTGGCCATCATCACCAGCCTGTCGAGCGTCGAGGACATGGCCTACTCCGCCGCCACCTTGGCGATGCGCCGGCTGTGCTCGGCCTGCTCGTTGTACTCGCGCTGCCACTCGCTGGGTCCGTTGGACGGCGAGACCTGCACGGCGGTCACCTTGTACTCGGGGCAGTTGGTCGCCCAGTCGGAGAACTCCGTGGTGACCACGTTGGCCTGCGTGTTGGGGTGGTGGAACGTCGTGTAGACCACGCCCGGCGCCACGCGGTCGGTGATCCTGGCCCTGAGCGTCGTGCCGCCGGCGCGGCTGTCGAGCTTCACCCAGTCGCCGTCGCGCACGCCGCGCTCCTCGGCGTCGTGCGGATGGATCTCCAGCACGTCTTCCTCGTGCCACACGACGTTGTCGGTACGCCGCGTCTGGGCGCCGACATTGTACTGGCTGAGGATGCGGCCGGTGGTGAGCAGCAGCGGGAAGCGCGGGCCGACCTTCTCGTCGGTCGGCACGTACTCGGTGATCATGAAGTTGCCCTTGCCGCGGGCGAAGCCGCCGATGTGCATGACCGGCGTGCCAAGCGGCGCCTTCTCGTTGCACGGCCACTGGACCGAACCGACCTTGTCCAAAAGGTCGAACGAGACTCCGGCAAAGGTCGGCGTCAGGCGGGCGATCTCGTCCATGACCTCGGACGGATGGCTGTAGGGCATCTCGAAGCCCATCGCCTTGGCGATGGCGAGCGTGATCTCCCAGTCGGCCATGCCGTTCTTGGGCGTCATCACCTTGCGCACGCGGTTGATGCGGCGCTCGGCGTTGGTGAAGGTCCCGTCCTTCTCGAGGAAGGTCGAGCCCGGCAGAAAGATATGGGCGTAGTTCGCCGTCTCGTTTAGGAACAGGTCCTGCACGACGACGCATTCCATCGCCGCCAGTGCCGCCTGGACGTGCTTGGTGTTGGGGTCGGACTGCAGGATGTCCTCGCCCTGCACGTAGATGCCCTTGAAGGTGCCATCGATCGCCGCATCGAACATGTTGGGAATGCGCAGGCCGGGCTCGGCATCGAGCGGGCGGCCCCACAGCTTCTCGAACATGGTGCGCGTGGCGTCGTCGGAGATATGGCGGTAGCCCGAGAGCTCGTGCGGGAACGAACCCATGTCGCACGAACCCTGGACGTTGTTCTGGCCACGCAACGGATTCACGCCCACGCCCTCGCGGCCGAGATTGCCGGTCGCCATGGCGAGGTTGGCGAGCGCCATCACCGCCGTCGTGCCCTGGCTGTGCTCGGTGACGCCGAGGCCGTAGTAGATCGCGCTGTTCTTGCCCGAGGCGTAGAGCCGAGCTGCGCCGCGGATCGACTCGGCCGACACGCCGGTCATCAGGCCGACGGTCTCAGGGCTGTTCTGCGGCTCCGCCACGAAGGACGCCCAGTGCTCGAAGGCATCGAGATCGCAGTAGTCGCGGACGAACTTCTCGTTCACCAGGCCTTCCGTGACGATGACGTGGGCGATCGCGTTCAGCATCGCGGCATTGGTGCCCGGACGCAGCGGCAGGTGGTACTGGGCCTCGATGTGCGGCATGCGCACCATGTCAATGCGGCGTGGATCGATGACGATCAGCTTGGCGCCTTGGCGCAGCCGCTTCTTCATGCGCGAGGCGAACACCGGATGGGCGTCGGTCGGGTTAGCGCCGATGATCAGCACGACGTCGGTATGCTCGACCGAATCGAAATCCTGCGTGCCGGCCGAGGTGCCAAAGGCGGTCCGGAGGCCATAGCCCGTCGGCGAATGGCAGACGCGGGCGCAGGTATCGACGTTGTTGTTGCCAAAGCCGCCGCGCACCAGCTTCTGCACCAGGTAGGTCTCCTCGTTGGTGCAGCGTGACGAGGTGATGCCGCCGATCGCCAGTCGGCCATGCTTGGCCTGCAGGCGCTTGAACTCGGAGGCGACGCGGTTGATGGCGACCTCCCAGGTCACCTCGCGCCACGGCTGGTCGATGGTCTCGCGGATCATCGGCTTCAGGATGCGTTCGCGATGGTTGGCGTAGCCCCAGGCGAACCGCCCCTTCACGCAGGAATGCCCGCGATTGGCCTTGCCGTCCTTGTAGGGGACCATGCGCACCAGCTCCTCGCCGCGCATCTCGGCCTTGAAGCTGCAGCCGACGCCGCAATAGGCGCAGGTCGTCACCACCGAATGCTCGGGCTGGCCGATCTCGATGAGGCTCTTCTCGGAAAGCGTCGCCGTCGGGCAGGCCTGCACGCAGGCGCCGCACGACACGCACTCCGAATCGACGAACGGCTCGGCCATGCCGGCCGACACCTTGGAATCGAAGCCGCGGCCCTGGATGGTGAGCGCAAACGTGCCCTGCACTTCCTCGCAGGCACGCACACAGCGCGAGCAGACGATGCACTTGGACGGATCGAAGGTGAAATACGGGTTCGACTCGTCCTTTTCCTGCTTGGTGTGGTTCTCGCCGTCGTAGCCGTAACGCACGTCGCGCAGGCCGACCGCGCCCGCCATGTCCTGCAATTCGCAGTCGCCGTTGGCGGCGCAAGTCAGGCAGTCGAGCGGGTGATCGGAGATGTAGAGCTCCATCACGCCCTTGCGGATCTGCTTCAGCCGCTCGGTCTGGGTCGACACGACCATGCCGGCGCCGACCGGCGTGGTGCAAGAGGCGGGTGTGCCGGGCCGGCCCTGGATCTCGACCAGGCAGAGCCGGCAGGAGCCGAAGGCGTCGACGGAGTCGGTGGCGCAGAGCTTGGGCACCTTGGTCCCGATGTCCATGGCGGCGCGCATGATCGACGTGCCGGCGGGCACCGTGACCGGCTGGCCGTCGATGGTGAGGGTCACCATCTCCGACGATTTGCTGACTGGCGTGCCGTAATCGGTCTCGTGAACGAGAGACATGGCCTGCTCCTATTCCGCCGCAGCCCGAAGGCGCGGGCGGTCGAAATCCTCGGGGAAATGCCGGATGGCGCTCATCACTGGATAGGGCGTGAAGCCGCCAAGGGCGCACAGCGAGCCGAACTTCAGTGTCTGGCAGAGGTCGGTGACCAGCGCGAGATTGGCCTCGACGCGCTCGCCGCGGATGATCTTGTCCATGGTCTCGGTGCCGCGCACCGAGCCGATGCGGCAGGGCGTGCACTTGCCGCAGGATTCGATGGCGCAGAATTCCAGCGCGAAGCGCGCCTGGTGCGCCATGTCGACCGTGTCGTCGAACACCACGACGCCGCCATGGCCGATTAGCCCATCGAGGGCGGCGAAGGCTTCGTAGTCGAATGGCGTGTCGAACAGCTTGCGGGGGAAATAGGCGCCGAGCGGTCCGCCGACCTGCACGGCACGCGCCGGCCGGCCGCTCTTCGTGCCGCCGCCGATATCCTCGACGATCTCGCCCAGGGTGAGGCCGAACGCCGCCTCGAACAGGCCGCCATGCTTGACGTTGCCGGCCAGCTGGATCGGCATGGTGCCGCGCGACCGGCCCATGCCCAGCGCCGCATAACGCTCGGCGCCATCGGCCAGAATGAACGGGACCGTGGCGAGCGAGATCAGGTTGTTGATGACCGTGGGCTTGCCGAACAGACCCTTGTGCGCCGGCAATGGCGGCTTGGCCCGCACCTGGCCACGCTTGCCTTCGAGGCTTTCCAGCAGCGAGGTCTCCTCGCCGCAGACATAGGCGCCGGCGCCGACGCGCACTTCGAGATCGAACTTCGCTTCCGCCCCCAGCAGGCCTTCGCGCTCGGCCAGAGCGATCGCGCGCTCCATGACGCGGATGGCATCGGGATATTCGGAGCGGATGTAGATGTAGCCCTTGGTGGCGCCGACCGCGAAACCTGCGATAGCCATGCCTTCGATCAGCACGAAGGGATCGCCCTCCATGATCATGCGATCGGCATAGGTGCCCGAATCGCCTTCGTCGGCGTTGCAGACGATGTACTTCCGGTCGGCCGCGGTGTCGGCGACGGTCTTCCACTTGATGCCGGTCGGAAAGCCCGCGCCGCCGCGGCCGCGCAGTCCGGACTTGGTGACCTCTTCTACGGTCGCTGCTGGGCCAAGGCTTCGCGCCCGCTCCAGCCCGCGCCAGCCGCCGTGGGCGCGGTAGTCGGCCAGGGACAGCGGATCGACGATGCCGCAGCGCGCGAACGTGATACGCGTCTGCTTCTTGAGGAAGGGAATTTCCTCAGGACGCCCAACGCACAGCGCATGGGACGCGGCCGGCAGGCCGTCGGCGAACAGGGTCGCCACGTCCTTAGTCGCCACCGGTCCGAAGCCGATACGGCCGCCCGCCGTCTCGAACTCGATCAGCGGTTCCAGCCAGAACAGGCCGCGCGACCCGGTGCGCACGATCTCGACGGCAATGCCCTTGCGTTTGGTCTCCTCGGCGATCGCCGCCGCGACCTTGTCAGCGCCGACGGCGCGGGCCGCGGCATCGCGGGGAACGAAGATGCGCGTGGCCATCACCCGACCTCGCGCGCGATGTCGTCGATCGAGTCCTTGGTCAACCGCCCGATCACCTCGCCATCGAGCATCGCCGACGGCCCCGAGGCGCAGAGGCCGAGGCAGTAGGTGGCTTCGATCGTGAGGCGACCATCGGGCGTGGTGCCGCCCCATTCGACGCCGAAGCGATCGAGGAACTGCTTCGCCAGGCGCTCGCCATTGACCGACTGGCAGGCCTCGGCGCGACAGAGCTTCAGCACATGGCGCCCGGCCGGCTTGTCGCGAAAGTCGTGGTAGAACGAGACGACGCCGTGAACTTCCGCTCGGGTGAGATTGAGCGCGTGGGCGATGACGGGTACCGCCGGCGCCGGCACATGCCCGAACGCGGCCTGGATGTCGTGAAGGATGGGCAGCAACGCACCTTCGCGACCCGCGTGGCGGCCGATGATGTCGTTGGCCTGCGCTTCGTTCCACGCCGCCATGCCGGAACACTCCAAAATGGCTACCGACCGGACCCTCCGGCCATTGCTGCCCAGTTATTGAGCCGTGCTTAGCCCGCAAGCAATAAAGCTAACGCGTGCTGCGATAGAACAAATCTATCGATTGGGTCTTCTATCGCCAAATTCGCCTATGGCCTGGACTAAATATTGTGTCCAAGTGGCGAAATATACCAGTAATAGTTCAGGCCAACCGGGTCGCCAAAAGGGTCGCCTCAGCAACGAGCGCCGACACCAAAGGTGTCATGGGCTCGCGCGGCGGGACAACCAGTCCAATCTGATGAACGGCCTCGGGCTCGACGATGGGGATCGAGCGCAGGCGTTCAGTCAGGCCGAGGGTATTGGCGAGTTTTTCCGGCATCACGCTGGCCCAGCGGCCAGTGCGCACGTGCGAGAACAGCACGATCATGGAATTGGATTCGAGCGTCGGCTCGGGCCGGCCGCCGGCGGCGTGCAGCAGGCTGTCGATGATGCGCCGGTTCTGCATGTCCGGCGTCAGCAGGCAAAGCGGGATGCGTGCGACCTCCGCCCAAGTCACCTGATCGCGCTCGCCCAGCGGGCTGTCGGCCGAGGTCAGCAGACGGTACTGCTCGAGATAGAGCGGCACGGCGCGCATGCGGCCCAGCGGCTCGTTGTCGATGTAGGTCAGGCCGGCATCGACCTCGAGGTTCTCGAGCATCGACAGGACGTCGCTCGACGTCCGCGACAGGATCGTGAACTTCACGTTGGGATGCTTGGCGCGATAGGGCGTGGTCAACGCCGAGACCATGGCGAGCGCTGTCGGGATCGCGGCGATCTTGAGATGGCCACTCAACCCCTGCTTGAGGGTGCGCACTTCCTGCCTCATGGCCCGCGTGTCGGCCACGATGGTGCGCGCCCAGTCGAGCACGCGCTCGCCCTCGGCGGTGAAGCCGAGGAAGCGCGACGTGCGCTGCACAAGCATTACGCCCAGCGTGTCCTCAAGTTGCTTTATGCCTGCGGAAAAAGTCGGCTGTGTCACGCCGCACTGCTCGGCCGCCTTGCCGAAGTTCTTTTCCCGCGCCAAGGCGATGAGGAACTCGAGCTTGTCGATCATTGGTTCGCCGGCGCTCGACCCGTCATCGGGATCATTGTAGAGTTTCGAGAGAACTAGCACAAAAATGTGCTTCGGGAGGATTCAAGCTCATGACTCACACGCTCCGTAGGCGGACGCTTGCTGTCGCCATGACGGCATTGGCAGCTGGCCTCTACGTTACACCGGCGAGCGCCTGGGAACCGACACGCAACGTCGAATTCATCGTACCTGCCGGCACCGGCGGCGGCGCCGACCAGATGGCGCGCATGATCCAGGGCATCATCACCAAGCACAACCTGATGAAGCAGAGCGTGGTCGTCGTGAACAAGGCCGGTGGCGCCGGCGGCGAAGGCTTCCTCGACATCAAGAACTCCAAGGGCAACCCGAACAAGCTCGTCATCACCCTGTCGAACCTGTTCACCACGCCGCTCGCGACCGGCATTCCCTTCTCGTGGAAGGACATGACGCCGGTGGCGATGCTGGCGCTTGACGAGTTCGTGCTGTGGGTCAATGCCGATTCGCCCTACAAGACGGTTGCCGAGCTGGTGACCGCCATGAAGGCCGCCCCGCCGGGCCAGTTCAAGATGGGCGGCACGGGTTCCAAGCAGGAAGACCAGATCATCACCGTCGCCCTCGAGAAGGCGACCGGCACCAAGATCACCTACGTTCCCTACAAGGGCGGCGGAGAGGTCGCGGTTCAGCTTGTCGGCAAGCACGTCGACATGACGGTCAACAACCCGATCGAAGCGGTGGCGCAGTGGCGCGGCGGCAAGGTCCGGCCGCTCTGCGTGTTCGACAGCAAGCCGCTCAGCGGCAAGGAGAAGATCGCGGGCGACCTGTCATGGTCCAGCATCCCGACCTGCAAGAGCCAGGGCCTCGACATCGAGTACCTGATGCTGCGCGGCATCTTCATGCCGGCGAACGCGCCCAAGGATGCGGTCGACTACTATGTCGAGCTGTTCAAGAAGGTGCGGGCGACGCCGGAATGGGCGCAGCTCATGGCCGATGGCGCCTTCAATCAGTCCTTCATGACCGGTGCTGACTACACCAAGTGGGTCGAGGCCGAGGAGAAGCGCCATCGCGACCTGATGAAGGAAGCTGGCTTCCTCGCGACGAATTGATCGCGAATTGCAGGTCAATCGTGCTGGGAGCGATGCCATCCTCCCGGCACGATCGCTGAGCGTACAAGGGCCCCTACTTCATGTCGGATTCTCCTGACGGTTCATCGCGCGGACCTCGCCAGCATCTCGTGGAGGTCGGCGTTGCCGCCTTCATGGCCCTGCTGGGGATCATCGCCGTCATCGGCAGCCTGCAGGTCGGCATCGGCTGGGGGGCGGAAGGGCCGAAGTCTGGCTTCTTCCCCTTCTGGATCGGGCTGATCGTCGTCGCGTCCAGCCTCTACAATCTGGTGCGCGCCTACAGCCACGGCAGCCGCAAGCTCTTCGCGAGCTGGTTCGAGCTCACCCAGGTCCTCAAGGTCGTGGTGCCGCTCACGATCTATGTCGGCGTCATCCCCTGGCTCGGCATCTATCTCGCGTCGGCCCTGCTGATCGCCGGCTTCATGCGCTGGATCGGCCGCTACGGCTGGCTGCTGACCTTGACCATCAGCATCGCCCTGCCGGTGCTGACATACGTCACGTTCGAAATGTGGTTCCTCGTACCGCTACCCAAGGGGCCGATCGAGGAACTGCTCGGCCTGTAAGGCCGACAAAGGCAAAAAGGGTCGTGGGATGGAGAGTATTGGCGATCTGATGCACGGTTTTGCCGTCGTGTTGAGTTGGCAGAACCTGCTGTACATGGTGATCGGCATCGTGCTGGGCGTCATCATCGGCGTGCTGCCCGGGCTCGGCGGCGCCAATGGCGTGGCGATCCTGCTGCCGCTCACCTTCAGCATGCCGCCGACGTCGGCCATCATCCTGCTGTCGTGCATCTACTGGGGTGCGCTGTTCGGCGGCGCCATCACCTCCATCCTGTTCAACATCCCGGGCGAGCCATGGTCGGTCGCGACCACGTTCGACGGCCATCCGATGGCGCAGAACGGCAAGGCCGGCGAGGCACTGACGGCCGCCTTCACCTCCTCCTTCGTCGGCGCGCTGTTCGCCGTCATCGTCATCACCCTCGCCGCCCCGCTGGTGGCGAGCTTTGCCTTGCAGTTCGGGCCGGCGGAGAAGTTCTCGGTGTTCTTCCTGGCCTTCTGCAGCTTCGTCGGCATGGGCAAGGAGCCGCCGACCAAGACCATCGCGGCGATGATGCTGGGTTTTGTGCTCGCCGCCGTCGGCACCGACACGGTGACCGGCCAGCTCCGCCTGACCTTCGGCTCGACCGAGCTGTTGAGCGGCTTCGACTTCCTGATCGCCGTGATCGGCCTGTTCGGCATCGGCGAGATCCTGCTCACCATGGAGGAAGGCCTGTCCTTCAGGGGCAAGGCGGCCAGCATCAACCCCACCGTCGTGTGGCAGACCTGGAAGGAACTGCCGCGCTACTGGATGACCTCGCTGCGCTCGTGCCTGATCGGCTGCTGGATGGGCATCACGCCCGCCGGTGCCACACCGGCGTCGTTCATGAGCTACGGCATCGCCAAGCGCACCTCGCGCAACGGCGACAAATTCGGCCAGGGTGAGATCGAGGGCGTGGTGGCGCCCGAGACGGCGGCCCATGCCGCCGGCACCTCGGCGCTGCTGCCCATGCTGTCGCTCGGCGTGCCCGGGTCGCCGACCGCCGCCGTGCTGCTGGGCGGCCTGCTGATCTGGGGCCTGCAGCCCGGACCGTTGCTGTTCGTCGAGCAGAAGGACTTCGTCTGGGGCCTGATCGCCAGCATGTATCTCGGCAACATCGTCGGCCTGATCATCGTGCTGACCATGGTGCCGTTCTTCGCCGCCATCCTGCGCGTGCCGTTCAGCATCATCGCCCCGATCATCCTGGTGATCTGCGCCATCGGCGCCTACACGGTGCACAACAACACCTTCGACGTGGTGATGATGTTGGTGTTCGGCGTCGCCGGTTACTTCTTGAAGAAGTGCAACTATCCGCTGGCGCCGCTGGTGCTGGCCATCGTGCTGGGCGACAAGGCCGAGGAATCCTTCCGCCAGTCGCTGCTGATCTCCCAGGGCGGGCTGGGGGTGTTCTTCTCCAACGCCCTGGTCAGCACGATCATGGTCCTGGGCCTGATCGCCCTGCTCTGGCCGGCGCTGTCGAACCTGTACGGCCGCCTGCTTACGCCCCGGCGAGCGGCCTGAGGCTAGGGCGTAGATACATACGGCGCTTTCCGTCGTCTCGACCGGAGCGCGAAGCGCGGAGCGGAGAGACCTTTTCTCTGCCACATGCGACCTATCGTGGAGAGAAGGTCTCTCCGCGCTGCCCTTCGGGCCTTGGTCGAGACGACGGAAAGCATCTCTTTTCGCCATGAGCGCTGTGGCGTTACCGCCACAGTGCGACAGCCTCGGTCGGAAAATCATCGAAGCGCCCTTGCCTGCGGGCGTTTCGCGGCATAGCTTGCGCGCCCTCGATGCAACCCCAGCCAGGGAGACGTTGATGCTTTCCATCATGTTCAACGCCATAGCTCCCGTTGGCTGCGAATCGGACCTCGCCCACTTCAGGCATTAGGTCCGGCCGCGGCCGCCGCCGAGCGCGCCGCCTGCTTCTTCCGCTTTTCTGACCATTCACGTTCGTCGGACGTTGCCGGTTCACCCGGCCGGTCGAACGACTTTTTCGGGGGCCATCGCCTTTTCGCGGGCGTGGCATCGAGCAATGACTTCTCGTAGATCCGAGCGAGGGAAAGACCCGCTCATCCGGACGATCCGGTTCGTCGCCGGCCGCTGGCGGTTGCAATGGCGCCTGGCCTCGGTCATGGCGGCCGGCATGATGCTGATCGCGGCGGCCGAGCTCGCTGTGCCGCTGTTCGCGGGGCACATGATCGATGCCTTGGCCGATGTCGCGCGGACGCGCGATGCCGCCGTGCTGGACGCGCTCAAGGCATTCCTCGCCATTGTCGGGCTCGGCGTCGCCCTCGTGGCACTGCGCTACGGGCTGTTCAGGGGCATCATACGCTTCACCTTGCGCATGATGAGCGAGGTGGCGCACGAGACCTTCTGGCGCGTCCAGCGCTTCTCCACCGACTGGCATGCCAACAGCTTCGCCGGCGCCACGGTGCGCAAGCTCACGCGCGGCGTGTGGGCCTTCGACCTGCTGAACGACACGGTGCTGGTGGCGCTGTGGCCGTCGCTGGTCGTGCTCCTTGGCGCGACGGTCCTGTTCGGCTGGCACTGGCCATCGATGGGATTGGCCGTCGGCATCGGCAGCGTCCTCTACGTGCTGGTGACGGTGAAGCTGTCGCTCGACTACGTCACGCCCGCGACGCGGCGCTCCAACGCCTGGGATAGCCGCCTGGGCGGCGCGCTGGCCGATGCGGTGAGCTGCAACCCCGTGGTCAAGGCGTTCGGCGCAGAAACCCGCGAGGACGCGCGCCTCAGCCGTGTCCTGGCACGTTGGCGCTCCCGCACCTGGTTGACCTGGAACAGGCATACCCTCACCGGCATCCTGCAGCAGGCCATCCTGATGGTACTGCGTGTCGTCGTGATCGGGCTCGCCCTGCTGTTCTGGTGGCAGGGTGCGGCGACGCTGGGTGACGTCACCTTCGTGCTCACGGCCTATGGCGTGATCAACGGCTACCTACGCGACATCGGCCACCACGTGCACAACGTGCAGAGGTCGACCAGCGACCTGGAGGAGCTGGTCGACTTCCATAGGCAGCCGCTCGGCGTCGAAGATCGGCCCGGCGCGGGCGAGCTTGCGATCACGCGTGGCGACATCCAGTTCGACCAGGTGCGCTTCCGCTATCCGGCGCTCGACCGGCAGGTCTACGACGGGTTCTCCGTCCGCATTCCAGCCGGCCAGCGCGTCGGCCTGGTCGGACGGTCGGGCTCGGGCAAGACGACCTTCGTCAAGCTGGTGCAGCGGCTGTACGACCTCGATGGTGGACTGATCATGATCGACGGTCAGGACATCGCCAACGTCCGCCAAGAAAGCCTGCGCCGGCAGGTGGCGATCGTGCAGCAGGAGCCGGTGCTGTTCCACCGCTCGCTCGCCGACAACATCGCCTATGGCCGGCCCGATGCCACCATGGCCGAGATCGAGTCGGCGGCGCGGCTTGCCCATGCGGACGTGTTCGTCGAGCGGCTGCCGCAGCGCTACGCGACCCTGGTCGGCGAGCGCGGCGTCAAGCTCTCCGGCGGAGAGCGCCAGCGGGTGGCGATCGCGCGCGCCTTCCTGGCCAACGCGCCGATCCTGATCCTGGACGAGGCGACCTCGAGCCTGGACAGCGAGTCGGAGGCGTTGATCCAGGACGCCATGCATACGCTGATGCAGGGTCGCACGACGCTCGTGATCGCCCACCGCCTGTCCACGGTGCGCGAGCTCGACCGGATCCTGGTCTTCGACCACGGTCGCGTCGTCGAGGACGGCAACCATGCCGCCCTGATGCGGATCAAGGGCGGCATCTACCGCCGCCTGGTCGAGCGCCAGGCGGAAGGCCACGCGGAGGACAAGGGCGACGATCTCGCGGCGTAATCGGCACTCGCCGCGCAATAAAATGTCACGGCGGACCATTGGACGATGGTCCGCCGTGGTATTATGAATAATGTATAAGCCGGTGGGGGCCGGCAGCAACGAGGGAACAGCCCGTTTCCATGAGCGAAGCGCGCCTGGTAGTCGCTCCGATCGATAGTCGGGAGACATTCAAGGACAAGGCCTACGCGGCCTTGCGCAACGTCATCACGTCCTCAGGCATCTATCGCTCGCGTACGGACATCCGGCTCGATGAGCGTCAGCTCGCCCAGGACTTCGGGATTTCCCGCACGCCGGTGCGCGAGGCGATGGCGCAGCTGGAGCGCGAGGGCTTCGTCCGCTCCGTGCCGCGCCGCGGCGTCTATGTCGTACGCAAGACCAAGGGCGAGGTGATCGAGCTCATCCAGGCCTGGGCCGCGCTGGAAAGCATGGCGGCGCGCCTGATCACCGAGCACGCCAGCGACGAGGACATTGCCGGGTTGCGGCGCATGTTCACGACCTTCGAAGGCGACAAGCTGCACGCCAAGCTCGACGACTATTCCGAGGTCAACATCAACTTCCACCAGAGCATCATCGAGCTCAGCGGCAACCAGGCGCTGATCCGGCTGGCGGAGAATTTGTTCACCCACATGCGCATGATCCGCGGCGCCACGATCGGCGAAGATGACCGCGTCGACCGCTCGATCCGCGATCACATGAACATCATCCAGGCGCTCGAGGCGCGCGACACCGAGCGCGCCGAGGACCTGGTGCGCCAGCATGCGCTCGGTCTCGCCGAGCATGTCGCAAAGCACGCCGATTATCTGGACTGAGAGAGGAATTCGGGAGGAACGCATGGCCGAAGCAGCAGTCAAAGCACCAGTAGAAGAGACCCACGAGGACCTGACGGACGGCTTCAGCCTCGTCATCGATGCCATGAAGCTGAACGGCATCGACACGATCTACGGCGTGCCGGGCATCCCCATCACCGACCTCGGCCGCCTGGCGCAGGCCGCCGGCATCCGCGTACTGTCGTTCCGCCACGAGCAGAACGCGGGCTACGCCGCGGCGATCGCGGGCTTCCTGACCAAGAAGCCTGGCGTCTGCCTCACCGTCTCCGCGCCCGGCTTCCTCAACGGCCTGACGGCGCTGGCCCATGCCACGACCAACTGCTTCCCGATGATCCTGGTCTCGGGCTCGTCGGAGCGCGAGATCGTCGACCTGCAGCAGGGCGACTACGAGGAGATGGACCAGCTCGCCATCGCCAAGCCCTTGTGCAAAGCCGCCTATCGCGTGCTGCATGCGCAGGACATCGGCATCGGCTTCGCGCGCGCCATTCGCGCCGCGGTGTCCGGCCGTCCGGGCGGCGTTTATCTCGACCTGCCCGCCAAGCTCTTCGCCCAGGTCATCAATGCCGATGTCGGCGCCAAGTCGCTGGTCAAGGTGGTCGATGCCGCGCCGGCGCAGTTCCCGGGCCCGGCCGCGGTCAAGCGCGCCCTCGATGTGCTGAAGGCCGCCAAACGGCCGCTGATCATCCTGGGCAAGGGGGCCGCCTACGCTCAAGCCGACGACGCGATCAAGGCGCTGGTAGAGAAGAGCGGCGTGCCCTTCCTGCCGATGAGCATGGCCAAGGGCCTGTTGTCGGACATGCATCCGCAGTGCGCCGGTGCGGCCCGCTCGACGGTGCTGAAGGACTCGGACGTCGTCATGCTGATCGGCGCCAGGCTCAACTGGCTGCTCTCACACGGCAAGGGAAGGACCTGGGGCGACGCGCCCAAGAAGTTCATCCACGTCGACATCGAGCCGCGCGAGATGGACAGCAACGTCGAAATCGCCGCCCCCGTGGTCGGCGATATTGGCTCCTGCGTCGAGGCCCTGCTCGACGGCATGGGTGGCAGCTGGCCGAAGGCGCCCGCCGACTGGACCGGCACGGTCACGGCCAAGCGCGATGAGAACATCGCCAAGATGGCGCCGCGCTTCATGAACAACAAATCGCCGATGGACTATCACGGCGCGCTGGGCGCGCTGCGCACCATCATCAAGGAGCGGCCGGACACGATCCTGGTCAACGAGGGCGCCAACACGCTCGATCTCGCTCGCGGCGCGATCGACATGTACAAGCCGCGCAAGCGGCTCGACGTCGGCACCTGGGGCGTCATGGGCGTCGGCATGGGCTCGGCCATCGCCGCCGCGGTCGAGACCGGCCATCCCGTGCTGGCGGTCGAAGGCGACAGCGCCTTCGGCTTCTGCGGCATGGAGATCGAGACGATCTGCCGATACAAGCTGCCGGTCTGCGTCGTGGTCTTCAACAACGACGGCATCTATCGCGGCGACGGCGTGAACACCGGCGGCGGCTCGGATCCGGCGACGACGGCTTTCGTGAAGGGCGCACGCTACGACAAGATGGCCGAGGCCTTCGGCGGTGTTGGCGTCAACGCCACCACGCCCGACGACCTTCGGCGCGCGGTCAACGAGGCGCTCGACTCGGGCAAGCCGACCTTGATCAACGCCGTCATCGACCCGGCAGCCGGCGCCGAGAGCGGCCGCATCGGCAACCTCAATCCGCAAAGCAAGCTGCGCAAGAAGTAGGTCTTCGCGGCATCAACGACATTCAAGCGACCGGAGAAAGACATGGCTAAGAAGAAGGACAAGAAGGCGAAGAGCAAGGACAAGGCTTCCAAGAAAGCCAAGACGGCCAAGAAGCTGGTGCTCAAGGTCGTCGCCAAGAAGGCGAACGGGAACGGCCTGCCGAAGGTTTCGAAGAAGGCCTGGGGCGAGGACGGCAAGGCGCTCGACGGCGTGAAGATCCTCGACTTCACCCACGTCCAGTCCGGACCGACCTGCACGCAGCTGCTGGCGTGGTTCGGCGCCGACGTGATCAAGGTCGAGCGGCCGGGCACCGGCGACATCACGCGCGGCCAGCTCATGGATGTGCCGGGCGCCGACAGTCTCTATTTCACCATGCTCAACCACAACAAGCGCTCCATCACGCTCGACTCCAAGAGCAAAGAGGGCATGAAGGTGCTGGAGCGCCTGGTGAAGACCTGCGACGTGCTGGTCGAGAACTTTGCGCCGGGCGCGCTCGACCGCATGGGGCTGACCTGGGAGCACATCCATGCGCTGAACCCGCGCATGATCGTGGCTTCGGTGAAGGGCTTCGGCCCCGGCCCCTACGAGGACTGCAAGGTCTACGAGAACGTGGCGCAGTGTGCCGGCGGCGCGGCCTCGACCACGGGCTTCCATGACGGCATCCCGCTGGTCACCGGTGCGCAGATCGGCGATTCCGGCACCGGCCTGCACCTGGCGCTGGGCATCGTGAGCGCGCTCTATCAGCGCAAGCGCACCGGCCGCGGCCAGCGTGTGCTGGCTTCGATGCAGGACGGCGTGCTGAACCTCTGCCGCGTCAAGCTGCGCGACCAGCAGCGTCTCGCCCATGGCCCACTCAAGGAATACACGCAGTACGGCGAGGGCATCCCGTTCGGCGATGCCACGCCGCGCGCCGGCAACGACTCCGGCGGCGGCCAGCCCGGCGTCATCCTGAAGTGCAAGGGCTGGGAGACCGATCCCAACGCCTACATCTACTTCATCACCCAGGCGCCAGTTTGGGAGAAGATCTGCGACCTGATCGGCGAGCCCGAGTGGAAGACCCACCCCGACTACGCCAAGCCGCCGGCCCGCCTGCCGCGGCTCAAGGCGATCTTCGAGCGCATCGAGCAGTGGACCATGACCAAGAGCAAGTTCGACGTCATGAACGAGTGCAACGCGCTCGACATTCCCGTCGGCCCGATCCTGTCGATGAAGGAGCTGGCCGAGGAGCCGTCGCTGCGCCACACCGGCACCATCGTCGAGGTCGATCACCCGAAGCGCGGCAAGTACCTGTCGGTCGGCAATCCGATCAAGCTCTCCGACTCGATCTCCGAAGTGAAGCGCTCGCCTCTCCTGGGCGAACACACCGACGAGATCCTGACCAAGGTGCTGAAGTTCACGCCGCGCGAGATCGCCGAGATCAAGGCATCGGGCGCGACGGGCGAGGCACCGAAGGCCCAAGCGGCGGAGTAGAACATCATGCGCATCGTCGTCCATGGCCAGCAGGCCTTCGGCAAGGCCGTGCTGGAAGCGCTGCTGAAGCGCGGCGAAAACATCGTCGGCGTCTACGTGGCGCCGGAGAAGCCCGGCCAGAAGGCCGATCCGCTGAAGGAGGCGGCGCTGGCGGCCAAGCTGCCGGTGTTCCAGCCCGCCTCCTACCGCAAGCCCGAGGTATGGGAAGAGTTCAAGTCGCTGAAGCCCGACCTGCAGGTCATGGCTTTCGTGACCCTGTTCGTGCCGGAGGAGTTCCTGAACATCCCGACGCACGGCTCGATCCAGTACCACCCGTCGCTGCTGCCGGCCTATCGCGGCGCCAGCGCGATCAACTGGCCGATCATCCTGGGTGAGAAGGAAACCGGCCTCTCGATCTTCTGGCCCGACAACGGTCTCGATACCGGTGACGTGCTCCTGCAGAAGACGACGCCGATCGGGCCCAAGGACACGCTGGGTACGGTCTACTTCGACCGCCTGTTCCCGATGGGCGTCGACGCCATGCTGGAATCGGTCGACCTGGTGAAGGCGGGCAAGGCGCCGCGCATCAAGCAGGACGAGTCGAAGGCCACCTACGAAGGCCGGGCCACGGCCGACATCGCCCGCATCGACTGGGGCAAGTCGTGGCGCCAGATCGATCCGCTGATCCGCGGCTGCAACCCCGCGCCCGGCGCCTGGACGACGATCAACGGCAAGAACCTGCAGATCTTCGACATCCAGCCCCTGCCTGCGCGCGATCCCAAGGGGATCGGCGGCAAGTACGGCGAGATCGTCGACGTCTCGGCTGACGGCTTCACCGTCGTCGTGCCGGACGGCCGCATCAAGGTCCTGCGCGTGAAGCCTGCCGACGGCCCGAAAGTCGCGGCCGGCGAATGGGCGGCGGCCGCCAAGCTCGCCGTCGGAGCGCGCCTGGTCTGAGAGATCGTGCCTCCCCTGCGCGGGCTCCGCGCAGGGGAGGTGTCACCGTCATACGGTGACGGAGGGGTCGGAAGCTCATGACCCCCCGCCCCTTCGGGGCACCTCCCCTCGATGACGAGGGGAGGAAGAAGAAATTAGGAGGAAGTCGTCCGATGCCTGCGTCTCAGCACACCAATCCAAAGACCGACATCCAGATCGCCCAGGAGGCCACCAAACGGCCGATCATGGAGCTGGCCAAAGAGAAACTGGGCATCGCGCCGGAAAACCTCGATCCCTACGGCCACTACAAGGCCAAGGTCTCGATGGACTACGTCAAGTCGCTGAAGGACAAGCCCGACGGCAAGCTGATCCTGGTATCGGCGATCTCGCCGACGCCGGCCGGCGAAGGCAAGACCACGACCACGGTGGGCCTGACCGATGCGCTGAACCATATCGGCAAGAAGGCCATGCTCTGCCTGCGCGAGCCTTCGTTGGGACCGTCCTTCGGCATGAAGGGCGGCGCGGCGGGCGGCGGCTACGCCCAGGTCGTGCCCATGGAGGACATCAACCTCCATTTCACCGGCGACTTCCACGCCATCGGCGCTGCGCACAACCTGCTGTCGGCGCTAATCGACAATCACATCTACTGGGGCAATGCCCTCGGCATCGACGGCCGCCGCGTCGCCTGGCGCCGCGCCATCGACATGAACGACCGCAGCCTGCGCCAGATGGTGTCGTCGCTGGGCGGCGTCGCCAACGGCTTCCCGCGCGAGGACGGCTTCGACATCACCGTGGCCTCCGAGGTCATGGCCATCTTCTGCCTGGCCAAGGACCTCGAGGACCTGAAGACGCGGCTGGGCAACATCATCGTGGCCTACACGCGCGACCGTAAGCCGGTGCGCGCCGCCGATCTCAAGGCGCATGGGCCGATGGCGGTGCTGCTGAAGGACGCGCTGGCGCCCAACCTGGTGCAGACGCTCGAGGGCACGCCCGCCTTCATCCATGGCGGCCCGTTCGCCAACATCGCCCACGGCTGCAACTCGGTGCTGGCCACGACGACGGCGCTTAAGCTCGCCGACTACGTGGTCACCGAAGCAGGCTTCGGCGCCGACCTGGGTGGCGAGAAGTTCATCGATATCAAGTGCCGCAAGACCGGGCTCAAGCCCGATGCGGTAGTGCTGGTCGCGACCATCCGCGCGCTCAAGATGCATGGCGGCGTGAAGAAGGAAGACCTCAAGACCGAGAACCTGAAAGCTCTCGAAGCCGGCATGTCGAACCTGCAGCGCCATGTCGAGAATGTCCAAAAATTCGGCCTGGTGCCGGTTGTGTCGATCAACCGCTTCAGCGCCGATACCGACGCCGAGATCGCCCTGGTGAAATCGGCGTGCGCCAAGCTCGGCGTCGAGGCGGTGATGGCCGATCACTGGGCCGAGGGCGGCAAGGGTGCGGCCGACGTGGCGCGCGCCGTGGTGAA
>Ga0075369_10000084_pt1 | contig 24811 bp, 18 predicted proteins | sample EndMethybrTD3034_FD_71400 | JGI IMG/M metagenome (GOLD analysis project Ga0075369, IMG submission 71400) | Populus endosphere microbial communities from Tennessee, USA - Endosphere MetaG P. TD hybrid TD303-4 | ecosystem: Host-associated > Plants > Roots > Endosphere | place: USA: Tennessee...
CTATTAATGTTAGCTGTCCAATATAACACAAAAATATTGCGGCATATTTTGTTTTTATTAAATCAACAAAGCAATCATTGTGAAAAAGAAAAAATTTTAGCTTTATTTAACAAACAAAATAATAATGGTTGGAATCTTTTAAGTTTAGCCGCTAAATATAACGCAAATGCTTTACAATTTATTTTTGATTTTTTAAAGGGAAATTCCCATTATTTTGATACCGAAATACTATGCTTTATTTTTCATAAAAAAATGAATGATGGTTCGAATTTTTTACAAGTACTAGTGCGCTATCAATCTATAGATCAAATTAATAGTTGTTTAAATTTTATCAGTGAAAAATTTCAATTTTCCAATAAAAAAAAATGGTTAGATATAATTGTAAATAAAGATCACACCGGACATTTATTATGCTTAGTCACCCGATCTAAGAATTTCGCATTAAGTAGTATTTTAAATTTTATGAGTAAACACATTGAACAATTAGACATCCATACCCTACAATATTGTTTTTCGTACCAAAATAATAAGGGTTGGCACTGTTTACATAATGCTGCTTGTAGTGATTCTTTAAATCTAAAATTAATTTTAGATTTTATTCATAAACATATTGATCAATTTGATGACCATAGTTTGCGTTGCTTGTTTTTAGCGCAAAATCAAGATCAAGAAAATTTTTTACAACTAGCTGTTCATTATCAATCTGCTGAAGCCGTCGATAGCATCTTTAAATTTTTCAGTCAACATATTGAACTATTTGATAAGGCAAGCTTGCAACATTTATTGCTACAACAAAACTCAAAGGGTTGGAGTCTTTTAAGTATGGCTTATCGTCAACCAGCTAATTTAAAACTTATTTTAGATTTTATTAACGAGTATTCGGATAGTGTTGATGCAGAAACCATTAAAAAAATTATCTTGCAAAAAAACGAATATGATTACACCTGCTTACATTATGCAGCACGTTCTCAACCTGACTCCTTGGAAATTATTTTAGATTTTATCGATCAACATTTTGCATTATTTGCCAATGAACTCAAACTATTATTTGAAAAAAGTTCCAGTAAAATTCAGGTAATTTCATCGCTATTTAGAAAACCGACTAACAAATCAATAAATTTATTAGCATTGAGTTTAGAACACCAACAAGAATCCGCTAAGCTTTTTTCAAAATTTTTAAACGCACATGCGAATACCTTCAATCTGAAGAACCCTAATATAAAAAACTTTATCAACCAAGTGTCTAATAAGGCTTTATTAGACGACGAAAACCTTAAATCAGTCGTTCCTAGGATAAATTAATTGCTAATTTAATAATAGAAATTAAGTGCGATTTTATTTTCTTCGCCATTCAGTACCCGTAGCAGTATCTTCTAATGCCACACCTAAACTCAATAGTTCATTGCGTATTCTATCCGCTTCTTGCCAATTTTTAGTTGCTCGTGCTTGATTACGTGCGGTAATTAAGTCATTGATTGTTTCTTCATTTGCTGTTTCTTGTTGCAAGCCAAGCTTTAAAAACTGTTCTGGATCCTGTTGCAAAATACCTAAAATACTCGCCAGATATTGTAAACATTTCGCATGTTCCTGCGCCTCGATATTATCCTTTTCACGCAAACGATTGATTTCTCGCGCTAAATCAAATAATACTGATAAGGCATCCGGTGTATTAAAATCATCATCCATTGCCGCTTGAAATCTTTCTAGATATTCTCCTTGGAAGGGTTCAGTAACAAAAGTTTGCGGTGCTTTACTCACCAAGCCGCGTAAACTAGTATACAAACGTTGTAAAGCCGCCTGCGCAGTTTGTAAATTTTCTTGACTATATTGTATCGGACTACGATGATGACTTGAGATTAAGAAATAACGAATGACTTCTGCAGGATATTGTTTTAACACATCACGCAACGTAAAAAAATTGCCTAAAGACTTTGACATTTTTTGCCGATTGGTTTGTACAAAACCAACATGAATCCAGGTATTAACAAACTTCTGATCAGTCGCCCCTTCGGATTGTGCAATTTCATTTTGATGATGTGGAAACACTAAATCTAAACCGCCCCCATGGATATCAAAATGTTCACCTAAGGCCGCCATCGACATCGCCGAACATTCAATATGCCAACCAGGACGTCCTGCTCCCCAGGGAGATCCCCAACTGGGTTCATTCGGTTTCGCTTTTTTCCATAGCACAAAGTCTAATGGATCTTTTTTTGTCACATCAACAGCGACACGCGAACCACTGCGTAATTTTTCCAAATTTTGATGGGCTAATTCACCATAGCTTTTAAATTTTTCTACCGAATAACAAATATCACCGTTATCGGCCTGATAGGCATAATTTCTATCGAGCAAGATTTGAATCAAATCTAACATCTGTGCAATAGCGTCAGTCGCTCTAGGTTCATGAGTTGGTGGCAAAATAGCTAACTGTGCAAAATCTTCATGCATTGCGGTTATCATGCGCTGTGTCAATTCTGACATACTTTCATTATTCTCTTGCGCGCGTTTGATGATTTTATCGTCAATATCAGTGATATTACGCACATAATTCACCTGATAACCTTGCATAGTGAGATAACGTAACATCACATCAAACGCCACTAATACACGCGCATGACCAATATGACACAAATCATACACTGTCATGCCACAGACATACATACCCACTTTCTTGGCATGCATCGGTGTAAACTTTTCTTTTTTCTGCGTCAATGTATTATAAATTTTTAGCATGGATTATTCTCTCACGAATTTTTTCATTACCTAATAGGCTAAATAATTTTGCCAGCTCAGGGCCATCATGACGTCCGGTCAGTGCCAAACGTAACGGTGTAAACAAGGCTTTACCTTTAAGATTTAATTTTTGTTGTAACTGTTTTATTAAGACTTTAAAATTGGAATTTTCTTCATCCAATAATGCTAAAAGTGTCTGCCAATACAGGGGATCGACTTCGCGCAAAAAAATCTTGCTATCTGTAGAGAAGTTTAACGCGCTGGTTTCGCCAAATAAAATAGTCGCCCATGCAACTGCTTCTTCAGGAAAACAGATCGTCCCGCGCATTAGTTCAATAAAATTTAACTTCACTGCATCTGGCACTAAATTTTGTATTTTAGCTTCTAACCAGATGCTCAGTTTATCATTTGAAATATGTAATAAGGCCTGTTTTTGCCAGTACAATAATTGGGAAGGGTCATAGCGCGCAGGAGATTTACCGAGTCGACTGAGTGAAAATTGTTCTGCTAAGGCATGAATATCCAGAAAATTCGGATTGGTATAGGTGTGGCCTAAACGTGCTAAATAATTTTGCAAGGCTTCGGCAAAATAGCCTGCGTCTCGCAAAGTTTTAATACTAAAACTTCCATGCCGTTTTGATAAGGGGGCACCATCATCACCGACAATTAATGCCATATGACCATATACCGGAATAGTTAAACTCAAGGCCTGTAATAACATGATCTGGCGTGGTGTATTCGTTAAATGATCTTCACCACGCAGCACATGCGTCACTTTCATTAAAGCATCATCAATGGCATTACAAAAGAAAAACGCCGCAGAGCCATCACTGCGTTGAATCACGAAATCGCCAATATCATCACTGACAAAGCTTTGCTCGCCTTTAACAAAATCATCGAAGCGAATAACTTGTTTTGGCAAAACATGAAAGCGCAAACTGGCAAGCTTTCCTTGCGCTTTTTTCTCGGCAATTTGCTCTGCCGTTAATTGTCGACATTGACCATTATAACGCGGCGGTTTACCTGCTGCTAACTGACGCTTGCGCATCATTAGCAACTCTGATTCGCTGCAAAAACAAGGATATGCACGACCCAAATCCACTAATTGTTCATAGTAAAGTGTATAGATTGCTTGTCGTTCAGATTGATAATAAGGGCCTAGACCTTTTTCTTGACCAGGACCTTCTTGCCAAGGTAAACCTAACCAAAATAAGTCTTCTTCTAATTCTTTAGCGAGCGTCAGCAATGAACGCGTCGCATCGCTATCTTCTATCCGTAATAAAAAACAACCCGCTTGTGAATGTGCAAATAAAAAATTAAATAAAGCGGTTCTGGCATTACCTAAATGGATATGGCCGGTAGGGCTAGGTGCAAAACGAGTTTTCATAAATCAACTACTTGTTTAAAATTTGATAACTTAGTCCAGGATTGATAACTTAATTTAAAAATACTTATTTTAAAAGTATTTGCTTTAAAATAACCACTATAAACTAATTTATCACTTAAGCTATGATTAAGACTATGTCGATCCTCTTTATATCCGATTTACATCTCAGTAGCGACCAGCCTGATATAACACAGTTGTTTCTGGATTTTTTACACCAGCAAGCCAGAGAAGCGGAAGCTTTATATATATTAGGCGATCTATTTGAAACCTGGGTCGGTGACGATAATTTAAGCCCCTATAATCAAATGATTATCAGCGAACTTGTTGATTTAACGACGAGAGGCATAACCACTTACTTTATGCCCGGAAATCGTGACTTTCTCATCGGTAAACGTTTTATTCAACAAACCGGTTGTCACTACCTCGTTGATCCGACAATCATTAATCTGTATGGAAATTCCACCTTACTCACACATGGTGATAGTTGGTGCACTTTAGATAGACATTACCAGCGTTACCGACGCTGGTCACGCTACCCTTTTTGGCAAATGTTATTTTTGCGTCTACCTGTCGCTTGGCGTCAAAAAATTGCTAAGTATTTACGTGGCCAAGAACATTCAAACCCGTCGGTTAATGCTGCTAAATATGATATAGTCCTATCCGATCTATTAGCTTGTTTACCCAATTATCCAGGTACTCAGCAAATTATTCACGGCCATACTCACTTACCAGGTATTCAATTAATTAAAAAATCAGATAATACTTGGATCAAACGTTGGGTATTAAGTGACTGGAACGCTAAACAAGGTAATGTACTAGTTGCGCACGCTGACCAAACCATGGATTTAATCTATTTTAATTAACTCTACTTATTTAAAATTGATCCTTCTGTAATTCAAGATGACTATGCATAGACTCAGGTAAGAAGTTGCTTAACCAATTTTCTAGAGGTTGGAAATGCGGCAGTAATACGGATTCTTGCCAAGAGGTTTCTTTAGCAAAAGGCGTTAAACTGACTAGCATCATCAATAAAACAACAACTAAAATTCCGCGCGCTATACCGAAAATAATTCCTAGCACGCGATCCGTACCGCTTAAACCTGTGTTTGCGACTAATTGACCAATTAAATAATTAATCAACATACCTAATACCAGTGTAACTAGGAATAAACCAACAAAACTAACCACCAATCTAATTGAATCGGAATGAATGAAATTTACCAGTAAATCAGCAATATAGCGGTAAAAAATAAAACTCACTGCAATTGCGGCAACCCAGATAACCAAAGAAATCACTTCCCGCACAAAGCCTCGCATGACGCTAATTAATACCGAAAGCGCAATGATGGCAATAATGGTGTAATCGATCCAATTAAATGTAGACATTGAGCAAACCTTAAGCTAGTAAATGTAAAAATCCAAGGGACGGTCTTTGGACTCTTATTATAAACTATTTTTTTATTAGTTACCTATCATGTTTAAATAAGCTTGTGTCTCAATATCACACAAAACATATTTTTACTGTTTTATAATAACCGCTACTCAATAGACACACTATTATTGACTAAAAATCTTGAAGGGACTTTTCTTTGAGAAGAGAAAATTTTTTATACTAGGAGAAAAAGTATGCTTAATAATCCCTATCCTTTAACAAAAGAACAACGGGACGCCTATAGGAAATTACTAAATAAGGCTTTGGAGTTTTTTGGGTTTAATAAAAATTACCTCATTGGATACTATAGAAAATATAAGGACGATCCTGGATACTTCACAATAATAAAAAAACCTAGTTATTCTCTGGATCACATTTCCAAATTAAAATTTGAGGCTATGTTAGATTCATTTGAGAAAAAGGGGCTCATCAATTATGAATATACGGAAGCAGATTTTAAAATAGACGACACAATAGAGAAAAAAGAAATTATCAAAATTAATAAAATAGAAAGCATTAAAGAATTTGAAAACTGTCTCTATAATGGACTTATACTTAATGAAAATTTAACCACAGAAAAACGCTTTGATGGTAAAGATTTATTTTTAGGGATTTTAAAGCTTTATGATTTAGATTCGAGTTTTCGCGTGGACATCTATCCCCAGAATAGTGCTTCCTCCCATTTTATTTATTTAAGAGAAGCGACTCAACCTAAAGATATTCCTGATGAAGAAAAAAAAACAAAATTCAAGACGATGCTGCAAGATTTGGCTCAAAATAAACTCATCACTTATAAAAAATACGAGACTATGTTTAGAGGAAAAAATCCAGACGGAACATTTGTAAAACAAACAATGCCAGTTGAAAAGATTGAAGAAATAAATCTAGTAGAACTTGAAACCTTTCTCAAGTATAAGAAATTTTTAAAAAAAATACTGAATTCAAGTTTAAAACTTTATCAGCTTGAAGGAAAATATCGCATTATAAATGATAGAAAATATTTTCACCTAAGACCAAGCACACAAAACTTTCCTAGCCAAAATGATCAACAAAATTTTCAGACCATTATATCACTATTAACCGAAATAGGTTTAATAACGCATGAATCAAAGAATATTCCTTCACCTAACTCTTTTTTTGTAGGCCTGCAAGCGAGCATTATTACTCTTGTAGATAGAAAAATTATCGATTCTTATCAGCAAATAGAAGGAAGAATTCTCTATGATAAAAAATATACTAAGCTCGACTTTAACCCATTAACCTGGCTTTATATTGATTATTGTTTTAAAAAGAATCTTGCTAGAGATAATCCCTGTCTTGATACGGGCTGTTTGGACTCTGTCTATCAAGATCCTATTTCTATCAGTACCGCTCTGGAATGTCCTGTTGTTTTATCCAGTTCAAAAGATAGAATTTATGATTTAAAAAATATTTTAAAACTTATACCTTCTGAAGATCCTTTTACAGGTCAAGCTTTTGAATTATTAGACATTAAACCCGCACCGGGGGGATTAAAAGTATTAGAAAAGAAAATAGTCGCTATCCAAAATCCTAAGCAAGACATGAAAGAGGCTCAGGTTGCTGCAGAACCTAGCTACCGAAGATAATCACGACAGTATCCTTCGCATTGTCGAATGCGAAGGAAGTATTCGAAGCATTTAAAAAACAATTAAACTTAACGGCATTTGGCTTATTTCCTGCTTAGAACAAGTTCGTTCAAAGTAAAAACACTATGTAATTGATAACCTGCAGCTAACAACGCTTCTTTGCCACCTTGTTGTCGATCGACTAACACGACGATATCTTTTACTTGTAGACCATGTTTTTTTAAAGAATCTGCTATCTGTAGCACACTGCCACCCGTAGTCACAACGTCTTCAATAATTAAGCAGTCTTGACCCGATTTGAAAACACCTTCGATTTGTTTTTTTGTGCCATAATTTTTAGTTTCTTTACGACACATTAACATCGGTAAGTTTTGCTCAAGCGAAACAGCCGTAGCCATCGGCAATGCCGTATAAGGCACACCACATAGCAAACTTGGTTTTAGATGTTTTATTTTATCCCACAATACCTTTGCAATGTTGCGTAATAGAGGTGGATAAGAAATAATTTCACGGCAATCGATATATATCGGTGAAATTTCGCCGCTACGTAAAGTAAATTCACCCCATTTAATCACACCAATATTAATTAATGCATCAAGTAAGGTTTGTTTTTCCATACTAAACTTCAGGTGAGTTATCATTATTGTTAGTTTTTTCAACCGATAAATTGATCAAGCTATCCGTTTGCTCTGGATCGTTGGTTAAGTCTTCTTCGATACGTTCTAAGCCAACTAATGTTTCGCCCTCATTCAATCGTATCAAACGTACCCCTTGTGAATGGCGGCCGGCGACACGAATTTCAGAAACACGTGTGCGCACCAAGGTCGCTTTATTAGTAATAAACATCACTTCATCAGCAGGTAATACTTGTACAGCCGCAACAACATTACCATTACGCTCCGTTGTTTTAATAGCGACTACACCACTACCACCACGACTCGTCAAACGATGTTCAGGAACAGGTGTACGTTTACCATAACCATGGCTAGTTGCCGTTAAGATTAAGCCTTCAGGTTTAGCAATGATTAAAGAAATAACCTGTTGACCTTCTTGTAATTTAACCCCTCTTACACCACAAGCGGTACGACCCATACATCGCACTTTACTTTCATTAAAACGTATTACCTTACCCGCATTGGTAAACAATAAAACATCTTGTTGACCATCGGTTAGCGCAACACCCACTAAACGATCACCTTCACGTAAATCAATCGCAATAATACCGTCGTTACGGGGTCTAGAAAAGTCGATTAAGCTGGTTTTTTTTGTCGTGCCATTGGCTGTTGCCATAAAAATGAAATGTTCAGCACTATAGTTCTGTACAGGTAATACCGCATTAATCCGTTCATTTTCACCTAAGGGTAATAAATTAACGATGGGTCGGCCTTTAGCGATGCGACTACCTTCGGGTAATTTATACACTTTTAGCCAATAGACTTTACCCGCACTAGAAAAACACAATAAGGTGGCATGTGTATTAGCAATTAACAAATGTTCAATAAAATCTTCTTCTTTTACATCGCCAGAAGATTTTCCTCGACCACCACGACGTTGTGCTTGGTAAACATCTAAGCTTTGTCGTTTGACATAGCCTTCATGCGATAAGGTCACCACCACATCTTCGGCGGGAATCAAATCTTCTTCATTAATTTCAGCATCAACACTGATAATTTCGGTTCGCCTTGGATCAGCAAATTCTTCTTTTATCGCCATCAGTTCATCATGAATAACCTGACGTAAGCGTTCAGGTAGATTTAAAATATCTAATAAATCAACAATAATGTCTAACTGATCGCGGTATTCTTTTAAAATTTTCTCTTGTTCAAGACCCGTTAAACGATGTAAACGCAACTCTAAAATCGCTTGTGCCTGTTCGGGTGACAATCGATAAATATTTTCACCTTTTTTTACACCATATTCATGAACTGTATCTAGCGTTAATTGTGTCTCAAGCAAATCGGTCTTAGTGAGCATCTCAGCTACCATACCTAACTGCCAATGTTGCGCTAACAGTTGAGCTTTAGCATCTGCTGGATCCTTTGCTGCTTTAATTAATGCGATCATCGGATCAATGTTCACTAAGGCAATACCTAAACCTTCTAAAATATGCGCACGTTCTCGCGCTTTACGCAATTCAAAAATGGTGCGGCGTGTTACCACTTCACGTCGATGTGCCAAAAATTCGGTAATTAATTGTTTAAGATTGAGTAAAACGGGTCTGCCATCGACCAAAGCCACCATATTAATACCAAATGTGACTTGTAATTGCGTTTGAGCAAATAAATTATTCAATAACACATCAACATTCTCACCACGTCGGACTTCGATGACCATACGCATACCGTCTTTGTCGGATTCATCGCGTAATGCGGTAATCCCTTCAATGCGTTTTTCTTTTACCAATTCCGCAATTTTCTCGATGAGTTTTGCTTTATTTACTTGATAAGGGAGCTCGGTCACAATAATCCGTTGCTTATTCGATTTTTCATTTTGCTCAAGTTCGATTCTCGCTCGAACAAACACGCGTCCACGACCACTATGATAGGCTTCAAGAATTCCTTGCTTACCATAAATCAAACCTGCCGTAGGAAAATCAGGTCCTTTAATGAACTGCATTAAACGTTCTAGGGTCAATTCAGGATCGACTAGTAAAGCAACACAAGCATCGATAACTTCCGCAAGATTATGCGGTGGAATATTGGTCGCCATACCCACCGCAATACCTGAAGAACCATTAACGAGTAAGTTAGGAACTCGCGTGGGTAATACGCTAGGAATTTGCTCGGTTTCATCATAGTTAGGCGCGAAGTCGACCGTTTCTTTAGCTAAATCCGCTAATAAGGCATGTGCCAACTTGGACATACGAATTTCGGTGTAACGCATCGAGGCGGCGGAATCACCATCAACCGAACCAAAGTTACCTTGGCCATCAATCAACACCGAACGCATAGAAAATGTTTGTGCCATACGCACAATCGTATCGTAAATCGCCCCATCACTATGCGGATGATATTTACCAATCACATCACCCACCACACGCGCAGACTTTTTATGTGGCTTATTCCAATCGTTGCCAAGTTCACTCATGGCAAATAAAACTCGTCTGTGCACGGGCTTTAAGCCATCTCGAACATCAGGCAATGCCCGACCTACTATGACACTCATAGCATATGCTAGGTAGGACTGCTTTAATTCCTTCTCAACTGTTACCGAAATGATTTCATTAGCCGCTGATTCTGTCATAAAAACTCAAAGCCTATGATACATAAAATAAAAGCAGATGAAGGCCTTTTACCCCTTCACCTGCAACAAATATAGTACCACAAAAGGCTTAAATTAGCAGCAGTTTTCAACGGCTAATACAATTATTTTACTTATTGTCCCCAGCTGCAGAATTAGCTGAATTATCGTTATTCGCAGGCCCTGCCGCGGAACCTGATGTTCCATTGTTAGATGATGCATCCGGTGGTGTCACTGTCGTAGCAGGCGCGGTATTGCTAGGTGGTGTTTGTGTAGGTTCCACAGCTTGTGGATTTACCGGCATTTGCTGAACATCCGAGCTGGATGAGTTTGCAGGATTGGCCATCTGATCTTGAACAGGCATCGCGGTATCTACTTGATCTCCTTGCTTATCAGAAGGCTGATGATTACAGCCGACTAACGCCGCCGTCAGCAGCATAGAAACCAAAAACTTCTTATACATAAGCAAAATTCCCCATCTAAAAAGTGTGCAAAAGCATTAAAGAAAAATTTGTAAGTGAAGAACTGACAAAGTCCACTGACAAATCCATAGCCCATAGTAGAAGCCAACTTAAGCATAGCAAAACTTTCAAGTAAAACAAAATCTGATAAAAATTAGTCTCTCATTAAGGTTAAATCCAATGCATGTTAAGGTTAAATCCAATGCATGCATCTCTTCTCTTTATAATTGCCAACCCACTAAATACTGTTATAATAACTCTAGATTTAGTTTCCCGTGTCAGTTTATAGCCAGGGTTAACCCCCTCTATCCTTCTGATGCAAACAGAACGAAATGATAAGAAATCAACGTTTTGTAGTTAGACCTAAAAGTAAAAAATTTTAATTTTTTATATTTAGCTTATTTTTGCTAGTAAATTTAAATCCCAAAATGAGAGAATTAGTCCGGCTTCTTAAGTTTGCAGCCTTTTATTTGGAACGATGTTCTTCCGATGCGAATTTTATGCCCAGCAATCATTAATATGATGTGTATAAAAAAATACCGTATTAAGAATATGCAAGCCTATAATCCGCGTTAAAAATCAGATAGTTAAAACTTATGCTACTAAGCCTCGTAAGCAAAGTAGCTTATGCAAGGAACCCTGTTGACGCACTCACCCCTTTTTAATTAATTAAGCGGTATTTGTTTCAGATATGAGTAACAGTTTTAATTTTTAACAGCGATTATCGCGTTTTCAAATAAGCAAACTTAGTTGAGCCTTCATACAAAATAGGATTCAACGATGCATAATGAAAAGAATCGAATATTGATCAATGCGAATCAATCCGGAGAAATCCGCGTTGCTTTGCTTGAAGAAAACAAGCTATCTGACCTAGATATCGAATATAGTGGTCAAGAACAAAAAAAATCGAATATCTATAAAGGTAAAATTAGTCGCATAGAACCTAGCTTAGAAGCGGCATTCATCGACTATGGCCCTGAACGGCATGGATTTTTACCCTTCAAAGAAATTGTTCCCTCCTTCTTTAAGTTTGAAAAATCGCAATCTATCCAATACCTCAAAAAAGTACTTGAGGGTCGAGAAGTGATGGTGCAAATTGAAAAAGAAGAGCGTGGAAATAAAGGAGCCGCGCTAACAACTTACATTACCCTGCCCGGTAGTTACTTAGTGCTGATGCCAAATAACCCTGGCGCAGGTGGTATTTCACGTCGTATCGAAGGAGAAGAAAGGCGTGAAATGCAAGATTTACTTAGCCAAATGGAACTTTCAGGAGATATGGGTCTTATTCTACGCACCGCAGGCGTAGGTAGAGAATTCTACGAACTACAAAATGATTTGAATCTGCTCCTCCAGCAATGGAATGCTATACAAAAAGCATATAATGAACGCTCTGCTCCATTCCTTATTTTTCAAGAAGGTGATTTAATCACCCGTTCAATACGTGATTATTTAAGACGCGATATTGACGAAATTATTATTGATGACAAAAAAACATACGAAAAAATTAAACATTATATAGAGCAAATTCGACCTGATTTTGTATCGCGAATTACGCTTTATCAAAATTCTATACCTTTATTTATGTATTTTGATATTGAAGAAGCGGTTGAATCGGCATTTAAGCGCAAAATAGAACTCCCCTCAGGTGCTACCATCGTTATCGATCGCACCGAAGCCTTAGTTTCCATTGATATTAACTCAGGTAAATCTACCAAAAATGAAGATATTGAAGAAACCGCTGTCACTACCAATCTCGAAGCGGCTAAGGAAATAGCGCATCAATTGCGGGTACGTGATTTAGGCGGTTTAATTGTCATTGATTTTATCGATATGAACTCAGAAGACAATCAACGTAAAGTAGAAAATTGTTTACGTTTGGCGACTAAGAAAGATCGCGCGCGCATCCAAATCGGTCGAATATCGCCATTTGGATTATTAGAAATGTCTCGACAGCGCTTGCGTCATTCCCTAGGAAAAGCCAACGAAACTTTATGCTCACGATGTAATGGCGAAGGGACTGTACGCACTATCGAATCATTAAGCTTGTCTTTACTCCGCTCAATTGAAAAAGAAGCTTTAAAAAAATCCACGCAGCAAATACGTGTCGAAATACCTGTGGATATGGCTACTTATCTGATTAATGAAAAACGTGCCGCTAGAGAACAGATTGAACAACGTTATAAAATAAATATATTATTAATACCTAATCCCTATTGGCAATCTCCTCACTGTAAAATTACGGGTCAAGGTAAAAACCTTAACCTACAGGCTAGCGAAAATGCTAGCTATCAAATGTTAGATAAATCTTGCGCAGAATCTTCGCTACCTTATAGCTCGCCAGTGATTAAGCCAGTAGAAATTCCAGCAGTTAAACCACTTACTTTTGCAATTAGCAAAAATAAACCTAAAACTCAATTAGGCCTATTAAGTCGATTGCTTGGTATGTTAAAAGACCTCAGTAAAACTAAAGAGCTTAGTAAAAATTCTGCGAAAAAAGAACTAACTACTGCTCCAATACACAATCATTACAATGATACTCCGCACCGACACCCCTCAGAAAAACGTTATTCAAAAGCAAATCGTAATAACAGACTTCGCAATCACCGCCGTGATGACAGGCGCGACAAAGAAGGAAATAGCAGCGAAGGCGGTAGCGGGCAGCAGCACCATCAGCATAATGGCGGCAAGACATCACAAAGTCGCTACAACAAACATTATCAACAGCGTTATGAGTCAGCGCCACATCAGCCAAGCCTACATAATAATAAACCTGTCTCTGCTCCTATTGAGGGTTCATCAGAAAGAAAAGCATTACCTCATAAGCGACGACAAAATTCAGAAAGATCGACAATAAAACCCGAGCATAAAATAAATGCTCAAGTCATTCGAGAAGAAAATATCAGTTCAATGTCTAAGCCACTGTTAAACAACACGGAAAAAAAAGCCATTATGCCACCACGATCGGTGGAAAAATCTGTTGTAGCTAGCATAGAAAAAAAACCCGTTGCTGAGCAAGTAGCTAGCACTACTAACGTCAACTCGAGCAAACAGACCACTAATGCTAGTCATCCATCTGTACAACGTCGCAATACACGACGTTATGGTGGAGAACCCAAATTACGTCATCGTACCTATAGTCATTATGAACAGGATCAAAAAACTAAAAATTAAACGGCGTTAATTTTTAGCATAATGATTTAATTCAAAAAAAGCGAGGAATGAGTTTCTTTCCTCGCTTTTTTTATTATCCAGTTGAATTATTTAAAATAAATGCTGAAGCTATAGTATTTTGTTGTTGCATTTCTTAAGCGAGCAGCATAAATTTATTAAGCGATGCTGCTCCCAAAGCTATCATTTTTGGTCAGTTTTATCCTTTAGATCCTACTGACGAGCAACGACTGATGTATAAAATGGTCATTGAAGCGTTTGCTAAGAAAACGACTATACCCGTTTACTACTTTCCCTACTTTGGTCATGGTAGAGAAAATAAACCGTTTATTCTTGGCAGAGAAGCGACAATAAACTGTCCGCCGCAACAAGAATATTGTACGTTTAAACAAACAAAAATAAATTTCTAACCCTTAATATTTTATTAAACAATAAAGGAAATGTATCTTTATGCTAAACAGAATATTAAAAATTTTTGCTGCATTGATTTTCTCAAACAGTCTGATTCTTCCCAGTATGGCTGCCATCCTACCGATAAGCACCGAACAATGTGAAAAAATGCAAGCTCGGCAGATCATTACTAACAAAAATCCTATTCCCTGCGAACGCTTAAGAACCGTTAATTTCCCTATCATTAATTTTACAGGTCAAACAGATAGAGGCCAAGTCGTTGTACTCGATGTGTTAGCAAAGCATACACAAATCATTTTTGATACGCTATATCATCGAAAATTCCCAATCAACAAAGCGTTATTAATGGAAAAATATAACGGTGATGATAATGCATCAATGAACGATAATAATACTTCTGCCTTTAATGGCCGACCAATAACTGGCAGTTCGGATTGGTCATTGCACGCCTACGGGGTTGCTATTGATATAAATCCATTACAAAATCCGTATGTTGCGCTCGACGATCTAGGTCATGCTACTATTCTCCCTGTCCTATCTGCGAAACAAACCATCAATCGTTTGAATTACCGACCCAAAAAACGGTTTCGTAGCGGCATGGCCGAAGATGCAATTGATATCTTTGCTGAAAATGGTTTTATTGGCTGGGGTGGCTATTGGGATTATCCGATTGATTACCAACATTTTGAAATAGGTAGTCGGAAATTTGTCCAGCGGCTAGTAAGTTTATGTCCCTGTAAAGCACAGGAAGTTTTTGATCAATATGCGAAATCCTATGCTAATTGTATAGCGAAAAGTTCAATCCATCCCCATGCCGCGGCACGTGCCATTTGTGTAGCAAAAATTATTCAATAACAAAAAATTTAGAAAAAATAATTGACCCATTACCAAAAGCTTGCGAAAGTAACATTCGCAAGCGCATTTTTCTGTGCATATTGATTCGCTACAGGAGTTTACTATGAGTTACATTCAAGTGGGGAAAGAAAATTCAGTTGACATTAAACTTTATTACAAAGATTGGGGAAGCGGTCAAGCAATCGTATTTAGTCATGGATGGCCACTGAATGGTGATGCTTTTGAAGATCAAATGTTATTTCTTGCCGAGCATGGCTATCGGTGTATTGCACATGATCGTCGTGGTCATGGTCGCTCCAGCCAACCCTGGAAAGGTAATGATATGGATACGTATGCCGATGATCTTGCAAAATTAGTTACTGAACTTGATCTTAACGATGTTATCCATGTCGGTCATTCTACTGGTGGCGGTGAAATTGCGCGCTATATAGGTCGGCACGGAACAAAAAGAGTAGCAAAGGCTGTACTTATTGGTTCCGTTACTCCGTTTATGCTAAAAACTATCACTAATCCTGATGGACTCGAAATGCAAGAGTTTGATGATATACGCCACAATGTTTTAGCGGATCGTTCACAGTTCTTCCAAGATTTTTCTACACCCTTCTATGGTGCTAATCGACCCAATGCTAAAGTTTCTCAGGGTCAGAGAGATACATTCTGGTCACAAGGCATGCAAGCGGGTTTCAAAGCCGTCTTTAATTGCATTAAAGCATTTTCCGAAAGCGATTTTAGAATTGATCTTAAGAAATTTGATATACCGACTTTGATCATGCATGGTGATGACGATCAAATCGTACCAATCAAAAGTTCAGCATTACTTACCGCTAAACTTATCAAAGATTCCACATTAAAAATTTATTCGGGTGCACCACACGGTTTATGTAGCACATTAAAAACCCAAATTAATCAGGACCTATTAGCATTCCTTAAACAATAGCTTATTCATAACGATTGGCTTGCCAACTACCATACAAAGGATTAGGTAAAATGAAATAACCCTGACCAAATTTATCGTATTGGGGTGCATTATTCGGTAAAGCATATTCTGCAACTTGCTTAAACTCAGGAAAATCTTGGATATTGTCACCAAAATAAGCAATCACTTGATGCGGTGGTAATTTATTAGACCAAACCATCTCATGCTCATCATAGCAGCCGTGTATTACTGCGTTAAAACGAGGATTTTTATCGGCTGGATGTTGTGATTGTTTATTATTGGCTAAAATAACTTGATCAAAAGTAACGTGCTGTTGTTTTAAATTATTAAGGGTGGCTTGCAAGGCGGTGATGCCAGATTTATCCATATAAGAACCATCTCGATTAGAAACCAAAGTCACATAACCACCTAATTGGTGCACCCATCGCGTAAATGCAACCACGCCGGGTAAAGCCACTGATTTTTGTGGAATAGTCACAAAATGCGAAAATTCTGCTGGCTTTTCAGCCAGGCTAGAACATTGATAAAAATACCAAGAATTATCTAAGGTTGTTTCATCAATATCCAAAACCACACCCCAAGTTTTGGCTTTAGGATGATGCTGCTCTACCCATTGTTTCACATATACCGCTCCCACGTTATACACCTGTCGATAACTGGCTTTTTTTTCTGCTGAATCCCGATACCATTTGTCTGCTTGCTGTATTGAAGGATTTTTTAGCGTGGATGGCGCACAAACACTAAGAAGCTGATCCTTAGCGAAAGCCATTTGAGCAACCAGGAGTAAACAGGCAGTTAGGGCTATCAACAATGGTTTCATAATTTTGCTCGGTTATTAAATCGCTAAGATTTTATACAATCTTAGCTAAAAGATTTAGAAAGTAGTTATAATTTATTTTTGCTTAAAAAGCTATGTTCGGGAAGATAATCACTAATAATAACAAATTATTTTTTTAGTTGAGTTTGCTGTGAGCTAAAAATGGCTGCGATACTTTCCTGATCATAACGACCTTTTAGGGAGGATTGAAAAAAAATAGATTTAGAAGATGCCATCTCAGGAAGCTCGACAACCTCAAAATCAATATCACCATAGCGTTTGGATTCCTTGTGGCCTAGTATATTCCCATCGACCATTTGAAGAGTGCTTTTTATAAATTTTTCTATATTCGAATCGCCCCTAAATATTTTTTTTAATTTATTTGCGCTATCTTTTATCTTGATAACTAAATTATTCAATTTATTCAGTGTTTTATTAAATGCGGTTTGTAAAGAATATTTTTCCTGTTTTATAATAATCAAATTAAATTTTTCTTCATTGGCTGCTTCTTTTTCTAAGGAAAAAATATCATTGACGAGAATAGTATGTAAACAAATTTCTTTTCTGTATTTTATAAAAGCTGGGTGTAATCTTATCTCCTTAGACAGCGCTATTCCTTTAATCAAACTAATAACCTCTTGGGTAATATAAGCTCCCGAACTAAAATATCGAATATCTAAGTAATCTTCTTTACAGAAAGGATGTAATTTTTCTTCTAAAAAATAATTTAACTCTAATTGTTGGCTATATAAATGCTGAATTAAAGCGTTAGTAAAAAAAGCAGTATCTAAATTAAATAATTGGGCTTCATGCTGAAGACTCATTAAGAATTTACATAAAGGTGATAACAATTTACAGCTAGCACATAACATCTGGTAATGAGACTGTGAAATCACGTTAGTATTAGCTTGTGCAAATTCAATCAGGATGTTTACAATTTTATTCAAATTTTCGTTAGTTTTTACTTTTTCAAAAAAATCATCAATAGCAAATAAAGCAATTAAAAAAAAGAAAAGAAACTTTAAATTTGCTATGGGCACATCCGGGATAAGTAATGCAGAAAAGGTTAAAGCATTTAATTTAATAAAATTTTTATAAAAAAAATCGCCTTCTTTCATAAAGCCTATTTTTATAATTTCCTCTTCCCATAGCATTTTTTTCTCTGCTAATTCTTTTTCATTTTTTTCTAAAAAATTACTTGGTAAAAAAGAATTTAAGCATACAAAATGTCCTTTTCTTTGGGTACTTCCATATCTTGTTGTGACAAGCTCTCCTAAGTCAAACCGTAAAATTATATTCTTTACTCTATTTTTACTTTTATCTCGAGATTCTTTTAACTCGTATTTTTCCACTGTTTTATCCTTTTTATAAAGTCTTTGCCGTGAATTTCTCTCTTATTAAATGAACTGTGTTTCATAAATTTTTATCATTTAAACATGAGGGATAGGAGTATTTTTTGCTCCATCATCATTTATTGAAACAAACTGAACTTTAGTAAAAAACTTTGTTTTCACAACATTTTCTTTGATTGAAGTTGGGAAATAATTATCAATAACCTCTATATGGTTTTTCCTATAGACGGCAGTTAAAAATAATTTAATAGTTTGTATCGAAAGTTTTTTGCCAATACAGTTATGATCGCCCATTCCAAAAGGTAGGTACGATCCTGATTTTATTTTGTATTTATTTTCTTTAGCAAACCTTTCTGGAATAAATTGTTCCGGACGTTTGAAAAAATGACCTAAGCGATGGGTAATATAAGGGGAAATAAGAATTTGGTCACCTTTAAACAAAGGTAATCCATGAATTGAGAAATTATCCTCAACGATACGTGGCAAAAGAATACGGGATGTTGGATATAATCTTAAAGATTCATTTATAACCATATCTAAATATTCTATTTTATTAACTTTTTCTGTACTTATCTCATCAAGTTCACCAAGAGATTCATTAATCGCTTTACGTAGTTTTTTTTCTTTTTTTGGATGGTCTGCTAATAGCTTGATAATAAAAAGTAAAGTCGTTGCAATTCCTTGCCGTGCAGCCAATATAGATAAACCCGTATCGGCAGCAACCTCATCCATAAATTCTAAAGGATTTTTTTCTGCTTCTACTTCCCCTAGGAATTTAAGAAAATTGGGCGTATTTTGCAGTCTATGCAAGTGAGGGTAAAATAATCGATTTAAATCGCTTTTAAATTTTAAGCGTATTTCGTTAAAATCAATTGAACTTTTATTTAAAAATAAATACTTAAGGGATTTTGAAATAGCTATTAAAAAATTATTTTTGTGGGTTATATGCTTAGCTACTTCGTTAATGCAGGAAGATAATTCGTCTAATTTTATAGAAAAATCAAACGATGTGTTTGCTATTCGCTCTAATATAACCAACAAGCATAAATCATTAAGCAAAAGCTTAATATCCTCGGCAAAACTACCAAAAGATTGTATTTGGTAAAGGAATCTATCTATTAAATTGAGCGTGTATCGCTCAGATTGTTTAAGATATTTTTTTTCAAAAAAATATCTTTTATATAACTTTCTTTTTTCCAACCATTTAATCTTGTCTTTTGTTGCTATATTTTGCCCAAATACAGCAGTTAAAATTTCTCTATTTGGAGAAATTTTATTTTTATTTGTTATCAAACATTCATTAATATGCTCCGGTTTTGTAATCAAAAGAATCAACTTATTCGCTATCCAAAAATAGCACATACCGGAAACATGCTGTGTAGCAAGCTTAGCGGCTTGTTCTATAACATTCCAAGCTTTTTCGTCTGTCGAAAAGTCTTTTAACCTACCTACGATAGGATTGCCCGATAATCGCGGTATTCCTATATATCGGTAACCGGTAAAAAACGAAAAATTTATTGGGGAATGGGTATAAAAATATTTAATTTTTTGAAAAAAAAATCCTGATGTGTTTTGAAGAGGTGTATCTTCTTGAATAGTAGAATTGTTAGAATTTTTTTTTAAAAAATTTATTTTAGATGGAGCTAACATAATAAATTCCTTTTTATTATCTATTTCAGTTTTTCTTTTAACAGCTTATTAATTTCTTAATATATTATGTGCAGGGTATCGTATTTTTAAAATAAAAAAAAGTATTTTATTTAAATAAGATTCACCTTCATGAAATACGCTAAAAATTTAAAAGTGATTTAAATCGCTTATCCGCTATCGCTAGATAAAGGCACAGTTTCTGTAAAAAAATTTAGTACAAGAATTTCAAAAAACAATAAGCGGAGTGTAGTTTGATTTGATTGGTGGAGCTAAGCGGGATCGAACCGCTGACCTCTTACATGCCATGCAAGCGCTCTCCCAGCTGAGCTATAGCCCCCAATGATAGGCATTTTATGCTGAATAAGAAAAAGCTGTCAAATTATTTTCAGCTTTTAAAAGCTAAATAGCGTCAATCCAGCAGAGTTTGCAAACGGGCTAAAACTTCTTTCTTACCGAGTAAATGCAATGTCGCATTCATAGGTGGCGATACATTTCCGCCCGTAATGGCCCAACGCAAAGGCTGTGCTACTTTGCCTAATTTTAAAGAAAGCGTTTCAGCGGTTTCGATTAATACTGTATGTATCGATTCCTCTGTCCAAACGCTAAGTGCTTGAAAACGATCTTGTAAAACTCTCAATACAGCCAGAACACCCTCGGAAATAGTCTGTTTATCCAAGCGAGGCGCTAAATAAAAATAAATACTTTTCTCAGTCATTTCAACTAATGTTTTTACGCGTTCACGTTGCAAAACCACCACATCAATTAAATCAGGTCCATTTTCGGTGTTAACCGCTAAGCGCTGGAATTCTTTAGCTAATAATAATGCAATTTGTTTTGCGTCATCAGTCTTTAAATAATGTTGATTTAACCAAATGAGTTTATCGGGATTAATTGCAGCGGGTGCTTTATTTAAATGATGCAAATCAAAAAGCTCAATCATTTCTGTGCGTGAGAAGATTTCTTGATCGCCATGCGACCAACCTAATTTAACCAAATAATTTAAGACCGCGTCCTTTAAATAACCTTCATCTCGGTATTGTAAAATATTAGCTGCGCCGGTTCGTTTCGAAAGTTTTTTACCATCACTACCCAAGATCATCGGTAAATGGGCATACACGGGTAAACTGGCACCTAAGGCTAATAATATATTGATTTGTCTTGGTGTATTATTCAAATGATCATCGCCACGTATCACATGCGTAATATTCATATCATTATCATCAACGACGACAGTAAAATTATAGGTTGGCGAACCATCGCTGCGTGCAATAATTAAATCATCTAATTCACTATTCTGAAAAATAACTTGGCCATAGACTTGATCATCAACAATGACTGCGCCGTTTAAAGGATTACAAAAGCGCACAACATAACTTTGATGAGGTAATATCGCCGATCGGTTCCGACAATAACCATCATAGCGCGGCTTTTGATGTTCGGCTAATTGCTTTTCGCGCAATTCAGCTAAGCGTTCTTTAGAACAATAACAACGGTAAGCCTTATTTTCTTTTAATAATTGTTCTAAGACTTCTTGGTAGCGGGCTAAACGGTGACTTTGAAAGATCGGTCCCTCGTCATAATCTAAACCTAACCATTCCAAGCCCTGTAAAATAACATCGGTCGCTGTCGCAGTCGATCGTTCGGTATCCGTATCTTCAATACGTAAAATAAATTGTCCTTGCTGTTTTTTTGCGTACAACCAGGAATATAATGCGGTGCGAACACCACCGATATGTAAATAACCCGTGGGGCTAGGCGCGAAACGAGTACGAACTTGCATAAATTACTCTTTATTTTTTATACTTACGGCAATTGGATTTTGGCAAGTGCCATAAAAGGATTGAACATTGAGCGGCAACACAGACCAAAATTCGAATACAAAGAGAGTATATATTAAATAGATTGAAATGGCTTAATATCTCCCTTACCACAACGAATAATTTCTGGGCTATGGGTGGATAAATCAATCACGGTGGTTGGTTCTAAGCCACAAAAACCTCCATCAATCACTAAATCGACGCGCTTACCTAAAATATCACTGAGCGCTTCGGGTTCGATTAAAGGTAAATCTGTATCGGGCAAAATCAAAGTCGTACTCACTAAGGGTTGATCGATCATTTCTAAGAGCGCATGGACAATTTTATTATCGGGAATTCTTATCCCGATGGTTTTACGTTTCGAATTAATTAAATAGCGTGGCACCTGTGAAGTAACAGGCAATAAAAAAGTATATGGACCCGGTGTATTAGCTTTTATTAGACGAAAAATAGGGTTTTCTAACTGAGCGAAGAGTGCCATTTCTGAAATATCACGACACAGTAAAGTCAAGCAATGCTGATTTTTTAGTTGACGTATTTGCCTGATCCTCTGTAAGCCTTTTTTATTACCTAATTGACAGCCTAAAGCATAAGCGGAGTCAGTCGGATAAACAATGACTCCTTCTTTCATTAACACATTCGCTGCCAACCGTATTAAATGCAGCTGGGGATTTTCTGGATGAATTTTGAGAAACTGGCTCACATTATTAATCCTTTCGTAATCAGTTCGCACCTTGACAGAAACCCAATAACTGGGGGTATACTAAGATTTATCGAATTTCTACTATCTGCATTTCATGCGCTTACTCTTTGATTTTCTACCCATAGTGGTCTTTTTTATTGCTTACAAGCTTTTCGGCATCTATGTAGCAACCGCAGCTGCTATTATTATTAGTTTGTTACAAGTAATCAGTTACTGGATTAAGCATCGTACTGTGCCTAGTATACAACTTATTAGCTTAGTCCTCATCCTATTCTTTGGAGGAGGCACTTTATTGCTGCATAATGAGTTATTTATTAAATGGAAACCCACTGCTCTTTATTGGTTACTCGCTTGCGGCGCATTAGTGACTCAATATTTTGGAAAAAAACCATTAATTCAGCATTTGCTAGAAACTAATATAGTCTTACCTGCTCATCTTTGGTCATCTTTAAATAGAAATTGGATTATATTTTTCACCTTAATGGGCAGTATTAATTTATGGGTCGCTTATACATTTGATACCAATACCTGGGTAAATTTTAAATTATTTGGCTTGTTGGGGATTACGTTTGTATTTATACTCGTGCAAGCCATTTATTTAGCGCGTTATATTCGATCCGATGAAAAAACATGAAAAATAATTCTACACACGATACTGCTGCAACGATTCAAAAAAAACTCTATCAGGCGCTCGCACCCACCTTTTTGGATGTCATTGACGAAGGTGATCAACATATCGGTCATGCCAACGCCGGCTCCGGTCATTTTGCTGTGAAAATCTCGTCGCCATTGTTTCAAAATAAACCCTTGGTTGAATGCCACCGACTTGTTTACGCTGCATTAGGTGATACGATGCACAAAGAAATTCATGCATTGCGCATCGAAATCATTCATTAATCGTCTAATATTATGACTTTATATTCTACCTATCCGTTAACTTTGAATTAACCGCTATACTATATAAAGTAATCGATTCATCCCCCCCATAATGCTCGAAAGGTTTCTTCTGATAAAAAAGGTTCTTTAATTTCTGATTCCTTTCATCAGCTTTTCAAATTAATGAATATAGAAACAATAGAGAAAAAGAATAAGCATTCTCAAATTGATCATGTAAATTTTACACCCAAATTGAAGAACTAATTATCGTTTAGTCTTGTTTCGCATTTTCCTGAGCAAGATTTATGAAATTTCTCTATTTTTAGCGTTAGGATTTTTTTTATATAAAAAACAACCATACTACTATTCTATTTGACGTCTTAGGCAATTTTTTTATGAATATTATTAGGTAACAGGTAGTGTAGATAATTCTGGATCTTTGTTGTAATTAACCAAAATTTCAGAGGTAATTTCTTCAATAATTCCTAAACTGGAATCTTCAGTGATAACACCCTGTTCTTCTTTTATGCTTGCTAAACGTCTTTCTACTAATTTTTTAATACTACCATTGGGAAATAAACGCGCTAATACGCGTCGCGCTTCAACCGGCCCTAAATGATGATAAAGTCGATTACGTAAATTAACATCTTCTACTGTAGTACTAAACGCCCATAACTCGATAGGGCCTAAGGTTAAGGTTAACAATTGGGTGTTCATGCCTTCTTTTGTAGCAAATTGTGCTAAGAAAGTAGCTCCGCCTTCCCGGGGCCCGTGTACACGAGTTCGCAATGCAATTTTAGCGGTGGGTGACAAACCAAAGGTTTCTGCCGATTTTTCTATAGATTGTGCAGGGCCCGCATCCATAATATAAATAGAGGTTGCAAACTCTACCATCACTTCATCAAAATCATCTAGAGATTGAGAAAGTAATGCTATTTGAATATTCCATTTACGACCTTCACGCATATCCACTATTACTTGATCACGAACTGCTTTGGCTTTTGAGGTACGGTGAAATTCATCGAATACCATGCGTTTAGGATCTTCGCGTAACTCAGCAATCCGTTGCTTATGGTAATCTCGATATTGACTGGCAATATCACTTAAATTTTCTTCACTTAAATAATAATGTCGCGCTAATACATAACGTGCCAACATATACATCACTGCTGTTTGTCTATCCGCCGCATCGCCACCGCTTTTGGCCACTTCATCTAAATCTAATGAGACTATTCTAGCTTCACCTAAATCAAAACGGGTCACGCGGGATAAAATCGGATACTCACGTATTGCACTGGAAATCATCCGTGCAAAAGCATTAATTAAACTTTCTCCGGTTGGCGCGGTTATTTTCCCATACAG
>Ga0075369_10000085_pt1 | contig 24796 bp, 25 predicted proteins | sample EndMethybrTD3034_FD_71400 | JGI IMG/M metagenome (GOLD analysis project Ga0075369, IMG submission 71400) | Populus endosphere microbial communities from Tennessee, USA - Endosphere MetaG P. TD hybrid TD303-4 | ecosystem: Host-associated > Plants > Roots > Endosphere | place: USA: Tennessee...
CACTGCCTTCCGCGACATGGCCCGGCGCGATCTCGATCTCGTCGTGCATCTCGGCGACTACATCTACGAGAAGACCTGGGGATCGCAGCTCGTGCGCCAGCACGGAGTCGGCATTCCAACAACCTTGCCGGAGTTCCGTGACCGTTACGCGCTCTACAAGCTCGATCCCGATCTTCAGGCCGCCCACGCTGCCTTCCCGTGGCTGGCGACCTGGGACGACCACGAAGTCGCCGACGACTACGCCAACGACCGTTCCTATACGACCCGCGATCCCGCCCAGTTCATGAAGATCCGGGCCGCGGCCTATCAGGCCTATTACGAGCATCTGCCCTTGCCGGCGTCGGCGCGACCTCGCGGTCCCTTCGCCACCATCTACGACCGCTACCGCTTCGGCGACATGCTCGACCTGACGCTGCTCGACGATCGGCAGTATCGATCGCCGTCGGCCTGCGTCGGCGGCGGCCGGCCGGGCACCGTGGCAGACTGCGCCGAGCGCACGCTCGAGGCGCGCACCATGCTGGGCACCGAGCAGGAGCAGTGGCTGGACCGCCAGTTCGCCTCGGCGAAAGCGCGCTGGACGATGGTGGCGCAGCAAACGCTGATGGCGGAGCTGGCGCGTCCGGGCGACGGCGAGCAAAGGTTCTGGATGGACGGCTGGGACGGCTATCCCAACGCCCGCCGCCGCCTGCTGGACTCGATCGCGACCCACAAGCCACGCAACCCGGTCGTCATCGGCGGCGACCGCCATGCCTTCTATGTCGCCGACCTCAAGCGCGACTTCGCCCAGGCGCGCGAGCCTGTCGTGGCCAGCGAGTTCGTCGGCACCTCGATCACCTCGCAAGGTCCGAGTGCCGCCAGCATCCAGCAGGCGCTCAAGGTCAATCCGCAGCTGAAGTACGCCCGCGGCGACAAACGCGGCTATGCGACGGTCGATCTCACGGCGGCGCATTGCACGGTGGGCTTCGAGGCGGTCGATGACGCAAAGCAGAAGGACAGCGCAGTGCACCGCCTGGCGACCTTCGTGGTCGAAGACGGCGTGGCGGGAGCCAAGGCCGCGTGACAAGCTGCGGCATGACCAAGCCGCCACTTACCGACGACGACATCAAACGGCTCGCCCAGCAGGCCGGCATCGACCTGCCGGCAGAGTTCATGCCCGAGCTGATCGAGGCTTATGGCCATGTCCGCCAGATGGTAGAGCGCCTGTCCACGCCGCGGCCGCGTGGCGACGAGCCGGCCCATGTGTTCGTGGCGTCGGCCTTCAAGCCAGCGAAGGAATAGCGATGTCGGAGCTCACCTTCCTGACCATCGCCGAGGCGTCGAGCCGCATCGCCGGGCACGAGCTGTCGCCGGTCGAGCTCACCGAAGCGTGCCTCAGTCGCATCGCGGCGCTCGACAGCCAGCTCGACAGCTTCGTCACCCTCACTGCCGAACGCGCGCGAGCGGAAGCCAAGGCTGCGGAAGCGGCGATCATGGCTTCGGGGCCGCGCAGCCGCCTGCATGGCATCCCCTATTGCCTGAAGGACATCTTCGACACGGCCGGCATCCGCACGACGGCGATGTCCAAGCTGCTGGCGGACAATGTCCCAACGCGGGATTCTCATTGCCAGGAGAAGCTCGCCGCCGCGGGCAGTGTGCTGCTGGGCAAGAACGCGACGTGGGAATTCGCGCATGGCGGGCCGTCATGGGACGTTCTGTTTCCGCCGGCGCGCAACCCCTGGGATCGTACCTGCTCGCCGGCCGGCTCCTCCTCGGGCTCGGCTGCCGCGGTCGCGGCAGGATTTGCCCCGGCGACGCTCGGCAGCGACACCGGCGGCTCGATCCGCGGTCCGGCTGCGGCCTGCGGCATTGCCGGCCTGAAGCCGACCTACGGCCTGGTCAGCCGTCGCGGCGTGCTGCCGAACTGCTTTAGCCAGGACCATGCGGGACCGCTCGCCTGGACGACCGAGGACGTCGCGATCCTGCTGCAGGCCATCGCGGGCCACGATCCGGAGGATCCGGGGTCGGCCGACGTCGCCATCCCCGACTACTCGGCGGCGCTGACCGGCAGCATCAAAGGCCTGGTCATCGGCGTGCCGACGGCATGGCTCGAAAAGGAAGCGCCGCCGTCGCCCGCCACCATGGCGGCGTTCGAGGCGGCCCTCGCCGTCTTCCGTGGGCTGGGAGCGAGCGTGCGGCCTGTCACCTTGCCGTCGATCGAGCAGTTCGACGACGTCAAGAAGACCATCGCCATCTCCGAGCTGTTCACAATCCATGCTGCCGACCTGCGCAAGCGGCCGGAGCTGTTCGGCGCCAGCCTGCGCTACCGCATCATCGCCGGCGGGCTGGTTCGCGCCGAGGATTACATCCAGGCGATGCGTCTTCGGACCGACCTGGCGCGCAGCCTGCAGGCCGTGCTGTCGACGGTCGATGTGCTGATGCTGCCGACGGCCGAGCCGGCGGGAAAGCTCGAGCCTGTCCCGCACTCCAGCCTGTTCACGCGCCCCTCGCTCACGGCCGCGTTCAACGTCGGTGGCAATCCCGCCCTGTCAGTGTGCAGCGGCTTCGACGCGCGCGGCCTGCCGTTCTCCTTGCAGATCGTCGGCCGTCTGTTCGACGAGGCGACGGTCCTGCGCGCCGGCGACGCCTATGAGAAGGCGACGCCATGGCGTGATCGGCGTCCGGTGTTTTGACATGGGAGCGCGGGCCTCTGGCCCGCTCATGATCATGATGCGGGCCGGAGGCCCGCGCTCCCTTAAGCCTTGACCTGTTGGCCGAGCCAATCGATCGCGGCTTGCGCGCCGCCCTTGCCGTGCGGGATCTCCAGCGCATTGAGCGCCATCTCGATCACGCTCAAGGTGCCGAGGATCATCGGCGCATTGACGTGGCCCATGTGGGCGACGCGGAACGCCTTGCCCGACAGCTCGCCGATGCCGTGTCCCAGGATAACACCGCACTTCTCGTTGCAATAGGCACGCAACGCCTCGGGATTGCGGCCGCTGTTCACCAGCACGGCCGTGACCGTGTCGCAGCGCTCGCTGGGCTCGATGATGTTGAAGCCGATCGCCTGACCTTCGGCCCAAATGCCGACGGCGCGGCGCACCGCTTCGGCCAGCAGCTGGTGGCGGCGGAACACGTTGTCGAGGCCCTCGGCGAACAGCATGTCGAGCGCCTGACGCTGACCGAACAGCAGGTGTTCGGGCGGCGTGCCGGCGTATTTCTGGTAGTGCTGGTCGCCCTCGCGGTCGGTCCAGTCCCAGTAGGGCGTGCGCAGGCCCGCCTTCTTGTGGACCTCGCGCGCGCGGTCGTTGGCGGCGACGAAGCCCAGGCCCGGAGGCGCCATCATGCCCTTCTGCGAGCCCGACATGGCGACGTCGACGCCCCACTCGTCCATGTTGAACGGCATGCAGCCCAGCGACGCCACGGCGTCGACCATCAGCAGCGCATCATGGCCCGCGGCGCGCACGGCCTGGCCGATGGCGGCAATGTCGTTCACCACACCGGACGCGGTGTCGACCTGCGCGACCAGGATGGCCTTGATGGTCTTGCCCTTGTCGGCCTTGAGCCGGGCCTCGACCTCGGCCGGCCGCACGGCGCGGCGCATGTCGCCCTTCAGAATCTCGACCTCGACGCCCATGCGGCGTGCGCTCTCACCCCAGCCGATGGCGAAGCGGCCGCTTTCCAGCACCAGGATCTTGTCGCCCTTGGACAGCACGTTGGTGAGGGCTGCTTCCCAGGCACCATGGCCGTTGGAGATGTAGATGTAGGCGCGGCCCTTGGTGTTGAACACGCGGGCGATGTCCTTCAGCAGCCCGTCGGTCAACGCCAGCAATGGCCCGGAGTAGATATCGACGGCGGGGCGGTGCATGGCCCGCAACACTTCGTCCGGAACCGTCGTCGGTCCGGGAATGGCCAGGAACTCGCGGCCTGCGCGCACGCTCATCTTTTGTCTTCCTCCACGGTGTGAACGCAAGATAGCACAGGCCGGCCGATTTCTGCCGGACGTAATGGACCAGCTTTCCTATTGGCTGCTGATACGCCGCTTGATCCAGACGGCGAGTCCCGCGCCCGTCAGGCCGATCAGCAGCAACAGTGCAGGAAAGCTTTGCACGACGAGCGACTTGGAGCCGCTGACCAGGTCGAGATTCGCGGCCATCAGGACCATGCATGTCGCGAGGCCGATGGCGGCGAGGCCCGGCGCGATCAATCGCCGCCAGACGGCAGCGCCTCCATCAGGAACCGGTCGGACGGCCGAGCAGCATGTTGATGGCATCGAGATAGAGCGTGGCCGTGTTCCTGGCGGCCTGCTGCTGGATGTGGTCCGGCCCGTAGTAGAGCGAGATCGTCCAGGTCGTGAAGGCATAGAAGACGGCGATCAGCGTCACCGCAATGTAGGTGGCCCGTGGGATGGTGCGCCTGGGCTCGCGTGCTTCCTCGCCGAAGATCGCGGTGGCCTCGAAACCCAGGAACGACGACACGACGAAGACGAGCGCCACGCCCAGCCCGGGCGCAAGCACGGCCTGAACGCCGAACGGCGCAAGGGTGATCGGCCTCGCCGGGCCAGCCGTCACCAGGATCGCGACGCTCAGCACCAGCAGGATCGTGATCTCGGCCACCATGCAGCAGCCCAGCAAGCGACCGCTGAACTCGATGCTGCGCGCACCGCAGGCGAAGATGACGATCGCCAGCGCGACGGCATAGATCCACCAGGCAGTGTCGGGTCCGCCGTTCAGGCGCACGAGGTCATTGAGGAAGAAGCCGAACAACCCGTACAGCGCGACCGCGACGCTGGTGTAGGTCGAGAGCGCGATCAATGAAACCGGCGGAGAACAGCAGGTAAAGGCCGCCGACCAGGAGAAAGGTGACCGGCACGCCGGGCCCATTGCCGAGCTGGAAGGCGGCCGGCGTAACACCGACCACAGCCGTAAGCGGCGCTGCCGCCGCAATGACGAAGAAGACGATGTGGGGCGCCCCGAGCGCGTTCTTGCGCAGAGTATCGGCGGTGCGAGGGGCTGACTGGCCGAGCGCGATGCCTGAAATTCCCATAGACTGCCGCACGCTTTGTGAGGGGGAGCATGATCATAGATTGTCACGCCCATGTGTTCACGCATTGGATCGGCGCCTGCGGACATCCGACGCGCGATACCCATAACCGCTACCTGCAGCGCATGATCACGCGGACGGCCGCCTCGACCTTCCGCACGCGGGACTGGGCGCGCGCCGACACCAAGGCGCTGTACCGCGCCGACGACGCGGGCTGGAGCGGCCTCGCCGACGTCGATTTCCGCGTCGGCCGCTTCGGCCAGCTCGAGTTCACGCACCAGGGCGAAGACCATGTCATCCAGTACATGCCGGTCGGCATGCAGGAGATGACGGCGCCGCCGGAGCTGATGCTGTCGCAGATGATGTATGCCGGCGTCGATCACTGCCTGCTGCAGGCGGGCGGCTCCTACGGCGCGATGACGGAGATGAACGCCTTCGCCCAGCAGCAGTACCCCGACCGCATGACCGGCATGATGCATGTCGACGAGGCGATGGCGGGCACGGCGGCCGAGCTCGCAAAGGTCGACCATGCCTTCCACGTGCTGAAGCTTCGCAGCCTCTACTTCAATGTCGATTCGCTCAGCCGCCATGGCTTCCCCTGGCCGCTCGATGCCAAGGAGATGGCGCCGTTCTGGGCTAGGCTCGCCGAGCTCGGCATCGTGCTCTGCCTGGAACTGAGCTCGGGACCGACCTACGATCAGGCAGGCTACATGGGTCATATCACGGCCCTGGGACGGATCCTGGCGCGCCATCGCGATCTCAAGGTGCACCTGGCGATGAGTCCGCCGGTCGCCTTCTTCGCCAAGAACGGCCGCTACGAATTCCCCGAGGAGCTCTTGGCCGTCTACCGTCACGAGCCGCTGGTGCTGGAGGTCATGTTCCCGATCACCTATGGCGGCATCTGGGACTACCCCTATCCCGAGGCGCAGGCGCTGACTGAAAGCCTGCGCGACCAGTTGGGCGCGGACCGCCTGGTGTGGGGCTCCGACATGCCAAACGTCGAGCGCTTCTGCACGTATAGGCAATCGCTCGACTATGTGCGCAAATACTGCCCATTCCTCACGGCACGTGAGAAGGACCTGATCCTGGGCGACAACTGCGCCGCTTTCTACGGCATTGGCAAATCGCGCGTTTGAAAGGGTTGGCGACGATGAGTGATGGAATATTTTCCGGTCTGCGCGTGATCGATTGCGCGAGTTGGATTGCCGGTCCGGCGGCGGCGACGATCCTCTCGGACTTCGGCGCCGAGGTGATCAAGATCGAGCCTCCCGGCGCGGGTGATCCGTGGCGGGCATCGTCGCCCGTCCCCGGCAAGACAGTTGATTACTGGTGGCAGCTGACGTCGCGCAACAAGCGCAGCCTCGCCATCGACCTCAAGGCCCCCCAGGGTCTTGCGGTGCTCAACCGCTTGGTGGGCGCGAGCGACGTCTTCGTCACCAACTTTCCCCTGCCGGTGCGCGAACGCCTGAAGATCGCCGCTGCCGACCTCCTCGCCATCAACCCGCGGCTGATCTACGGCTCGATCTCGGCTTATGGCGAGGTGGGCGAAGAGGCTGCCCGAACAGGCTTCGACGCGACGGCCTACTGGGCCCGCACGGGTCTGATGGACATGGTACGGGTCACGACCGAGACAGAGCCGGTGCGCTCCATGCCGGGCATGGGCGACCATCCGACGGCGACGGCCCTGTATGCGGCCATCGTCACGGCGCTCTATCGTCGCGAGAGAACGGGACGAGGCGGCGTCGCGCAGACCTCGCTCCTGCAGAACGGCCTGTGGGCCAACGGCTGCTTCGTGCAGAACCGGTTGTTCGGCGAGCATGTCGCCCATCGGCCGCCGCGGAGCGGCACGCCAAGCGCGCTCGCCAACCATTATCGCTGCCGCGACGGCCGGTGGTTCCTGATGGCGCTGCACAACGAGGCGCGCCAGCTGCCAAGCTTCCTGAAGGCGATCGGCGCCGAACATCTCGCGGAAGATTCGCGTTTTTCAACGCAGCCGTCACGGCGCGCGAACGCCAAGGCGTTGACGGCGATCCTCGATGACATCTTTGCCAAGCGCGACCTCGCCGAATGGCGAACGATTCTGGAGAAGGCGGGCGTGACGTTCGGGCCCGTGTGCTCCGTCGATGAAGCCGCGGACGACGAGCAGTCACGCAAGATCGGCGCTCTCGTTCCGTTTGCTGACGGGGCCCACCTCACCGTGTCGAGCCCGTTCCACCTCGATGGCGAGACCAAGGTCGCTCCGGCCCGCGCCCCCACCGTCGGCCAGCATTCGGAGGCGGTGCTGTGCGATGCCGGATACTCCGCCGACGAGATCGCGAAACTGAAAGCGCTCGGCGTCCTGCAGAATTAGTACCTCCCGGGGGTGCAGGCGCCTCTCGGCGTTGCCGGAGGGTGCATGCACTGCCGTCGCCGCGCTCGTGAATTTCTGCATTTTCTGCATATTTCTTGCAGGTCGGCCGTTGTCCGCCAGACCATTGAATTCACGCCGCTTTTGGACTTACTGCATTTTATGCATTTTCGGCAGGCCCTCCGCTTGGACTGCACTCCTTACGGAGGATCATCGCTCCGGTCCGACTGAACGCAGCCAGACGGGATGACCAACTCCCGGGCAGGAGCCGCCTGGCACACGATCGGATAAACGATGCATAGAGCGGGAACACCGGTAAGCAGTGCAACGAAGCATCTATATAACCAAAGTACAGTCCAGTCAATAACTTTGGTTGCGGTTCTCAATTTCGTTTTCGCGAGTTTTTGCGCGCCGTAGAGGGGGCTGACGCGCAATAACGCCACGCCTTGTGTCGCCGGACACGAGTGCCAGCAATGCTGTCAACGTCGACACATCATCGCGATCCTGAATGAGCGCCTGATACGGCCCTCTGTCATCCCGAGCGCAGCGAGGGACCTTTCCTGCGGCCTCAAAGACCCCTCGCTCCGCTCGGGGTGACAGCTAGGCCCATCATGTCGCCAATATCGATGGCGGCGTCGCGATAGTCCTGGCTGGGAGCGTCATGCACGATCCGGCCTCGATCCATGACGATGCACCGGCTCGCCAATTCCAGCGCGATGTCGACCCGTTGCTCGACCAACAGGACCGAGAGCGTGCGGCCTCCCACGACATCTCGCACGGCCGCCACCAGCTGTTCGACGACCACGGGTGCCAGTCCTTCGGACGGCTCATCCATGAGAAGGACGGTCGGATTGGTGACCAGCGCCCGCGCGATAGCAAGCATCTGTTGCTCGCCGCCCGACAGATGTGCCCCCAGGCTGTCCAGACGCGCGCCTAGCGAGGGAAACAGCTCGAGCACCGTTCGTTGCGACCAGTATCCCGGCCGCACCGCGATAGCGAGATGTTCGCGCACGGTCAGGCTGGGAAACACCTCGCGTTGCTGCGGCACATAGCCAAGGCCCGCGCGTGCCCGCTGGTGGATCGGCAAGCGACAAACATCCTGGCCACCAAGGCGGATCTCTCCGGATTGAAGCTGGGCCCGCCCGGCGATGAGCTCCAGCAGGGTGCTCTTGCCGACGCCGTTGCGGCCGACGATGGCGACCGTCTCGCCGTCGCCGATCGACAGGCTGAACCGCTCGACGATCGTGGTCGGCCCCCAGCCGCCGGTGAGATCGACCAGCTCAAGCACCGTGCGCTCCGCCGGCGAAGCGGGACTGGCCAGATTGGCCCAGGTACACCGCGCGCACATCGGGCGACGCCATCACGACGGCAGGCGGCCCTGCCATCAGGATGCGGCCCTGGACCAGCACGTTGACGTCGGTGGCGAAGCGCCGGACCACATGCATGTCGTGCTCGATCATCAGGATGGAGATGTGTGACGGCAGGCTTTCGACCGTCTCCAACAGCACGGAGACTTCGTCGGTCGGTATGCCGGCCGCCGGCTCGTCGAGCAGCAGCACCTTGGGCTCGAGAGCGAGTGCGATGGCGATTTCGAGCAATCGTTGCACGCCGTACGGAACTCTCGCGACTTCCTGGTGTCGATGGTCGGTCAGACGAAGGCGTTCCAGGATGGCTTCCGCCCGATCGATCAGCGCACGCCGCCGGCCGGCCGGCTGCCACATGCCGCCGCTCGCCCTCTGATGCTCGCTGACCGCCAGAAAGACGTTCTCGAGCACTGTGAGCCTGGCGAACAGGCTGCTCACCTGGAACGTGCGGACCAGGCCGTGCCGCACGCGAGAGGCCGAGCCGTCGCGTGTGACGTCGCGGCCACCGAGCGAGATCCGTCCCGCATCCGGGCGAATGGTGCCCGACAGAAGTCCCACCAGCGTGGTCTTGCCGGCGCCGTTCGGTCCGATCAGGGCAGTCCGGGCGCCGCTGGGCAGGCGAAGCGTGACGCTGTCGGTCACTGGCAGCGCGCCAAACGATTTCTGCAGCCCGACGGCCTCCAGGGCAAACCCGGTCATCGGTCGCCGTGTCCTTGCCCGACACGGCGGACCAGGCTGTCGAACAGGCCGAGAAGCCCGCCACGGCTGAAGCGCACGATGAAGATCAGAAGCCCGCCTATCAGGAACATCCAGTAATAGGGGTTCCACTGCTGGGCGAAGTGCTGGACGAACATGTAGACGGGCGCGCCGATCAGGCCGCCGTAAAGGCGGCCGATGCCGCCCAGCACCAGCATCACCAGGCCATCGATCGAGGTCGTGAGGCTCAATACCTCGAGGCCAACAAAGGCGTTGGTCTGTGCCGACAGCGCACCCGCGATGCCCGCCATGGCGCTGGCGATGGCATAGGCCACGACGAGATGGCGCAGCACCGGCGCTCCGATCAGCAGCATGCGCCCGGGATTTTCCCGGATTCCTTGCAAGGCGACGCCAAAGGGCGAGGCCACGATGCGCCGCGCGAGATAGAACAGGACCAGCAGCCAGCACAGCACGTAGAGGTAGCTCGTCTGGCCGAGAATGGACCAGCGGAACAGGCCGAGCAGGGGGTCGAGCGTGACGCCGGGCAAGCCGTTGTCGCCGCCGGTCAGCCACACCGCCTTGTTCGCCGCCTCGTAGAAGATCGCGCCGATGCCGAGCGTGACCATGATGAACGGCAGGCCTCGCAGGCGCAGGATCAGCGGGCCGACCGCCAGCGCAAACAGTCCCGATGCCGCGCCGCTCGCGAGCACGCCCGTGATCGGTTCCCGCCAGCCCGCGAGGTTGATCAAGGCGCACACATAGGCGCCGATGCCGAACGACACCGCGTGGCCGAGCGAGAGGACGCCGGCGAAGCCGATCAGCAGGTCGAGCGACAGCGCGAACAGCGCCATCACCAGGACCGAGGTGGCGACGGCGAGGTACTCCGGAAAGACGAAGAAGTAGGCGATGGCGAGCAGCCACCAGACTGGCTCCAGCGGCCGCAGCCGATGGCGCAACAGGAACGGCGAAACGGCGCCGGTCACCGGGCGCTCCGGGGAGCGAGCAGTCCGTCCGGCCGCCAGACGATCAGGACGATCAGCAGCACATAGAGCGTGAACGCCCCCGATTCGGGCAGGAAGTAACGGGCCGCCGTATCGACGATCCCGACGAAGATCGCCACGAACAGGGTTGCCCTGACATTGCCAAAGCCTGACAGGGCGACGATCACCAGGACCAGGATCAGGTACTTGAACGGATAAAGCGGTTCGAGCGGCAGCAGCGGTGCGCCCAGCGCGCCGCCCAATGCCGCCAGGGCGCTGCCCAGGGCGAAGGCGATGGAGAACAGGCGCGGCACGTCGATGCCCACGGCCTGGGCCATGGTGCGGTTGTCCACCGCCGCCCTGAGCCTGGCCCCGAAGCTGGTGCGTTCGAAGACCAGCCACAGCCCGCCAATGACGATGACACCCACGGCCAATACGACAAGACGATAGGTTTCGAACGCGCGAATCCCGAGATCGACGCTCCCGGCGAGCGACGGCGGCAGCCTGCTCGGCAGGACGTTGGGACCGAACGCGACCGTCAGGCCAGCGACGACGATGAAGTTGATGCCGACCGTCAGCAGGACCTGATCGAGCTCGGACGCACCGTAGAGATGAACGTAAAGCAGCCGCTCGACCGCGATGCTGAAGGCCGCGACAGCGGCCACGGCGAGCAGAATGGCCAATCCGAGGGGAACTCCGAGCGGCGTCAGCAGGCCGACGGCCAAGTATCCGCCGATCGCAGCGAACGCGCCGTGGGCGAGATTGACCACGCGCATCAGTCCCATGGTGACGACAAGGCCGATCGAGATGATGCACAGCAGCAGCCCGTACGACACGCCGTAGAGCAGCAGGAAGGCGATGGTGGACAGCTTGGACTCCGCTGCCGGCGACGGTTCAGGAACGGGTCGGCAGCGTCACTTGACGCCCGGCGGCTTCACGTTCTCGAACGTCTTGATCACGACGTTCTGCAGCTTGCCGTCCTTCTTCTCGACGCGGCGGACGTAGAAGTTCTGGACGGTCTCGCGCGTCGCCGCATCAATGGTGACCGGGCCGCGCGGGCTCTTCCAGGAGAAGCCGCGTACGCTTGCCAGTGCGGCAGCCCCGTCGAAAGTCTTGCCTTGCTGGCTCTCGAGCATCCGGCGGACGAGTTCCAGGCCGTCGTAAGCGCCGAGCGTGAAGGTACTGGGCAGCACATTGGCGCCGAACTTCTGCTGCAGCGCCGCCTTCAGCGCATTGTTCTCGGCATTATCGAGCGTGGACGAGTAGTAGATGATCGAATGGAAGCCGATGACGGAGTCGTCGAATAGGTGAAGGTCGCTGTCTTCAGCTTCGCCCTGGCCGATGATCAGAATCTTCTGCGTCAGCCCGCGCGCCGCCAATGCCTTGATGAAGCTCACGGCCGCTGCGCCGGGCGGGATGAACACTTCCAGCACATCGGGATTGGCATTCGCGATGCGCTCGGCATAGGGCGCAAAATCCACGGTGTTCAGCGGCACGCGGTCCTTGCCGACGATCTGCCCGCCAGCCGCCGTGAAGGCCTCGACGAAAGCCGCTTCGGTATCGTGGCCGGGCGTGTAGTCGCCGACCACGGTGTAGCCACGCGACTTGCCGAGGCTGCGCGACCATTCGGCGCCGAGTCGCGCCGGCACCGAGATGTTCTGGCCGAGGCGCACGAACCACGGCGAGGCCGGCATCAGCGAGGGCGAGGCCGCGTTGAACAGCAAGGCGGGTGTCTTGGTCTCGTTGATGGCGGGCGCCGCGGCGGCGGCCTCGGGAGACAGGTAGAGGCCGCCCAGGACCGCCACCTTGTTGCGCACCAGCAGCTCCTCCGCCAGGCGCTTGGCCTGCGCCGGATTGGGCCCACCGGTGTCGCGATAGATCAGCTCCATCCGGCGGCCTGCCGTCGCCGGCCCGCGCAAAGCGAGCCAGGACTCGATTCCCTGCCGGTACTGCTCGCCGGTCACCGCAAACGGCCCGGTGAACTGGCCGATGATGCCGATCTTGATCGTGTCTTCGGCCTGGGCCGAGGCGGCTGCGATGACGATGAAAAGCGCGGCCAGGAAGCGCTGAAGCCTGTTCATGTCATCCTCCCTCGAGTTCTTGATTGGCGCCATTGCGGGCGATACACCGGCCCGATCTCAATTATCTTCCATGGAAGAGCATTGACGTCAATAGTCTTCCGTGGAAGATTATTCACCAAAATCCGGAGGATGCCATGTTGCCCAAGGAGAACAACGAGTTGATCTGCCGGGTCGGCGCCGGGACCGCGATGGGAACGGCGTTTCGCCGCTTCTGGCTGCCGGCGCTGCTATCGCAAGAGCTGCCTGCTCCCGATTGCGATCCGCGGCGCGTGCAACTGCTCGGCGAGGACTTCATCGCCTTTCGCGACAGCAACGGCAAAGTGGGCGTACTCGACGAATACTGCCCCCATCGCAATGCGTCGCTCGGCCTGGGCCGCGTCGAGGGCGGCGGCATCCGCTGCATCTATCACGGCTGGAAGTTTGCCGTTGACGGCACTGTGCTCGAGACACCCAACGTCGCCGATCCGGCCTTCAAGCAGCGTTTCAAGGCCAAGTCCTACCCCGTGCGCGAGGCCGGCGGCCTGATCTGGGTCTATCTCGGACTGCCGGCGCAGATGCCGGCCTTCCCCAAATGGCCATTCTTCGACCTGCCTTCCGCCCACCTCCTGCCGGTCTACGCGGTCGTCAATTGCAACTACGTCCAGATCATGGAGGGGCTGGTCGATTCCTCACACCTGACGACGCTGCACACTTCACCGCTCAGGACGACCGGAGGCTCCGAGCTCGACTTCGCCAAGAAGACGGCGCACATGCAGTTCAATGCCGCGCCGCGCATCGAGGCGGAGGAGACCGATTTCGGCTTCCACTACGTCGCCATGCGCCCGATTTCCGACAATCCCGGCGATGGCGTCATGGCGCGCATCGCCTCCTTCGTGCCGCCCTGCTTCGTCCTCAACCCCAATGGCGATCTGTTCTTCGCCGTCGTGCCGGTAAGCGATACCCGTACGCTGTTCATTCACGTCTGGTGGGACGCCGACAAGAAGATCGGCGAGGAGCCGCTGCGCAGCCAGCAACTCGAGTTCGTCGGCCTCGACCCGGCCGCGCTCGATGCTTATGGCCTCAGCCCTGGCACCTGCGATTCGCCGCACGCCGCCAGCCGGGCGAACAATTTCCTGCAGGACCGCGACGCCCAGCGGCGCGGCCACTTCTCGGGATTGCCGAGCTTCACCCAGGAAGATGCGGCGGTCAGCATGTCCGGTGGCGCGATCCGCGACCGGTCGAAGGAAATCCTGTGTGTCGCCGATGTCGCGCTGCCCAGGCTCTACCGCGCGCTCATGACCTGCGCGAAGCAAGCGGCCGAGGGCCATGATCCCCTCGGCCTGCACGCCGACACAACGAGCATCGTGGGCGTCTCCGGCAAGGTCGCGCCGGGAGTCCATTGGCGCACCCTCGCCTCGCAGCACAAGGTGGTCGAGACGGCGAGCGCGGCGTAGATGCCTGGCACGGACATACACTACCCCAGGATGCTCGAGCTTGCAGGCCGCGGCTTCGTCGTCCTGGGCGCGGGCCAGGGCATTGGCGCCGCGGCCGCCCACGCCCTTGCCCAGGCGGGCGCCACCGTGCTCTGCGTCGACACCGACGAAAGGCGCGCGCAGGCCATCGCCCACGAGATCAAGGGGCACGCCTGCCGCGCCGATGTCATGCAGCGCGCCGACGTGGAGCGCATCTTCCGCGAGGCGCGGGACCGCTTGGGCACGGTGACGGGGATCGTCGACATCGTCGGCATCGCCCGCATCAAGCCCCTCGCCGCTTTCGACGACGCGGCATGGGGCGAACAGTTCGACCAGGTGCTGCGGCACGCCTTCCTGACGCTTCAGATCGGGGCAGCTGCCTTGAAGCAGGCAGGCGGCGGGACGATCACCTTCGTCGGCTCGATGGCGGGCCTGCGCGCCGTGCGCGACCAGGTTGCCTATGGCACGGCCAAGGCCGCGCTGCATCACCTGGTGCGCAGCGCGGCTGCCGAGCTGGCGCGCGACGGCGTTCGCGTCAACGCCGTGGCGCCGGGCTTCATCCGCACGCCGCGCCTGGAGCAGATCCTGGCAGCGGACCAGTGGAAACTGATCGAGCAGGCGATCCCATTGGGACGCGCGGCGCGGCCCCATGAAATCGCAGGGCCGATCCTGTTCCTGGCAAGCGAGCTCAGCTCGCACGTCACCGGCCAGGTGCTCACGGTCGATGGTGGTCTGGCCAACGAGGCCGCCCTGCCTGCCCTGACCTTCGCCAAGCCTGCACCGTAGCTAGCGCGCAGCGCGTCGTGCACCCTTCTTCCGGGCAGGCTGAGCCTCCGCCGGAGGCGCGGGCTCGAGAAGCGCGATCATCTTGAGGCAGAAGCTTGCCGCCGCCTCGCGCTCGCGCTTGTCCATCTGCGACGTCGCCGGCCGGATCGACGAATCGCGCGCCAGGAGGTCGACCGCGGCGTCGACCATTTCCAGCCCGCGTTCGGTCAGCTGCACGCGAAAGCCGCCGCCATGCTCGGGATCCGGCAGACGCTTGACCAGCCGCCGCCGTTGCAGCCGGTCGACCTGCTTGGTCACCGCGCCCGAGGTGACGAGCAACGCCTCGAAGAGGTCGGTCGGGCGCATCGCGTAGGGCGACCCGCTGCGCCGCAGTGCCAGAAGGACGCGCATGTCCCAGGCGCTCATGCCGAAACGCGCCTGGCACATCCGCTCGTACTCGTTTTCGATCAGGCGCCCCAGGCGCCGCAGATAGATCGCCAACAGGAAATCGCTGAGATCAAGGTCAGGCCGTTCCCGCTGCCATTGCCGGCTGATCTCGTCAATGAAACTCTGTCCTTCGCCCGCCATTGCGCCTGCTGCTCCTGGCGACAGTTATAGCATTGCACCGCGCTGCAGTCTGCTTGCCTTCCATGGAAGAGGAATGATTTGATGCCATCATGGCCTGGCAGCTCCGCTATGCATCCCACCTGGGTTACCGCTCCGCGCAGGAACCCCTGTTCCGCGCCAGCGTGGGCACGCTCGATCCGCTCGCCCACATCGACTACGCGGCGAAGCTCGGCTTGGCCGGCGTGCAGTATGCGCTGGCGCGCGGGCGTCCGGCCGAGGAACAAGCCGCGGTCGGGGCCACCATGGCGCGGCATGGCCTGGAAACCGGATGCGTAATCTACACGGGCTTCGACAATATCCGCCGGCCGATGTGGGCGGACAGCGGGCCGGAGGCGCGCCAATGGCTCGCGCATGAACTGGCGCTTGCCTTCGAGACGGCAGAGCGCATCGGCTCGACGCATGTCGCCGTGCTGAGTGGAATCGATCCGAGCCGCGATGCCGACGTACAGCGCGCGGCCTTCGTCGAAAACCTGCGCTGGGCCGCCGAGCGCGCAGCCCGGGCAGGCGTCGTCCTGCTGCTGGAATCGGTCGACCGCGCGCGCCTGCCGGACATGCTGCTGCACCATATGGCCGACGCCTGCGACATCGCGGCAGCGGTCGACAGCCCGGCGGTGCGGCTGATCTTCGACACTGCGCATGTGCAGGCGATGGATGGCGATGTCGTGCGGCAACTCGAGAAGGCATGGGACCACGTCGCCATCATGCAGCTGGCCGACACGCCCGGCCGCATCGAGCCTGGCGCAGGCCAGATCGACTTCACCGCCGTGCTCGGCATGCTGAAGCGGCGGGGCTTTCGCGGCCTGGTCGAGCTCGAGTCCGGCTGGTCCGTCGCCGGAGTCGACACCGAACAGGCCTTCATCGAGCGGCTGCGGCGGCTCGACGCCGCCGCCTGAGCCCTACGAGGCGAGCTTGAGCAGCTCGCGCACGGTCTTGCCCTTGGTCGTCGGGACGCCGTGGTGCGGCACGACCGTGCGCCAGTTGGCGTCCTGCGCGACATTGACGTCGGGCGCGCCGACATCCGCGACGTCGACACCGACGCCGACCGGATCCTGGCCCTTCTCGATCGCGCGGGTCGCCTCGAGCAGCCGCTGGCGCACACGCACGACAGCTTTGTCTGCAGGCACCAGATGCTCCTTGCTGCGATCGAAGATCGGGCCCATCGACAGCGCGATGATGGCGTCCTCCTGCTCGACGCCGGAGAACCCGGTCCAGTTCTCGCGCATGCGCAGGCGATCCTGGCCGAAGCGATCGGCCCAGGTCGCCTTGAAGTCGCAATCGTCCTCCGACCAATAGCGCCGATCGTTGAGCCCCATCAGCGCGATCATCTTGGCGCGATCGATCGGTGCCTCGCCGTGGATGACGAGGAACGTGTTGGTGCTCTCGTCGTCGGCAGGCGTCTCGAACACCGTGAAGTCGAGCGAGGGCGCCGGGATGATGCGTGTCGACGGCATGATGAACGGCACGATGCGCACGTTGATCGTGCCGCTGCCGTCGCCGGCCTGGCGAAAGGCCGCATAGTAGAAGCCGAAATCCGTGTTCTCCGGGTCGAGCGTCGGCGCGTTGTCGTCGATCGCGAGCGCCGCCGGATTGGTCTCGTCGGTGCTGCGCTGCACGGCATTTTCCATCCAGCCGGGCCGCGCGACGTTGCTGTGCAGGATGCCGACATGCGAGCTGTCGAAGCCGCCTTCCAGCAGCTGGAGATAATTAGCCTTGGTGTTCACCCGCAGGATCACCCGATGATCCTCTGCCGCATCCATGAAGGCGTAGCGCGTGAAGGCGGGCATCTTTTCGGCCGGCCCGAGATAGGCCCACACCAGCCCGCCCTCCTCGCGCACCGGATAGGCCTTGGCCTTGACGCGCTTCTTGAAGCTTTCGTCGCGGTTGTTGGGCGTGTCGAGGATCGTGCCGTCCACCGCGAACTTCCAGCCGTGATAGAGGCAACGGATTCCGCACTCCTCGACCCGGCCGATCGCCAGCGATGCGCCACGATGCGGGCAGAGCTCGTCCAGGACGCCGACCTTGCCGCTGGTGTCGCGGAACGCCACCAGCCGCTCGCCCACCAGCGAAACCCGCAGGGGATCGCTGTCCGGCTTGGCGATCTGGCTCGAGACGCAGACCGGCAGCCAGTAGCGACGGAACACCTCTCCCATCGGCGTGCCGGCGCCGACCCGACAGATCCTCTCGTTATCACTGCGCGGAAGCATTGGCCATCCTCCTGGATCGCAAATATCTTCCATGGAAGACGATAAGCGACACCTAGTCAAGAGGCGCGTGCGGGACCTCCAAGCCGGCCCTGCCGGACAAGCTCTGCGCGGATCTGGTCGATGCGGCGCTCGCCCTTCACCAGGGCATCGGCGCTGGTGTGGACCGAGTAGTAGCCCAGCACGAGATCGTGGGGATGCGGCACTGCCGAACCCAGCATGAACTCCGTGTCCGCCTCGGCCACGAATTCGACGGCGCCCTCGCCGGGCGCGAAGATCGCAAGCTCGCCGTAGGCGACCCGGTCCGGGGTCGCGATGGCACCCTTGCCGACGGCGACCCAGAGCACGTCATGGCCCGCCGGCGGCGCGTACCGCCAGTGCTCGCCAGCGGCGAGCCGGACGGCCAGGTAGTTGATGCTCGAGGGCGCCTCGATCGCGCTGCTCGCACCCTCATAGGCACCGAGCAGCACGCGCGCAGGTCCGGCGACCGGCACATCGTCGACGCTCTGGTAGATGCTGACGGACGGGCCAAGCTCGAGATGCGGCGGCAAGGCAATCCAGAGCTGGAAGCCACGGGCGCGGCCGGGCTTGCCGGCGCCACCGCCATGCCACACACCGCCGCCCGCCCGCATCCACTCGATACCGCCCGCTGCCAGCACGCCGCGGGCACCCGTGGTGTCCTCATAACCGGCGCTGCCTTCGGCGAGGTAAGTCAACGTCGCGATGCCGGAATGCGGATGCAGCCCGAAGCCCGGAAACGCCCTGCCGCCGTTGTCGAAGAGATCGAGGAAGACGAATGGCTTGAGCAATCCGCCCAGATCGCCTGGGCTCGCCAGTCGCGTGATCGGGCCATGCGTCTGGCCGGACGTGCGGTGGATGATCGGCCGCACGGTTCCAACATCCTTAACGAGCGAATCCATCGTTGGTCTCCTCTCAGGTGGCCTGCGCCGCGGGGCGAACTCGCGCTCCCACGGCACCACTATTTGGGACCAGGCATGCCGATCGATAATATGGAATAGTGTGAATAGCCTCTGCGGCTTCTCAGAACAATCAAGGCACAGGCATTATTCGGGAAAGCCACAAGGCCCATTCACATTGTTCCGGCTTATCCAGGAGGCCCGTTCCGACCATCTTTGCTCCGTCAACACGTCCACCCATCACGACACGGAGCCCGTCATGAGCAATGTCCTTCTCATCCATTCCAGCGTGTTCGGCGAGAACTCCCAGTCGCTGGGTCTCGCGCGCGACTTCCTGAAGCGCTATCCGCATCGTTCGGTCGTCGAGCGGGCGCTGACGCCGGAAACCATGCCGCATCTCGATGGCGCGACCTTCGTCGCCATGGGCACACCGGCCAATGAGCACACCAGCAGCCAGCGGGCGGCCGCCGCACTGTCCGACGAGCTGATCGCCGAGATCGAGGCCGCCGACACGATCGTGCTCGCGGTGCCGATGTACAATTTCTCGATCCCCTCGACCTTGAAGGCGTGGATCGACCACGTGGCGCGCCGCGGCCGCACTTTCCGCTATTCGGAGAACGGTCCCGAGGGTCTGCTCAAGGGCAAGAAGGTGTTCGTCCTGGCCGCCCGCGGCGGCGTCTACAGCAAGGGCGCACCAGCGGCAGCTTTTGACTTCCAGGAACCCTATCTCAGAGCCGCGTTGGGTTTTCTCGGCCTGACCGACGTGACCTTCATCCATCTCGAGGGGCTGGCTATGGGACCGGAAGCGGCCAACATCAATCGTGGCAAGGCGCTGGCCGAGATCGGACGCCTGACCGGCGACGCGGTGGCTACGGCCGCCGCCTGACCTGGCCTAGGGGCGCCGGTCGCGTTTGCGCAGGAAATCGACCAGCACCTTGAGCGCCGGCCGGATCTGCCGGCGGCTGGGATAGTAGAGGAAGAAGCCCGCAAGCGGCGGCGGCTGGTAATCGTCGAGCACGGTGACCAGCCGCTTCGCCGCGAGGTCGCGTTCGACTGCGTTGCGGGCCATCTGCAGCAGTCCGGCGCCTTCGCGGACTGCCTGCATCGCCATCCGGTCGTCGTTGACGATGAAGCGTCCCTCGACCGGCACCTCGACGACGCGCCGGCCGAGCCGCAAGCGCCACGGGATGAGCGCGCCGCCGCCCAGGCGAATGCGGATGCAGTCATGCCCGGCAACCTCGTGCGGCGTCTGCGGCTTGCCGCGACGCGCCATATAGGACGGCGCCGCAACCGTCACCGTCGGGACCTCGTCGCTGATGCGCACGGCGATCATGTCGCGCTCCAGCCGCTCGGCGTGACGGATGCCGGCATCGAAGCGGCCGGCAACGATGTCGGTGAGGGCGCTGTCGGCGGAGATCTCCACGCTGATCTCCGGATAGGCGACGAGAAAGCGGCTGATGCTGGATATCAGCCCGAGATAGGCTACGGGCGGCGCGACGGTGAGGCGCACGACGCCGGCAGGCTTCTCGCGAAAGTCGTTCACGAGGTCGAGCGCGGCGCGATAGTCGTCGAGCACGGGTCGCAGCCGCGCCAGCAGGCGCTCGCCCGCGACGGTCGGCGCCACCGAGCGCGTCGTGCGCTCGATGAGCCGCACGCCCAGCCTCTCCTCGAGCTGGCGCACCATCTCGCTGACCCTGGGCGGCGACAGGCTCAGATGCCTGGCGGCCTTGGTGAAACTCTTCTGCTCGAGGACGGCCACGAAGGCATTCGTCTCGGCCAGGCTTGGCTCGGCCATCGGCTCTCCTTGTGTTCGGAAATCCCGAACAAGGAGCCGAGACTATTCCGTTATTGGCTTGTCGGCGAGGTGGTCATGCCGGGAGCCAGGCCGGGATTGATCTGTCCCGGCGTCAGGCCCATTTCCTCGACTTCCTCGGTCAGCGATTCGGTCTGGCCGTTTGTGGTCGCCTTGATACAGTCGGGCTTGGCAGGCGGGCCGTCGAAGACATCGGCAAGCCGGGCTTTCAGTCCCGCCAGCACGGCGCCCGGCCCGCTCCCGTCGTGGCCCCTCCGGCCCTCCGCAGGCTTCCGCACCGTCACCGTCGCCGTCATGCCGGCGACCAGGGGAACACCCGGCGGCACCCGGTCGATCGCGATCCGCACCGGCACACGCTGCGCCAGGCGCACCCAGGTGTAGACCGGATCGACATTGGGCAATCCCTGCACGCCCGACGCCGCATTCGCCACGCCAATGCCGCGGGTGACCGTCGCCACATGACCCACGATCGGCTGCGCATAGCCCATCAGCTTTGCCTCGACACGGTCGCCGATGCAGACCCGCGCCATCTTGGTCTCCTCGAAGTAGCCGTCGATCCAGTAGCTGTCGCTGTCGATGACGGAAACAATGACGCTTCCCTGCTGCGCGTAGTCGCCGATGCCGATCAGGAGGTTGGTGACATAGCCGTTGACCGGGCTGCGGATCTGAGTGCGTCGCAGGTTGATCTCGGCCTGCGCGAGCTGCTGCTGGGCCGCATCGAAGGCTGCTTTCGCCTGCAGCGCCGTGCCGGCAAAGACCTGCTGCTCCTCCGGCGTGGTGGCGATGTTCGACAGATGCTGGCGCCGGTCGGACTGGACCTGCTTGACCTGCAGATCGGCCGCCTTCTGCTCCAGTATCGCCTTGTTGGTGCGCACGGTGACCTCAAAATCGAAGGGCTCGATCACGTAAAGCACGTCGCCCTTGTGAACGAACTGATTGTCAACGACGCGCCGCTCGGTGATCTGACCTGATATCTGCGGGGCCACGCTGGCGACCTGCACGCGGACCCGCCCATCGCGCGTCCATGGCGCCGTGACGTAGTAGTCCCAGGTCACGAGAGCCATGACGCCCGCCACGGCCATGATCGCCAGCGTCGCCAGTCTCCGCATCCACGGCAGCAACAATTGGATCGCGCGGCCCATGAGCATCCCCCTAGAAAAACACCGTGAGCAGGCCCAGCACCGTCACGTAGACGCTGAGCTCGGCAATCGACGGATGACTGAACAGTCGGGCAAAGCCCGAAAGACGAAGGATCGGCCGAAGGACCAGGAAGATCGCCAGCGCCGCCACGGCATAGGTGACGAACGGCGCCAGCAGCACGCCGCCTACCACCAGTTCGCTAAATGGATGCGTCATGGCGCCTTCTCCCCCAGGACGAGACTTGCGACCTGGAGTGCGAGGCTTGTTGCGGGTGCAGCCTCCTGGATGTCGGCAGCGACCCGTCGGATGGATTGCGCATCCCGGTCGACCAGGGAGCGCCGCGCCTGATTTGCGAGACCTGCCGGCAGTTCGCGGAGCCTCGTGTCGCTCAGCCGGATCAGCGCAGCCTGGTCGAACAGCGCGAGCGCTTCTTCCAGCATGACCCGGTGCTGCGGGCCGGGCACGCCGACCCCAGCGATCTGGCCGATCCGCACGGCGTCGCGGAACATCGCTTCTTCCGGTTCATACGGCTGAGCCCGCCCAACCTCATGCCGGGCCGATGCGATCAGCAGCCGTTGGCGGCGCTCATCGGAAACGGGTTGGACGAGGATCTGTGCTGCCAACAACACGGCCGGCCCCAGACAGACGAGCAGCGCCGTCTCCAGAAAGACTTCCGCATTGTAGGTCTGCTGATTGGTGAGCCCGGCAATGACCAGGATGACGATCAGGTTCAATCGGCCGATGCCGGCCAGCAGCGGGTTCGGCAGGGTCGTCAACACGGCGGCACCGATCATGAAGGGAGCAAGCCCCAGCGCCAGCAGCGGGAACTCCGTGACGTCGCCGAGAACCAGGAAGTCGAGCACGCCGGCGAGCAGGGCGCCGATCGGACAGGCAATGAGCGTCGCTATCGTGAACGCGCGGGGATTGGGCGTGATCACGCCCAATCCCATGAAGGCTGTCATCAGGACGAGCGACGCGGACGCAGCCGGCCAACCGGCGAGGATGAAGACGACCGACGCCAGCGCCAGCCACAGCGCGGCCCGCACGCCAGTCTCTGCAGCGAGACGATGGCACGCGTAGAACGGTGTGCTCCAGGTGCGCAGCGGCCAGTTGCCCGATCGCAGAGCCGCAAGGGCCTCGCGCACATCGCGATCGCGTCGCAGCAGCTCCCGAAAGGCCCACTCCTGGGGCGCACTCATGGGGGCCATCGAAGCGAGCCAGTCATCGCCCGCCTCAAGAGCCCATGTCATGCGATCGCGGATGGCCAGATCGGTGTCGGCCGGCAGCGCCTGCAGGACACGCACTGCGTGGACTTCCGCCACCAACGCCACGGCCGTGCTGCGGGCAGCGGCGACTCGGGTCGGGCCATTGCTCGATTCGGTCACAAGGCTCGTGATCTCGGACCGCAACGCGGCGATTTCCCGCAACAGCCCCGCCGTCGCCACGGCATCGGCCGCCTCGCCGCGAATGACCGCCGTTGCCTGGTCGCGCACGCGGCGATGAAGGGCGGCGAGCTGGGCCGCCAACGCCAGGTGCCGGTCGGGCGCGACCAGCAGGTCGTTGACGAGGGCGATGGCGGCGATTCCCAGCGCAATGGCGGCCCCACGCTGCATGCCGAAGTCGAAAACGTTGTTTGGTGTGTCGATCTGCTGAATGGCGACGAGCGCCACCGTGTAGCCGGCGAGCACCGCGCCATAGGCACGGAAGCCATCCGACAGGGTCGCCACATAGACGCAAAAGCCGACCCATGCGGCGAACGCCAGGAAGAACAGGTCCCTCGCCTGGGAAAGGCTGCCGACGAGGATGATCGACGCGATCACGCCGATGACCGTTCCGCCAAGCCGGAAGCCGGCCTTCTCCAGGGCTTGGCCGCGGGTCGGGACAGCCAGGATTCCGACGGTGATGGCGGCCGATGCGGGCGATTCGAGCTCGAGCCAGAAGCCCGCGTACAACGCGACAACGACGGCGAGCCAGACGCGAACGCCGAACGCCCAGGAGGCGACGGGAAGACCAGCGAAATATCGCGGCGCCACCACTGTCGTGACACTCATGAGTCCGTCCCTGCCCTGCAGTCGTGCACGAGTGATGCGACTATCCGCGCCTATGTCCGGATGGTCTTTCCGCTTCTTCGTCTAATCGGCCCTAAACTTTCGTATGAATCGTGGCCGACTCGCGCGCGACGCCGTTGAGTCACCTGCGGCCGCCATGAAAGCCGCCATGGCCAAAACCGCCATGGTGAAAACTGCCACGGTGGAACCCATGAAAGTGAAGGAAATGGTGGAAACCACCGGTGAAGAAGACCGGACCCCCGACAAAGGCCGGCCCATAGAACCAGGGATCCCAGTATGGCTCGGGGTATTGATACAAATGGATCGCCTGCGGCGGCAGTATGTAGACCTGCTCCGGCAGGCCGGGCGTATTCTGGCTGACCCGCCAGCGGCCATCGGGCTGCCGGCACGCCCACCCGACGGCTTGCTGCTGCTGTCCTCCAACCGTCACCGGCGCGGTGAATTCCCGGCAATTCTGAGGGTCGTTCTCAGGGGTGAGCTGCGCCGTTTGTGCCAAGGCGGGTGCCGGGGTCGCCGTGGTCGCCGGGCGCTGCCCCGCGCATCCCGCCAAGATCAACATTGCCGCGACACTCAATAATGGGACGCGCATATCAATCTCCTACAACAGGTCCGGATCACGACTCGGGGGCGTGATCATGGACAACAGGTAGGCACTCCATGCCCGTCGGCCTGTTGTACGGAGGTTTGCCTCCGATGCCCTGTTGGTATGAAGATCCTCGTTTCAGCGAAACGTCAGCCCCTCGAAGCGGCCGGACCGGCGCCATTCGTCGATATACTTGAAGTAGGCCGAGGCACCGGCCGGGTAGCCGACGGCCAGGCGGGCGGCGAGGCCGGCATCCTGTCCCTCGTTGTTGTAGTAACCGGGTGTGCAATCGGCGCCGCCGGTCATGCGGCCCATGCCCGTCAGCAACAGCTTCACCCACGCGTCCTCGGCCTCCTTGGTCACCTCGATCTCGCGGAAGCCGCCGTCGAGGGCGTGCCGGACCTCGATCGCGATGGTGTGGCCGGCCTCGGTAAGGTTGTGCGGGACGTTGGAGATCAGGTTCGCGCCCTGGGTCGGCTGCACGAAGAAGGCATTGGGGAAGCCATGGACGTGCATGCCGTGCTTGGTGCGCATCCCCTCCTTCCAGTGCTCGGAGAGTTTCAGCCCGTCACGGCCCACCAGATCGAACCCGGCGCGGCGGCGATACTCGGTGCCGACCTCGAAGCCCGAAGCGTAGATCAGGCAATCCAGCGGATACTCCACGCCGGCCGCGACCACGCCCGCGGGCGTGGTCGCGGCCGGCGTGGAGTATCCGCTGGATTGCCTGATCTACGCTTCGGGCT
>Ga0075369_10000086_pt1 | contig 24780 bp, 27 predicted proteins | sample EndMethybrTD3034_FD_71400 | JGI IMG/M metagenome (GOLD analysis project Ga0075369, IMG submission 71400) | Populus endosphere microbial communities from Tennessee, USA - Endosphere MetaG P. TD hybrid TD303-4 | ecosystem: Host-associated > Plants > Roots > Endosphere | place: USA: Tennessee...
AGGGGCCCCTACCACGCGGCGCGAAGACCACACTGTGGTCTTCTTCCGGTTTGCGGTCGCTTTAGCCCCTTGGAATGTATATTCTGTGTGTTTTTGACCGCGTGTAACGGGCTTTGGAATACAAAATATCCAGGCTGGCAGGCGTATCTTATTCTTCGGTGATGGTTACGTCGCGCCAGAAGGCGACGTAGTTGCTGAAGTCTTTTTTGACGATCTTGAAAGATGACTCCAGTGGCTGCGGATAGCTCCAGGCATTGTCTGCGCTCCAGGTATCCCCTTGGCCGACATTAAAATATTGGCAGACGCCCTTCCAAGGGCAGATGTATGGTGTGTCGCTTTTTTGCAGGAATTCCTGATGAACGCTGGACGGCGGAAAATACCAATTACGTTCTATGTAAATAAGGTCTTCTTTAGGTGCTTCGGCAATCACTTGCCCATTCCATACTGCTTTCATATGCCCCCTTATTCTGTGCGCAAAGCTTCAATAGGATCAAGCTTAGCAGCTTTACGGGCCGGCAATAAGCCTGCAATTGTTGTAATCAGCATCAGGAATGCTATGAGGCCGGCAATCTGCGTTGGCTGGAATACCAGCAAGTGTTCACTGCCAAAATTCAGCTTGTCGCTGATGACCGGGTTGAGTGCCATGCCTGCGCCCATTGCCAATAGCGCGCCCAGCAATGCCCCTAAGAAACCAATCCAGGTAGCCTCAATCATGAATAACCGGCTAATGGTACGGCGTGATGTGCCCAGCGCTTTCATCAGCCCAATCTCGCGGGTACGCTCCAGTACGCTAATGTACTGGGTATTTACTACGCCGAAGAACGACGCGATAAGGGTAATCAGGCCAAATACCACGATAATCCCCTGCAGCACACTAATTACCTGGTTGAGTATTTGCTGGATATCATCAGCGGTACGAGCAGCATACCCTGCCTTAATGATCTCTTGTTTAAGGTCATCAGGCTTAATCTGACCGTCGCCAATTACCGTCGCGGAAGACACCTTGCCAGCTAAGACTGTGCCGCCATTTATGAAGCCGTGGACAGTACGGGCATCATTTTCAGATAAATACACGCCAGATGCATTGAAATCGAGTGCTAGTGAAGACTTGGTAGTTACACCTACAATTTTATATGTGAAAGTGGCAGTTTCGCCAGACATTTTCTGCGCTTGAACTAATAGCGTCTTGTCAATAGCGTCGTTGCCATCTTTAAAATTAAGCAGCGGCAGGTAGTCGTCTGCGATTAGCACCGAGCCTGCAGCCAGATTGTCCGGCGCCGTACCGGCTTTCATTTCGGGTTTCTGGGAAGCATTGTACGTCAGGAGCGAACCAGTGTACTTTTTGGCACCGTCGCGGGTGACGTATTGTGCACTAATGTTGTATTCCTGCCGGACATTTTGTACGTGGTCCAGCCGTTTCAGATTGGCAATGTCACTATCGCTCAACTGCTTCATGGGTGAACCATACAGGTTGGCCAGGTCATCACTGTATTCCTGCGGCTTGGTATTGCCCGTACCGAATAGCGACTCGTCTTTGGCTACCACGACAGCGTTGGGGTCGGCGTTGGCCTGTACTAAACGGTCGGCGTACTGGCGGGCGCCGGTAGCAGCGGCAAGCGTTATGGTAAGTGTAAAGCCGCCCACTGCGATTGCCGAGGCAGTCAGCAAGGTGCGCACTTTAGCCTGCTTCAGGTTGCGGCCACTGCGCCATAAAACGTCTATTATTTTCATGCCCGGACCCCTTTCTGAGTGGCTGCATTGCCGGTTTTCTTGTCCTTTATTGTTACAAGCTGGCCGTCTTTAACCACTAGCTGGATGTCACAACGCGCCGCAAGGTCAGCGTCGTGGGTAACAATTACCAACGTACTGCCTTGGGCTTCACTTAAGCCAAATAACAGTTTAATAATCTTCTCGCCAGTGTCACTGTCGAGGTTACCAGTAGGCTCGTCAGCCAAGATAAGCTTCGGGCTGTTTACGATGGCGCGCGCGATAGCCAGACGCTGCTTTTGACCACCTGAAAGGTTACGCGCTTTGGAACGTACCTTGTCAGATAGCTCTACACGCTCAAGTGCGCTGCGGATAAGCTGTTTACGCTTCGACAGCCCTACTTCACCGATCTCCAAAGGTAATGCCACATTTTGATAGCAGGTCTGGTTTGCCTCTACGAAGAACGACTGGAATACGAACCCAAGGTCGTGAGCACGGAAGTGGTCGATTTGTTTGCGCTTCATCTGGCTGACGACCTTGCCGTCAACGACTACTTCGCCTTCTGACGGATGGTCCAGGCCGCCCATGATGTGCATGAGTGTAGACTTACCTGAACCACTCTTGCCAATTATCGCTACGGTCGCACCATCTGGAATCTTAAAGGATACACCCTTCAATGCCTCAAATGTGCTTCCCTTTTTACCGTACACCTTGCGGACATTCTTCACTTCAATCATACAGGTTAGTATAACCGAACGGCCAGTATACGTCTGTAGCGACTTGCTAGAACTTGCCTGTTTTTATGTAGTTATCCAGCTGTGCTGCAGTCAGCGAGTATGAGTCGCCATATACTTTCCAGCTTAGCGGTACGTTCAGGTCGAGGTTACCGGCGTTTAAGAATGTGGCTTCCAGGGTATCGATACGGGTGACGTCGCTGTGGCCTTCTTCGGCGGTCATCGCAGCCTTGCGGGCTACCTGCCATGCCACCAGATAGGTCTTTTCATCACCACCCTGTGCAGGGGTCTTAGCCTTTTTCATGGCGGCAGTGCGAATACCGCCGAAGCTTAAAGCGTCGGTGCCTGGGCCATGTACCACCATAGCGTCGTAGTAATCAAATTGCCCGAGTGCATGCAGCCCGTCAGCTTTTGCCTGGTTTACGGCTGGCGTGAAATATACACGGTCCTGCTCATGGGTCTGGGCCTGTTGGAATTTGATATCTTTGGCGGCTGTTTTCCAGTCGGCGATAAATGCCGTACCAAGGCCAGCGGAAGATGATGTGCCATCTACCTTCTGGAGTGCCGGGATATATTTAGCCAGTACGTTGCCGGGGGCGACAGTTTGGTAGTACTGTACTAGCTCGAGCATGTCGTGCGTCTTGGAGGTAAAGCCAATAATACCTCCCGTGTAGCCACGGTTTTCAGCGGCATTACCTTCGACGTTATATTCGATGTAGCCATACTGTGCACGCCAATCCATGCTGGAATTCTCGGCAGTCGACACCAGGATCATGGCTGTCTCTTTTTTACGGGAATCTGTGAGGTCGGCGGTAGTTGGTGTTGTAGGGGTCGTGGGGGTTGTCGGCGTAGTAGTGGCTGCGCCAAACTGAGCATATTTGCCGCCCGAGGCGGTAGTGTCGCTGCCCGAGGTAACACCACCACTAAGCGTACCCTGCTCTGCTTCGATGGAGAAGAATGAGCTGGCCGCCTTTGTCTTTATCAGCACAAGGCCAAGTATGATAAGTACCACCGATGCCGAAATTGCGATGACTGCGTTTGTACGGGAAATATTTTGTACGCGATACATGTGACTTACTCTTTCACTATTATTGTACCGGCTTGGTGGCCGGAACTTAGGGCATCATAGTAGGCGTATGTGCCGGTTTGTTCAAATGTGTAAGTATACGAACTATTTTCCTCGATAGGGTTGCTCCCCAGGCCTTCAGCAGTGCTGCCGCCGGTGCCGGGCATTTGCGCAATACTGTGCATAGAGCCATCAATATTAGTCCAGGTAACGGCCTGGCCTTTTTTGATCTGGACAGTTTCAGGGGAAAGCTCACCGCCGGCGCTTATATGCACCTGGGCGCTCGGCAATGCTGAAGCTGAAGCCTGGTTGTCAGCTTCACGCTGTGTGAACAGTACGCCGCCTACGATTGCCCCGATAACCGCCATGGCCAATACGGCAAACGCTGCGATTTTAGCGGCGCGCGGCTTGTTGCTGGGCACGGCGGACATTGGTTGTTGCTGGGTTGTTTGAGGTTCCATATATAGTTATTCCTTGCCTATCGCCACCACCGGTTCCACCAGTGGGAACGGCCATTAATCTGCACTAAGTCCATGTTCCATACCGTGTCGGTACCGCTGCGCACGCGCAGACGTTCATCGGCATCTTCGTAGCCTTTCACTTCCCAGTGCAGGTCATACTTGCCAGATGGCAGGTTCTCGAAACGGTACACGCCGCTGGCATTGCTGGTAGCAGTGTATGTCCTGCTGGCGGCACGGGCAGTTACGGTTACGCCGGCAAGCGGCTTTTTGTCAGTGCCGAGGACTTTACCACGGATAACACCAGTAGTCTGCTGGGCAGGAGGCGTAGCAGTGTCGGTAGTAACGTTTACTGTAGTGGACTGGGGGCTGGCGTTGCCAGCTGCGTCTTTGGCTACGATGAAATACCCATATGTAGTGCCAGCTTTAAGGCTACTGTCGCCAAACTGGGTACCGGTGACTGTCGCGACCTTGGCAGATACACCACTCAACGGAGCGCGGTAGATGTCGTAGCCGCTGATGCCAAGGTTGTCAGTGCTGGCTTTCCAGCTGAGATTAACTTGGGTTGTGCCTGTGGCTGTCACCATGACATTCACTGGCGTCGTAGGCGCCCGGTTGTCCACGGCAGTCGGCGTAGTGACAGCTGCGGCAGGCGTGAAGCCAGAAGTATTACCAGCAGCGTCATAGGCAGAAACCCTATAAGTGTAGGCCGTGCCTGGCAGCGCAGTGCTGTCAGTATAGCCTGGCGCACCTACGGCGCTGAGTGTCACACCATTGCGTTGTATGGTGTAGCCGGTCACAGCGGTATTGTCGGTGCTTGCGCTCCAGGTAAGCGTTACATTAGTAGCACCCGTGGCTGTTGCCTTGACTTCAGCCGGTGCAGTAGGCGCTTGCATGTCGCCATTCCTGATGGTAACTGTATTTGTGTCGGTAGCCACATTGCCAGCGGCGTCATAGGCCTTAGCGGTGATAACGTGTGTACCGTTAGTCAGGCTGGCTGTCTCCCAGCTAAAGCTGTACGGTGCGGCAGTGCTGGTGGACTGCAATACATTGTTAACGTAAAACTCTACTTTCGCTACGGCTTTGTCGTCAGCTGCTGTAGCGGTCACGTTTACCGTGCCGGTCACCGACGCGCCTTCGGCAGGTGCAGTTACACTGACAGTCGGCGTTGTAGAGTCGCTGGCTACTGCACAGTTATTGCCCATATCTACTGGCACACAAGCGGTGTCGGTAGCGGCCAGTATGCGGTCTACTTTTACGCCGGCTTCGCGCCCAAGTAATTTGACGGTGTGCTGACCGGCGGAAAGATTCAAGGTCACTTTAGACGTTGAGGCGGCATTTTGGTAGTCCACCCATGTCCACTTGCCCGCCTCCAGGGCTGCGTCGCCAACGGTGTAACAAGTACCGCCATCGACTTCCAAAAGGTACGAGTTCTTTGCTGTATCAGGTGCCATTATACGGCTCCAGATACGGTAATTGCCCGCTGCCGGTACATTTACGATATACGACGCTAGGCCGTAACTCGGCGATGGCGTACTGCAGGCCGCACTTACCCGATTGTCATTTATAAGCCAAATCCCGGCGCCTGTAGCCGCCGTCAATACGCCCGCACCCAGCAATAGCCTGGTGGAGGCGGTTTTCTGTTTTTTTATTTTTTTCATGGTTAGTGACGTCACTTATTACTTATGCTTGTAGCGTGACAGCTGGCGGAATGTTTGTCAACCGCACAACATACTGTCTAGACCGGACGTATGCGTATGCGATACCATAAGCAATATGCAACCAAGCCGGTACTCGTACCTCGTCCTGAACCCATCGCTGTTCAGCGTGGCCCTATCACTGTTCGTGGGCCTGATTACGCTGGGCGCAGCAAACTGGTCATATGTCTTACACGACATACTGTTTTACGATTATTTCTTCGGCGAAGGCGGCGTGGTGTCTGCGATGCTGCAGCCGGGCAGTGACGACACCTTAATCAAGTCTGTATTTAGCCAATCGTTCCTCAATAATACAATAGTGATTGGCATCTCACTGGGAATTGGCGTGGCATTTTACTTGGCATTAGAAGGAATCCGCCACATCCGCGACCCCTTGCCGCCGCTACCCCGCCGCGAAGCACGCCAACGGGCGCTGTCCCGGCTGGTTATCGGTGCTATATGGGTTATCTTTATACAGCTGAGTATTAAGGTGATCCTACCATTCTGTATATTGGCGACACAAGTCGGGATTAAGGCGCTATGGGGTTGGAAAGGCTTTTTGATTATCACCTTCGGCCTGCTGATCTTCATGGCGTGCTGGCACATCCACACCATATTGCTGCGCCTATTCCTGCTGCGGGTGCGCGCCTTTGGCGACGCCTTTTTGTAAGCTACAAACCAATGAGCTGATTGTAGATAGGCAACAACTCTACAGCCTGAGCCGGTGACAATTGTGACCATGCTATGTTTACACGGCTTAAAAGTGAATGGTTAACGGCAGTATTTTCGTTTGGATACCCTACCCGTTCAGCAATGCGGCATTCTGCCAGAAAGTTCCTCACCTGTGGCGTCCGTATTTCCATCTCATAATGCCTCTCTAAATAGCCTTGTAAATACCTAGTAGCATCCGATACGCCCTTGAGGTCTTCATTATAAGCAATATCTTTTTCTATATCACGCAAACGCGCGCGCTCTTTGGAAGTAAGTCGTAGGTACGGTGCCCGTAATGTATTTAATTCCTGGATGTCTACGTCTCGCCGCACACCTTTTGAGGGGTTTTCAAACTTTATAACAGCATTTTTATTTTGCGCAGCAATGTCAGTAGCCATAATCAGCACATCTAAAGGCACATCCGGTGCATTAGCCAAGTCTTGTAGATGTTCAGGTAAATGGTCCTGTTCAAAACCACACTGCGCAAGAACATGCGGGTCAAGTGTTTTACCTTCACTCAGGAGTAACATCGGTAGTTTTCTCAGAAACAAATCGCGCACATTGGCGGCAATTGCTTCATTTCTTTTCAATTGGTCTAAAGCGCTTTGGTCGGCTACTGACTCTACGCTCAAGATACTACCGGCCGCCATACCTACAGACGCATATTGACTCCCTCCTGGCAGGCCCGCTTTTCTAGTAACTTCTTGCACTATCTGACGCGTATTACCCGATGATACCAAGCGACACACGTACTCACTCCATTTACCGTAGCTAGCGAATGCCTGGGGACGCAGCCAGGGATGGAGATTATAAAGTTCGTGTTCTCTAACTATCTGTCGTTGGCGTGTTTTAGTATCCTCTGAAGCATCTACTTCTTGTTGTACGACTTCTGGTAGCTCGGTAGTTTCACTTACAGGCAAAACTACGGTGGCACCTGATGCTTCCGCATTGACACCCCCCTGGCCGACCCCCCAAACCGTCAATAGGTGCTGCACCTCATCATCTATTCCGACAATACCGTTGGCAGCTTCGCCTAACGCATGTACTACAGCTGTCAGGCGCATGCGCAACCGATCTACATGTTCCTGTGTATTATCAGCGCCCACTACGCTGTCAAAACGCATGATCATTTCCTGCGTGCGCGCAAGAGATGCCTGTATCAGTGAAGCTGCGCTGCCCTCCTGCGAAGGGCCAAATATTTCAGCTACTGCTTGACCAACCTCTTCCATAGACATAATCACAAAATAGTACAAGCTCACCCTATATAATGCAAGCCCCCGTAGTAACTTGCATTATTTACAATAACATTGACAAATAACCATAAGCCGAGTATAATGCACCCTGTTATCTCTTGAGGAGCCGAGGAACGACTTCACAAGAAGAAGGAGACACACGGAGATGAAGAGCACCACTACTTTGCTTGCAGCCGCAGGCTTTACTGGCATTATGATTGCCGGCACTATTACGGGGCACGCTGCCGCTTGGCACCCCCAGGGCACTATTAAAAAGTACGTCCAAAACCAGACCGCCGGTGGCGAGATGAAGGACGCCAATGACGCAGACAGCGCCATCAGCGCCAAGCCTGGCGACCTACTAAAATACACTGTTGTTATCGAAAACAAGGGCGCAGCAGACGACGAGGGTATGAACGACATGGCCAAGACTACCCTCACCGACACCCTGCCAGCCGGCGTAGAACTAGTTATTAATACCGCCCAGCGCACCATCACCGAAGACCTCGGCCTTGTAAAGCCAGGCCAAAAGGTTACGAAAGAATACGTCGTGAAGGTTACCTCCGACAAGGACGGCGACATCCTAGACAACAAAGCTTGTTTCACTGGTGACAGCACTAATAATGACGCACCACAGCAAGGCTGTGAAAACGCCATCGTAAAGGTGAGCAACCCAAAGAAAGAAGAGACTCCTACGCCCACTCCTACCTCTACGGAAACTCCTAAGGAAGAGACTCCTGCCAAGGACACCCCCAAGCAGGAAGTACAGGGCGCAGCAACCGAAGAACTAGCTTCTACCGGCCCTGCAAATGCTCTCGTACCTGCCGGTATTGTTACGGGCCTTGGCTACGCCGGCAACATGCTTCGTTTGAAGCGCCGTGCAGCCCGTGAAAACCGCTAAACGGTAACCACATCTGTTAAAAGAGCTCTGACCATGTGTATTCAGAGCTCTTTTTTATGTGTTCAACCGTACTAAATGTATTCAAATACGTGCGTACCCGGCAGTACTATGCCCGGCTAGGACGAACAGGCTTATGCGGCTTTTTAGCGGCCGGACGGCGGCGGATAATGCTGCGTCTCTTCTGCGTAGCCGGCGGCGCCATAACCAGCGTAGCCAGGAAGCGGGCTGAACGGCTTGATATGCCATGGAAATCGGTGACCGTGTGCCAGGTGATATGCGGGTTGACCCTAAACATGCGCCGCAGATCGGTACGGATTACTACCAAATCCAGCCGCCCATGGATAATATCGGTAGGGATTTTTATAGTATGTAGTTCCTGGTAAGCCGTTTGCCGCATGATAGTGTTGCGGAGTGACTGGCGAAACGGTACCCACTGCTCTTCAGTAAGCTGCAGGCCAAGCAGGCGCTTTGCCAAGCGCCACAGTGCCTGCGCCTGGGTAAATGCCAGCTGCGGATGCGTAGCAATAAATTCATAGAATGCAAAATAGCGGCCGCGGCGGCGCACGTGCGCTTGGTAATCCGGATCGTCGGCGAACAACGGCGGTTCGTAGAGCACTAGGCGGCGCACCATTTCAGGCCGGGTAGCGGCGATATGCGAGGCCACTAGGCACCCCATACTGTGCCCTACTATTGTTACCGGGGTCACAATTTTCATCTGCTTCAAGGTGGCCAAAACGGCGCGGGCGTGGTCTTCTACGGTATACATGGCCCACTGCGGCTTGGGTGAGCCGCCAAAACCCAGCAGGTCGGGTACTATCACGTGGTAACGCTCCAGGTCGAGCTGGGCAACCATTGTCCGCCACGACTCTTTGCTTGCCGCCAAGCCATGCAATAACACAACCGGCCTGCCCCGCCCGCAGTCCATTACATCCAGTTTATAAGGTTGTTTGAGGTATTTATGCCAAAGCGTATCAAATAATTGCACACTCTTAGTATAAGAATTGTTCAGGTAGCGCCACAAGCCTTAAACTTCTTCGAAGTCATATTGGTTCATGATATTGTCGTGGAAATACTGGCCTTTGGAGTGCGCGGTCATAAGGCTTTGGTATATATCTTCCGGTATGCCGTGATACTGATATACACCGCCAGACTGAAATTCTACCTCCATGATACGTGCGCTGAGGTCATAACCTACTGAAATGATGTTGGAAGACTGTACTAATATCCTGTCCATGATGAGCCCCGTTTACATGACAATTATAGCGCTTGTCCCCCGCATTGGCGGCCGTGTTTTTAACCACACCTGCCAACTAGCACTAGAACTTGCAATAATATGGTATAATATACCATCGAGCACGAAATTTTATGGAAAACGACCAGCTACATTCACCCAACGATTTCCAATACCTAGTCCCTGTTGAGTATACCAACAATGCCAGCACTATTGCTGACGTTGCCAGCGCCGTTGGCGCCGCCGTCGTAAAGCTACCGGCCAAGGAAATACAGCATGCAAGCGCCCATATAGAAAAAGCCATGAAGACCATTTATGAAATTCCGGAGATAACCTCTGACACATTATATGAAATACACGAGGCAACGCAATTTTCGGCCACCCACGCCGGTTCTGCAGCGCACCACCTTAATACTGGTGCCAGCAAACTGAATACCTACCTCCAGGTGATCGGTTCGACCGGCATAAATAGCCCGGAAACTGAAAACTATTACCAATACAAGGCACCCTACCCCAAAGAAATGATCTATGAAGCTCCAAACACACTGCGCTCATATGACCCACCCAAGGTGCTCTTACACTTAGACGAAAGCCTAAAGAATCCTAATTTTTTTAAGGACACACAGGTAGCGTTTAGCACGCCTCCGGGACGATCGCCGGAAGATATCCAGATAGAACCTGTAAAACCCGAACCAGAGACTAATATACGTACCACTATAACCCCTCAGGAAACAGCCCCTCGGGAGCTGTCAGTCCAGGAGCGTGTAGACAAAAGGCTACTAGGCGGTTTTACTAAAGCGGCAGAAACGCTGGACGTTAGCAGCCTCGCCATTATTAACGAAGGGTCCAGGCGGCCAAGAAACTTAGGCGACTTCAGTATCATACCTCTAAAATCCAAATATGACATCGATGAAAGTATACTAAGCTGCGGACAATCCGTTGAAATACCCAAGGGTGTACGCGCTACATACGGGGACGCGTCCGATAGTGTGCCATTCCTCGATACGTCAATAGCCCTTGGCCTGGTTAAGGCTGACCGCAACGCGGCCGGTGAGCTAACCGGTACTAGCTGGCTGATCGCCGTGGCGGCGGCAGGTGTAGATAAACAAGGTAACATACTAATAGAACAGATACAGGACGTGACTGGCGAGGCTGGCAAAAGTACACCCGCAGACCCAAAAGCACGCTTCAAGACCGGTCTACATAGTGGATTTGCCTGGCGGGACACACTGGTAGCCGCATGGGAGACAATAGCAGTTACTACCCGCGCCAGCAGCCGCGTAGTTATACAGAGCGCTAAAAATAATACATGGCCAGCCGTTAGGGGTTCCTCTTCTGACAGTACCGATGGCAAGCCCCGCGGCTACCCCGGTTACGATGCCGTAGCCAAACGGCTTGGCTATACCCTGATCCCCCCCTTTGGTGACTGGGCAAAGACATTACCCACCCCAGAGACTACTGGAGGCGACGGTCCGGCCGAAAACGGTAAGTCCACTATTAAAAATAGCCAAGCTGAAGTAGCCTAGCACTCTCCGGGAAACTTACGCGCGCCCAATGCGGCGCTGTAGGCTATACCATTTAGCGAAGTCATTCCAGACGTTATTATCCGGATCGATACAAGAACGGTGCTCTTCGCTTTCAATTTCGGCAATTGTGCGGGTCTCGCCAGACACTATCACAATCTGCTGAAGGCTTTTCCCAGTGCCCCGCGGGGCATCAGTAATCTTCCCCCATACTGTTTCGGTAAACACTTTCGTGCGTTTGCCATCGTAGTACACTAGCGTATCGGTGCAACCGATAGTGCGGTCTGTCTTGCCTTCCATAAGACGCAGGAAGTCTTCGGCCTTCAGCCAACCGTCCATATACCGCGCAAAAGCACCAGGAAAGCCGTGGAGTGCGATAATATTCCAAAATGCGTCATTAGCCACAACCGGCCGCCCCGCAAGCTTGTAGGCCTGCTTAGCCTTCTTTACGGCTACTTCTTCGGCGTCATACGATTGCACTTCATCGACTGGCAAGTCTATATGGTCGATACCAATACCGTAGCCTTGGCATGCAGCCTGCATGTCACGTAGCTTAATAGGGTTGCCGGTGACAAATACAACCCCTTCCGGCTTCGGCTTGCCTGCCTCGTCGATGCGTTGGTAGCGGTAGCGGCCATTAATGTTCGTAAAGAAATATTGGCCAAATGAGTCGGCACGCATAAAGCGCTCGTACACGCCCGGCTCGACGTCTTCGTAGCGGTAAATGCGGTCGCCGCGGAACTCTATTTCGAGCAGCTGGCTTTTAGGGTCATAGCCAATGGACACGAGGTCGGATGAATCTACAGGTATACGCTGCATGCCCCCATTATACGGGTGTCTCTTGGCATATTACTATCGGATATGGTAATCATATTGATATGAGCGAGACTTTGGGAGATGCGAGTATTGCTGCAATTGGACAGCAGATGAACACGGCTATAAATAGCCTGGAGATACATGCCGTAAAAGTCGCTATTGGGCATATAGACACTGCGCTTGAACTTATACAGGTCGCGGGCATGGATGAAGCGGCAATAGAAGACCTTGATACGGCGGCCAGGCATGGCGTGCTAGCAGAAAACTACCAGGACAAAGCAACGCGGGAAATAGGTATATACATTTGCGCGTTAGGCCTCACTAGCCTGTACACTGGCACGGCCCACGTCCAGCGTCAGATTGCGGAGCCGATACCCTTACCCCCACCTGCCCGGTTCAAAGCCATTGCCGAAGAGCTGGCCAATAAGAGGCTGGCGCGCCAGGAAGAGATCCTAACAGGGACATTTACAGGGACGGTGGAAACATTAGACATAGCAAAACTAGCTGTCGTACCGGAAGGGCGTAAAACCCCGCGGACCCTTGGCAATTTCCGCCTCATACCCCTAATGCGCAGGCCTGGCGAACTATATGATGAATCAAGCCTGTCCCATACGGCCTACGCGTATGACGTGCCAGAAGACATCCGCACGACATACAGGCCAGACCGCGGAAAGCCTTACCTTGACACCCAATGCGCTATCGGGCTGGTATACAGTGACTGGCTGGTTGCGGTAGCGGGCGCAGGCCTCACAAAAGACGGTGACCTCAAGATTATCCACCTACAAGATGTATCCGGGCCTGCCGGAAAACCATCGCCTACGGACCCTAAGGCCCGCTACAAGACCGGCCTGCACGACGGTATATTGTGGCGGGATACATTAGTAGCGGCCTGGGCGGAAGTAGCTAGGCAGACCGGTGTGGCAGAAACTATCGTGATCCAATCAGCATCTAACAATCCATACGACACAGTACGCCAAAAAGTTACACTACCCGACGGCTCAGTGCAGCCCCAAGGCTATGCCGGTTACGATAAAGTCGCTGGCCGCATGCACTTCACGCAAGACAATCTGAATGGCGACTGGGTAAAGCCTGTCCGCAATATATACAGGAAAGCATCATAAGACGTAGAGTGCCTATGCTTCGAGACGCAAACGCTTCACAAGCCAGTCACGCGGCAACATAGACAGGAACCAACCTGCGCGCGGGCCGCTAGCCTTGGCGATCAGGGCGCGGTACAGTGTAGTGAACATTTCTTTTGGCTGTAAGCCTAGCTCGTCTTTGAGGCCGTAGATAGCATCGTGGAAGTACGTGCCGTCAGCGTCGGCCGGTGCGGCAGCGGCTTTGTCGCCCAATGCTTTCAGGAAGGCCTGTTCGGTCTCAGTGAAGCTGGCAATATCCACCTGCCCTGCCAGGTCAAACTTTACGTCTTCGGGTGCACGGAGACGAAGCCATTCGTCGATGAACTTGAGCTCTTCACGGATGATGCTGGCGTCTGCGTCGGCATTCTGGGAATGCTCGGTGCGCTTGATAACCTCAAGGGTCTTATCGGCGTCTTTTAATGACGCCTGATAACTGGCAACCAAGTGGCTGAACGGCACCCTGCTAACACTGCGGCGGTCATTATTGCCACGCGTACAGAGATACAATAGCTGTTCTTCTGCTTCAGTTTTGTCCGGCTTAGCACTGAATGCTGCGTATTCGTCCATCAGCTGCACTACTCCGTTGATAGGGTCGAAGTACAGGCGCTTGGCAGGTGCGGCGCGCAATATAAAGTACCGTACGACTTCAGGCGGCATAATACGGGAGCCTTCACGGGCATCGAGGCCGGTACCGCGGCTGGCGCTCATTTTTTTGTTGTCGCCGGCCATGTTTATGAAATCATAAGGTATGGGGTATGGCGGGTTAGCCTCATAGACATCGCGCATAATCTGCACCCCAGTATCCCACGAGCCGCCCTTGGTGGCATGGTCACGGCCGAACGGTTCGGCGGCAATGTTCAGCAGCCACCAGCGGCCAGGCCAGTCCAAACGCCAGTCCAGCTTAACCTCACCCTGGGTATAGCTGACTGTTTGCGGGACGCCTTTAGCATCCTGGTATTGGATGGTTTTAGCCTGCGTATCAATACTGACGAACGTACGCTTTTTAAGGCGTCCGTCTTCCATCACCTGGATTGGTGACCATGATTCGTCCAAAGCGCGGCCAGAGATAGCCTCCAGGGCCGTACGCGCTTTCTGTAGGCGCTCCAATGACCGTTCGATTGCCGGGGTGAAAAATCCTTCGCGGTATTTCCGGTGTGAATGTACCCAGTCTATTTCGATGCCCAACTGGGCGGCGCCATCATACAGGCTCTGTAGGAAATAATCAGCATACGATTGCCCTTCTACGCCTTCGGGCGAAGGCACGTCGCATAACGGATAGCCCAGGTACTGTTCGAAGCTAGCGGGTACGTTGCCGGGTACCTTCCGTAAGCCGTCGAGGTCGTCGATAAAATAAATATGGCGTGCCTGGCGGCCGCGGCGGCGCAGCTCTAGCAGGATTGCGTCACTGGTAACGAGCTCTCGCATATGGCCCAGATGGTGGGTGCCGGATGGTGAGCCGCCGGATTCAACTAAAATCTCACCCTCCGGCTGGCGGGCGATAATATCATCAACTATTTGGTTTAACCACTGCATGTATTGTTCGTTCCTTTAAAGTGTATTTTACCACATTACCACTGTTCTGCGCATAGCGGCAGCCGCATATATAAAAGGCTCCTGCTTATATAGCAGGAGCCTTGGAGTTCATAACGTACTGGGGCGTTTAGCTGATATCTACAATCTTATAAACAACTGTTTCTGCCGGTGTCTTAATCTCGACGGTGTCACCTTCTTTTTTGCCCATCAGGGCCTTGCCAATTGGGGACTCGTCAGAGATCTTGCCGTTCAATGGGTCGGCTTCAACAGTACCGACAACTTGGAACTGCTTTTCTTTGCCACCTTCGGACTTGAGCTTGATAGTAGAGCCGAGCACTACTTCACCGTCACTCTTTGGCGCTACGATAACTTGTACGTTAGCCAAAATGTGTTCAATTTCAGTAATACGGGCTTCATTTCGTTCCTGGTCTTGGCGGGCTGCGGTGTATTCCATGTTCTCACCGAGGTCACCAAATTCACGTGCGGTCTTAATACGGTCTGCAATAACCGGACGGTTGCCCGTCAGGTCGGCGAGTTCCGATTTCAGCTCGTCAACGCCTGTTTTGGTCAAGTGGAATAGTTTGTTCATTCGTGTTCACTCCTTTTTCGTCTGCACCGGTATTGGCGGCTATGAACAAATGCTCATTATACGCGGTTCGCTCTCCTTAGACGAGCATTTTTATCACATTGCCTTGATCGCACATTTGTGCTTCAGAGTCAGTACGTTTTTTGATTTCAAATTGGCCTGCTGCCACTGATTTATCGCTAACGACCACCCTGTATGGTATCCCTAGCAGGTCGGCGTCGGCAAACTTCTCGCCCGCACGCGCGTCCAGTCGGTCGTCATATAGTACCAGAACCCCGGCTGCGGTCAAGTCCTGATAGAGCTTATCCGCCATTTCCAGCACTTCCGGCTTGTCGCCGAGGCGTGCAATGTACACTTTGTACGGCGCAACGTTCTCGGGCCATACAATGCCCTTCTCGTCGCGGTACATCTCTACAAGGGTAGCCATAGTGCGGTCGATACCAATGCCATAGCAGCCCATATAATACTTCTGGCGGTTGCCCGTATCATTGGTGTATTCAGCATCATGCATGAGGTTAGTGTAGTGGTAGCCGAGCTGGAAGATATTGCCCACTTCCACACCGCGTTTTTCGGTGAGCGGGTTGCCCTCAGGGCTGGGGTAACCAGCCTTCGCTAGCGCAATGTCCGCTTCGATATCGACAGCAAAGTCGCGGTCGATATTGATGTTCAGCAGGTCCTTATTTTTGGCGTTATTACCACCGTACATGTTGCGTACCGTGCGCAGGCTCTTATCGCCGACGATTACTACTTCGTAGCCAGTTTTTACGCCCTTTTTCATAAAGCCGACCGGACTGATAAAACCTGGCTCGCTATGCAGGTCTTCGCGGATCTCCTCTTCGGTAGCGGCGCGCAGGTCCCAGGCGCCAGCGGCCTGCATCAGCTTGATTTCGTTGACGTCGAAGTCACCGCGGATAATCGCCAGGATGTAGCGTTTTGTGGCTTCGTCAAAGAACAAGACATCTTTGGTCTGCTGCCATAGCGGCAGCTTGTGCAAGGCTACGCCATCCTCCATCGTCTTGCCGCGTTCGGCATCAACTTCTTGGAGTTCCTGGATAGCGTCTGCTATGTTTTTGTCTTCAATCTTGAACACGGCAACGTCCTCGTGGGCGGCATAGCCCGTGGCTTCGTCAATGAAGTACCGGGTTTCGCCTTCGTCGCATTCAACAACAAATTCGTGGCAGTATTCCCCGCCGATATAGCCGTTGTCTGCGGCCACTACGTCCACCTTAAAGCCCAGCTCCTCAAAGATAGCCTTATAAGTGTCCCACATCTGCTGGTAGGTTGCCTTAAACTGTTCTTCGGTACCAAAGCTGTATGCGTCCTTCATAGTGAACTCACGTACACGCAGCAAGCCGCCACGGGCACGCATTTCGTCGCGGAATTTTTGTGAAAACTGGTAGATGTTAAATGGCAGGTCTTTGTAGCTAATGTTGAATTTGCGTACCAGGTCTACAGCCATTTCTTCGGCAGTGCCGCCGAGCGCAAAATCAGCGCCACGGCGGTCGGTAATTTTCATCAATTCAAAGCCAGTACTGGTGGTACGGTTGGTTTCTTTCCATAGCTCCAGCGGATGCAGCGTAGGCATTACCAATTCCTGTGCGCCTGCTGCGTCCATATGCTTGCGGACGATCTTGATGATGTTGCGGTGCACTTGCAGACCCAATGGCAGTAAGTAATAGCGTCCAGCGGTGGATTCTCGGATAAAGCCACCCTGGGTAAGCAGCCGGTGCGAGGCGACCTGGTAATCAGTCCCCTCGGTTTTAGAAGTCCGGCCAAACAGTTGTGAGACTCTCATGGTCTTCTCCTTTGGTTACGTACGTTGTAATTGTCAAAAACTATAGAAATAAAAAACTACTACCGGCAAGCCGGGAGCATTGGCATGCAAATGGGAAGTGTCAGGATGATGCGTTTCATTTGAAAACAGTATACCACATCAGAGGGCCATTACCGGATGACGAAGACATATAAGAACAGGAAGGCCAAGCTATTCTTCAGGGCATGCACCATAATAGGCGCCCATAAGTTCCCTGTTTTCTCGCGCAGATAGCATAACGTCAAAGACAGTAACAACGTGTCGATACCAGCAATCCATAACAGCCCGTCACTACTAGCAAACAGGTGCAGCGTGGCGAACACGATACTTACAAAAAGTGTCGTCCATACAAACGGTAGTTTTTTGCGAAGGCCGGTATACAGGAACCCGCGGAATAATGTCTCTTCGACCAAAGGGGGCAGCACCACCAGGCTCACGAACGCCATCAGCTTTTCCTGTAAGCTGGCCACATTATCAAAGCCCAACTCCTGCTTTTGGTTAGTGTCTATGCCTAATAAATTACCCGCCAGTGCCGTTGCAACCAACAGCACGACAAAATACACCACAAAAGCCATGACCGCCAATCCGGCATCGCTGAGCTGTGGCTTGCGGCGGTAGCCCAGTGCCCGCAGGGATGTCTTCCTGAAATGCAAAAACCATGCCACGCAGGCTACGATTAAGCCTTCGGCCAATAGTACATATACAAACTGGCCGCCAACTGAACTGAGCCATGTTTCGGTCTGCTCACGGGCATGGCCGAACACATTAGCCGCAAAGTAGATAAGCGCTCCAGCCAGCAGAAAACCTGATACGAACGCCAGGATGCTGATAAAAACAGCCGAAACCGGTCCCCAGGTAACATCGTGGGACCGCTTTAATTGCTCGCCTTCCATAAGATCGGCGACGGGTGCTGCATCTGTACTGGCGGGGCTAGAAGAACCTTTTAACATCGACTATCGTTATGAGTACTATTAGGGCTAATAAGAATACGAAACTGCCGCCTACGATGCGCTCTTCAGTTTCCTTGGTAAGTTTCTTTTTGAACAATCGGGACAATGCCAACACGTAAAAACGGCCGCCGTCGAGTGCCGGTATCGGCAGGACGTTCATGATGGCGAGCGACAGTGAGATAACACCGATGATAAGCATCACATACTGGATGCCCAGAGAACTACTGCCCTTTAGGACAGCCACAATGCCGACAGGCCCGGATACTTGTTCGCTGGCCTTAGCGCCGTCACCGTGAAATACAGCCGCCAAGGCGGTGCCCATGCCACGGAATGTGAGGTCGGTAATCTGGGCCATTAAGCCTACTGCCTGTACGGGCGCCGACCATCCGGCGCGGGTCATAGACATCTCTACAGGGCTCACGCCCAATATGCCGCCGTGCTTTTTACCTTCGTCCTGGGTGCGGAGCTTGGCAGCAGCCGTCTGCTGCTTGCCGTCGCGCTGGTAGGTGACCTGCACGGCTTGGCCAGCTAATTTTTTGGTGATACTAGGCAGGTCATCGGCAGTTTTTACAGGGATGGTTGTATTGCCAGCCTTAAGGCTCACTATTGAATCACGCCACTTCAAGCCAGCTTTTTCAGCAGGCGAACCCGGCTCAACGTACGAAACCATTACTTCACGGCTTATGTAGTGGGTGTCACTCTTAATAGAGAACTGTTTTGGGACTAACTGCGGCATGCCGATCCAGGCTAATGCCGTCAGTATTACAAAAGCCGCCAAGAGGTTCATGGCCACACCGGCTAGCATGATCTTTGCCTTTGTCTTGAAACTGGCAGCGCCAAAGCTTCCCTTTTCGGTAGCGGCGTCATTTTCACCCTTCAAACGTACAAAACCGCCAATGGGCAGCCAGTTCAGGCTAAAGTCAAACCCGCGCTTTGTCTTGCGCTTCCAGGCTTGCGGCGGGAAGCCAATGCCGAATTCTTCAACATCTACGCCGTTGCGGCGGGCTGCCAAAAAATGTCCAAATTCGTGCAATACTACCAAACCGATAAACAGTAAAATGCCTAAAATTAATAGTACGATTGCCATACCCCTCCTATACTCCAAACCGCCGGTTGCGGCGCTTATATTCTTCAATGATGTCAGCAACGTCTTCGCGGGTCATATCCGGCCAAAACTTGTCCATAAACATAAATTCGCTATAAGCCACACGCCATAGCATAAAATTACTAAGACGGTGCTCGCCAGACGTGCGTACTACCATGTCCACCGGCGGGATGTCTGGCGCGTAAAGGCGGGCGGCAATCGCGTCTTCGGTGACTTCGTCCGGAGTCAGCCCGTCGGCGATACAACGCTTGGTAGCGTCGACGATTTCCTGCTGGCCACCGTAGTCGAAACAGATAGCAAAGGTACGCTCAGTAAAATTCTGCGTAGCAGCTTCGGCCTTTTCGATGCCCTGCAGCAATTTTTTGTCAAAGCGATCTATGTTGCCCAGGAAGCGTATCTTTGTGCGGTGCTCTATCAGCTCCTTCAGGTCACTGGTCACCAGCTGCAATGCTAGGCGCATAAGCTTGGAGACTTCGCCACGCTCCCGCTTCCAGTTTTCTGTTGAAAAGGCATAAATAGTAACGTACGGCACATCCATATCGAATGCCGCACGCAGCACTTCTTTAAGGGCATTGTAGCCCGCAAGGTGGCCGTCGAAGTCAGGCAACGAATGCATACGCGCCCAACGACGGTTACCGTCTAGAATAAAACCCAAGTGTTTGGGCATAGCCCCAGCTTCTGTATCCATCGGTTCTTATTGTAACAGCTTTATAAAATCTAAGACGCGCCTAGATGGTCATTATTTCAGTTTCTTTGGCCTTGGCTGCAGCTTCAATTTCACCTTTTGACTTATTCATGGCGTCATCAACCTGTTTTTCCAGGCGCTTGGCGTCATCTTCGCCTATGAGCTTGTCTTTTTTAGCCTTAGCTACCCCATCAAGTGCGTCGTGGCGTATGCCACGGAGTACTACCATGGCGTCTTCCATCTTGCCACCCACCACTTTTACGTATTCGCGGCGGCGGTCTTCGGTGAGCGCTGGGATGGGCACGCGTACGACGCGGCCGTCATCTGAAGGGTTCAGGCCTAGTGTAGGATTGTCGCGGATTGCGCTGGCGATTGCCTGGATAGTACCCGGGTCAAATGGTGTGATCTGGATAAGCTGCGCTTCTGGGGCGGTAACATTAGAGACCTGGTTCAGTGGCATCTGAGCACCGTAGGCAGTCACCATAACGCCATCCAGCATGCTGGCGCTGGCACGTCCAGTACGGACTTTCTTTAGCTCTTCATTAAAATGTACTGCGGCGCCTTTGAACTTGGCCTGCGCATCATTAACGATCTGGTTTGGATTCATCTGGAGTATTCCTATTTAACTTCAGTAGTCATTATAGCAAACCTGCTTGCCTACGAGATATCTATCAGGTAATCCCGCGTGGCAAGGGCAGCATTTTGGGCAGACAGCGACACAACTTGGAGCGTTCTTTCTGCGACGCTCAGTATACCCAGCATTTCCGCGCCTAATGTCCTTATGGCAGCCAGATGCTCCCTTATAAAATCTATATCCTCCTTGACAGCCAAAAGTGTTTCGGGAATATTGGCGCCGGCTACCTGCGTATACCCGTCTAGGTGCCCCTGTGCTATATCTGTCTGCTGACGGACAGTCTGCACAGTAGGATTTTTGCTATCGTCCGCCACGGCAGTAAATTTTTCATCCACGGCCATAAGTTTACTGCTTCCAGTATGCACAATAGTACCTATATGGCCTTGCACGGTCTCCAAAGTCACCAGCCATAGATCAGCCTTATCCAGACCCCTGTCTGCCGCAGCTACTATAGCCCGGGTATTATGTACTGCGCGCCAGGCATCGCGTGCACTTACTGAACCCTCACTTAGTTGTTCACCGGCTTGCAAAAGTGTCGACTGTACTTCTTCCATGCTCATATGATTTCCCCTATAACTGATTACGGTATGCTAATACGGATCGTTCTGCTGTGGCAACTGGCCCGGAAGCAACTTCACCGAGAGCCTGTTGCAGAGCGCCCATACGGCCATTCATAGCTTCTATACGGCCCAGTATAGCGTCAGTATGCTCGTGGATTTCTGTTGCATAACGGGCAACTGTTGATAGTACTTCTGGCATTTTGAACCCATCTCCCGTAGCCGTCCCATCCATAAACCGTTCAGCGTTAGTAGCGAACGTACACGCGCTTTGGGCGTTCGTATTGTCAGTCTCATCTGGATCAATAACAGATCGCAATAGAAATGCACCCATGCCGATAGGCTCACCCGCACGGAAGGCTTCCTGAGCCATTTCCGCAGCCGCCCGGTCCACCGAAGCGGGCCGGATACTGCGTGCCCCTGACTCTAACCTGCCGCTGACATGTTTAAGGACCCTAAGACGATGCACACTACCCCTTAAAATCGTGCCTATCAGCTTATACTCTTTTACCACCTCGCCCAGTTCTGTCCGTATATCTTCAACAGCCATATTCCTCATACCCTCACGTTACATAACAGAATTTAGGCGTATTATAACAAACCTAATAAAGAGATATTGTACGTCTATCTGAACGGGCATGTATAAAAACGCCACCCTAAAAGGTGGCGTTTAAGTATATCAGCCTGTTTCGGAGGCTTATACGACTTCGCCAAGTGCCATGCGCTCAAAGCGGCGCACAACCAGGTTTTCACCCAGCTTGGCGATGTGGGTCTTCAGGTAGTCGCCTACTGTCTGGTCAGGGTTCTTTATGAACGGCTGATCCAGCAGACAGCGCTCTGCGAAGTATTTCTTCAGCATGCCGTCTGCGATCTTTTCGACCATTTCAGCTGGCTTGCCGTCGGCCTTGGCCTTTTCAACAAACTCAGCACGGGCTGCGTCGCGGTCTTCGATAGGGATAGACTCTTCGCTTACGTACTGCGGGTTGCTGGCGGCAATGTGCATGCTAACGTCTTTTACTAACTGTATAAAGTCGTCAGTGCGGGCCACGAATTCGGTCTCACAGTTTACTTCCACTAATACACCGATACGGTTATCGTGCAGGTAGCTGCCGATAACACCTTCACGGGCTTCGCGTTCACCGCGTTTTTCGGCCTTGGTCAGGCCCTTTTTGCGCATCTCTGCCAAAGCCTTGTCGAAGTCGCCGTCAGCGGCGTCGAGGGCTTGCTTCGCATCGGTCATGCCTACGCCAGTTAGCTCGCGGAGGCGCTTGATCTCTTCAATATTTACTGCCATATTGTATGTCCCTTCCCTGTTGTTATTTCTTTTCTTCGTCTTTTTCTGGTGCTGGAGCGTTCTTTGCGCGCTTAGCTTCGCCAGCTTGGATAGCCTGCTTCAGGTACTGCGTAACCAATTCGATAGTCTTGATAGCGTCATCGTTACAAGGGATAACGTAGTCAACCAGGCTTGGGTCGGCGTTAGTGTCTACAAGGGCTACAATTGGCAAGCCAAGCTTGCGGGCTTCGCGGATAGCGTTTGAGTCGCTCACCACATCAAAGATAAATACTGCGCCAGGGCGGCCCATGTCCTTGATACCACCGTAGATGGCATTCATGGCGTCAATTTCTTCCTGGAAACGCTGTACTTCAAGCTTGCTGTACTTGCTGGCCAGCTCGCCTGATGCCATCTTGGCTTCGAGGTCTTTCAGGTGCTTTACGCGGCCTGAAATAGTCGGGTAATTAGTAAGCATGCCACCGAGCCAACGCTCAGTTACGAATGGCTGCTTTACATCTTCGGCCAGGCCTTTTACGATGTCCTGGGCTTGGCGCTTCGTAGCGACCAACAGGATTTGCTTGCCATCGGCAACGGTGTTAGCGATGAAATCTAGGGCTTTTTCCATGCCATCGACAGTCTTGTTCAGGTCGATGATATGGCTGCCGCCACGCTTGCTATGGATGTACTGGGACATCTTCGGGTGCCAGCGGCTGGTCTTGTGGCCAAAATGAGCGCCTGCTTCTAATAGTTTTTTAATGTCTACATCAACTGTAGCCATGATGGGTAGTTCCTTTCTCTTCGGATGGGTGCCTTACAGGGCCTACGCGGCTGGCCGTAAGGAGGATTAGTTCCCAACCTGCTTAATAATTAACCCAATTATTGTACCAGATGACACCATCTGTTGCAAACTACTACCTGACGGACTTACTCGCCAGGCGGCAAACCTTTGTCAGTGCGATAGGCATTGTCCACTTTCAGAAGCAACTCAGAGGCGCCAGTCGCGTGGTCATATGCCTCTTTGGCCGTGGCAATACCGTCATCCATACCTCTGGTCTTGCGCAAGATACCAGCAATATCCAGGCCAATACGTTTCATGCCAACGGTAGCGGCCGGAACCTTCAAATGGCCCTCGATGGTTGCAATACCCGCCTGGAATAATTCCTGTTCAACCGAACCCTCAAAGGCACCGCCATAGCTTTCAGCGGCTTCTTCCAGGTCGGTAAGCGCCGGCTGCACCGTATGATACCCCAAAAGCGGCGCCAGTCTCTCAGCGATTGCCAACGCAGCCTGCAGATGTTCTTCCATCACCCGTACTGCGGCAGGCGCATCGCGCAACTCCTGAGACAAGCCCGCAGCATGTTCCATTACAGCCTGCAGACTAGCCCGCCCTTGGTCCATACGGCCCGCAACATCCTCCATACTCACGGCTATACCCCTGTCTCGCCGCCGGGGATGTCAGCATCCCTGCGATACTCGCTATCTAGCAGTATCACTGGTCGCGCAGCCTTGCCGCCGTCGCTAATCTCATGCAACAATTGCCTATACAATGGCTCGGTCTCGCCAATTAAATGGCTAAGTGCAGTTGCCACCTGCTGTATCTTTAATAACTTTTTTCTATAAGCTTCAGCAATACTGGCAGCAGTTGCAAAATGTGTATCGGCTGCGACAATACCTGCTTCAAATTCGGGCAATTTGTCCGACCCATCCAATGCCTGGCCATACGCAGAGGCGGCGGCTTCACATTCTGACAGAGGGAGTTCCGTAAGATTATCCGTTATCTTTTCGCCCATGTTAACGGCACCTTGGCGGATATTTTCCGCCTTGCGGCCCATAACATAAAATTGGCCGCTAGAGCCAACTACTGTACGCCAGTTCTGCTCGCCAAGCGCAACTACGCGTTGCATAGCAGCAAGGCCTTCGTCCATATGTGCCGCTACATCTTCAACGCTCATGTACACATAATGTACACTGCCTGTTGCGCGGGTACAAGTACATGTAATCCTGAGTCTAAAGATTGTGGCAGGCCATGTACGATACGGCGTGCCATGCTGGAGTATATATGCTTGAAAGCGGGCCACATTACATGCCGTACACCTCCCTCTTTACAATCTCTGTAAAAACAGATAAAATACCCTAGATTATGAAGAAAGACATTCACCCTAAGAACTACCGTGCAGTAGTGTTTGAAGACCTGAACAACGGTTTCCGGTTTATCACACGCTCTACTGTCGCAACAGAAGAAACAACTAAATGGGAAGACGGAAAGGAATACCCTGTAGTAAAAGTGCACATTACCAGCGCATCCCACCCGTTCTTCACCGGTGAAGAACGCATCGTGGACATCGAAGGCCGCGTTGATAAGTTCAAGGCCCGGTTTGCCGCTGCTGAAGCCGCTAAAGAAAAGCGCATGGCTGCCGCTAAGAAACAAC
>Ga0075369_10000087_pt1 | contig 24719 bp, 20 predicted proteins | sample EndMethybrTD3034_FD_71400 | JGI IMG/M metagenome (GOLD analysis project Ga0075369, IMG submission 71400) | Populus endosphere microbial communities from Tennessee, USA - Endosphere MetaG P. TD hybrid TD303-4 | ecosystem: Host-associated > Plants > Roots > Endosphere | place: USA: Tennessee...
GCGCCGATGGACGGCTCGTCGATCGACAACCACAACCGCAAGGTCTACGAGGAGACGCTCAAGGTCATCAAGAAGGCGTGGACCGAGGAGTCCTTCGACTACGACGGCGAGTACTACAAGGTGCCGTACCCCTACAAGGAGGGCATCACCCGCTGGCCGGTGCACGAGTGGACGCGCACCTACGGCGCGCCGGGCGAGGTCGACGACCAGGGCGTGATCCGCAAGATCTGCGTGGTGCCGAAACCCTATCAGCAGCCGCACCCGCCGCTGTTCCAGCCCTTCTCGGTCAGCGAATCGACGATCCGCTACACCGCGCAATCCAACATCGTGCCGTGGATCCTGGTGTCCAATCCGCCGGACTTCGAGCGCCTGTGCCGGACCTATCGCGACGTCGCCGCCGAGAACGGCCGCAAGCTCGGCCTGGGCGAAAGCGTCGGCGCCTTCCGCGCCGTCCACTTCGGCCGCACCGAAGCCGAGGCCGTCGAGCTGCTGCGCAGCACCAACTATGCCGGCTTCAATCACTACTTCGGCGGCTTCGGCTTCTGGGAAGCGTTCCGCACGCAGGACGATGCGGCCAAGTACCCGATCGACCCCTACACGCCGCTGCCGCCGTCGGAGTGGACCTTGGAGCGCATGCGCAAGGTCAAGTATGCGCTGGCCGGCACGCCCGACCAGGTGAAGCGCGAGATCGAGACGCTGCACAAAATCGGCAACGAGGGCGAGCTCGAATGGTTCGGCTGGTTCTTCGACCAGGGCTTCATGTCGCTCGACGAGGAAATGCGCCAGATGGAGACCTTCGCCAAGCACATCATCCCGGCGTTTCGGTAGCTGCCGGCGAAGCACGGTCCATCGTCCCGAACGGAGGGCGAAGCGCGCGCGGCGCTTCGCGCCCTGGTTGGGACGACGGAAGCGATTGGGCCTGAGCGGCACTGCCGCTCAGGCCCCTCGCAGCGGACGCCCTGCGTAGAAGCAGGGCCCGTCAGCGATGATGGCCTCCATGGAATCCACCGTGAAAGCCACCGGAGGGGTGGACATGGTGGAAACCACGAACGCTGTCGAAGCGATGGAACCGAGTGAACCCGCAGCAAAATGCAGGCCCGACCTCATAGACGAAGCCAGGCCCATAGGCGAAACCAGGCCCATAGGGGTAGTCCCCATAGGTGTAGTAGTTTCCATAGGCGTAGTTGGGTCCAGCGGTCTCCGCGCACGATGCGAGCGAAGCCAACAAGATCACTGACGTGAGAAGTTTTAACCCACGCATACCTGGACATGGTCAGCTCCGGTAAAGACGACAACGTTGACGGGTGCCGTTGCAAGCAAACGTGATTGTTTGAAGGGCGCGCGCGCATTCAAAACGTTGGCGCATCGTGCAGATGTGAAACGATGCTTACCAACGCGATACCGAATCGCGAATCGGTTCGTGCCGCGCTCGCCCATCACCGGCACGGCGGCGGCGATCGTCAATGCGGTGTTCAACGCCACCGGCAAGCGCGTGCGCGATTTGCCGATCACACCCGACAAGCTTTTATGAGAAGCGCCGCACGCCTGCACAGCCGGCGATAACGAGTGCCGGCGAACGCCACGCCCCTTCGCGAGGCCGAAGAATCCGTGCCTCGCGTAAAAGATTAGATCGTTTTGCCAACCTAGCGCGTCGAAACGGTTTTTCTGCTTGCCGAAGAACCGATTTCTGATAGCGTGGCAAAAATACAACAACATTGAGGCAGGCATGTCCCCTCTCATGCTGAGCTTTGCTGCCGGCCTGTGCTTGGTCTTCGCCGGCACGGGTTTCGCTCAGACCAAACACAGCGTGCCGAAAGCGCCCGCCGTCGTGCGTGGCAGCAACGCGCAGATGCCCGCCAAGAAGGTTGCCGCCAAGCCGGTCGCCGCGAAAGCTTCGATGGCGCATTCGGCCAGTCGACCTGCGGCCAAGCCGTCGACACAGAGCCAAGTGCGCGCCGCCCGGTACGGCGGCTTCATGATGGCCCCGCCTCCTCCGCCGCCGTCGCTCGACACCACCAGCCCGCGCACGCTCAGCCTGGTGAACGTCAACACGGACGAGGCTCTTACCGTCACCTACTGGTCCGACGGCGCCTACCAGCGCGATGCCTTGAACAAGCTCAACCACTTCCTGCGCGATTCGCGCGAAGGCACCGAAACGGAAATGGATCCGCTGCTGTTCGACATCCTGTGGCACACCCAGATGCATGTCGGCTTCACCGGCCCCGTCGAGGTCCTCTCGGCTTTTCGTTCGCCCGCCACCAACGCCTGGCTGGCGAGCGTCAGCCGCGGCGTGGCCAGTGACAGCCAGCACATGAACGGCAACGCGATGGACATCAGCATGCCCGGCGTGCCGGTGTTGAAGGTCCGGCAGGTTGCGCGTTCGCTGGGCATGGGCGGCGTCGGTTTCTACCCGCGCTCGGGCTTCGTCCATATCGATACGGGGCCCGTGCGCTACTGGTAGGAGCGACGGCGCGCATCGATCTGCCGCTATCGTTCAGAAGGTCAGCTTGACGCTGGCGGCGGAGCGCTGAGCGGGACCGTGATAGACCACTTCGATGTTGTTCCCGTCGGGATCGAGGAGGAAAGCGGCGTAATAGCCCGGATGATATTTCCGTTCTCCCGGGCCTCCGTTGTCTCTCCCGCCTGCATCCAGTCCGGCACGCCAAGCCTTGTCGACCATCTCGCGACCATCCGTCTGAAAAGCCAGGTGCACCCGGGAGCCTGCTTCGCCCGCGTCGATCCACAGTTCGTCCGCCGCGAGATGCTTGTCGTCACTCACGACCGGTATGCCGAGAACGTCGAGGATAGCCGCGTAGAACCGCCGGCTGGCCGGCAAATCCCGTGCGCGCAGGTGGACATGGTCGATCAGACGGCCGCGATGAAGGTCCATGGGCGAAGATCTCCTCCAGCATCCAACGCGCGATCGCCCTACAGGTTTCTTGGCGGCGCATCCGTGACCAGCGCGCGCTGACTCATCACCACTTATATTTCAGGGTCGCATAGACGTTGCGCCGCAAACCGTAGGAGCAGAAGTTGGCGTTGACGCACGATGCGACATACTGCGTATCGAACAGGTTGCTGGCATTCACCTGGATCGAGGCGCCCTGCAGCTTGGGCATGACGGCGCCCAGGTCGTAGCTCACGACGGCATCGAACAGCGTGAAGCCCGGCACGATGAAGGAGTTCACCGTGTCGCCGGGCTGCGGACCGATATAGCGCACGCCGCCGCCCAGGCCGAGGCCCGTCACCGACCCGGTCGTGAACTTGTAGGTGCTCCAGAGCGAGGCCATTTGCTGGGGCACGCCGTTGACCGGCTGGCCCTGCTGCTGGATCGGCGTGCCCCAGATATTGGCGGTCACCGCGTTGGACCTGGTCGTCAGCGCATCGGTGTAGGTGTAGCTGCCGATCAGGTCGATATTATCCGTCAGGCTCGCACGCGCCTCGAGCTCGACGCCGCGCACGCGGATCTCCCCGGTCTGGACCGAGAAGCCGGGATGCGACGGATCGGTGGTCAGCACATTCTGCTGCGTCAGATTGTACGCCGCCGCGGTGAAGAAGCCGTTGAAGCTGGTCGGCCGGTACTTGATGCCGATCTCGTACTGCTGGCCGGTGGTCGGTGTGAAGGGATTGCCGGAGAAGTCGAGGCCGGCCGTCGGCGCGAAGGATGTCGTGTAGCTGAAATACGGCGCGATGCCGTTGTCGAACAGATAGTCGACGGCCGCCCGATAGGTGAAGGCCTGGTCAAACTTATAGCTAGTGGACGGGCGCAAATAGTCGTCGGTGGTGCTCGATACCCAGTCCTGCCGGCCGCCGAGGACCAGCGAGAGGCCGCCAAACTTGAGGACGTCCTCGGCATAGAGGCCGGCCTGCTCCTGCCGCAGCCGGGCACTGGTGTAGGTCGAGGTCGGATTGAAGGCCGGTGGGATGATCGACTGCCAGTAGACCGGCGCGAACAGGTTGAGCGGCGGCGCGCCGAAGTTGGAAGCAGACGTCTGGCGGTTGGTGTTCCACTGATAATCGAGGCCGAGCAGGAAGCTGTGGCTGACCGGCCCGGTCGCGAACTTCGCCGTCACCTGATTGTCGACGGTGATGGTGTTCAGGCTCTCGATGTCGCTGAAGGCGTAACGGCTCAGGATCTGTTGATTGGCCTGGAGCCCGTTGGCGTAGAGACTATTGTCCGAGGCGAACAGGTTCTGGAAGCGGAAGTTCTGCCGGACCGCCCAGACATCGTCGAAGCGGTGATCGAAGGTGTAGCCGATCTGCGCGACGGTGCGGCTGTAGTCATTGAGGTTCGGATCGCCGACATAGAGGCTGGTCGGGATCTGGCCGTTGGGATTGAAGAGGACGGTGCCGCGCGCCGGCACGAAGCCGTTGAAGGCCGGCCCGTTGTCCCGCTGCAGCTGGCCAAGGATGGTGAGCGAGGTTGCGGCGTCGGGCTTCCAGGTGAAGGCCGGCGCGATGGCAAAGCGCCGGCTGTTCGAGAAGTCGACCTGCGATCCGGCATACTTGCCGATGCCGGTGACGCGGTAGAGGAACTTGCCCTCGGCATCGATCGGCCCGCCGACATCGAAGCCCGCCGAAACGAGATTGTAGGTGCCGGCCTGCGCCATCACCTCGTGGAGTGGCTGGTCCGTCGGCCGCTTGCTGGTGAGAGCGACGATGCCACCTGGCGTGCCCTGGCCGTAAAGCACCGAGGCCGGACCGCGTATGACCTCGATGCGGTCGATCAGGTAGGGATCGATCTGCGTGTAGCCGAAATTGCCGATGATCAGCTTCAAGCCATCCTGATACTGGTCGGGCGTGAAACCGCGCACCAGCATGTTGGTGTCGCTGAGCCCGTTGAGCGGGCGGGGATCGGAGAAGACGCCCGGTGTGTAGCGCAGCGCCTGCCGCGTGCTCTGCACCGCCTGGTCATCCATCTGCTGGCGCGTGACCACGGAGATCGATTGTGGCGTCTCGAGGATCGGCTGGTCGATCTTCAATCCTGACATGCTGCGTGTCGCGACGTAGCCCACCCCGGGCCCGTTCGGGCGCTGGGCGTTCTCGCCGCTTTCCACCCGCACGGGATCGAGCACGACGCTACTGCCAGCACCGACCCGCTGGACAGTGATCGTCGCGTTGTTCGGCATCGAGTAGGTCAAACCCGTCCCGCTCAAGAGGCGATTGAGCGCCTCGTCGATCGACATCGTTCCCTGCACGCCCTGGGTCGACATTCCTCTGACCAGGGCACCATCAACCGAAATGTTGCGACCCGACTGTTGCCCAAGAATGCCAAGAGCCGTCCCAAGCGGCTGAGCGGGAATGTTGAAAGCGCGCCGCTCATCAGCTTGCGCCATGAGAGTGGCGTCGCGTGACTGCGCGAGCACGCCATTTGGCAAGGCAACACCAGCTGCGACTGTGGAAGCAACGGCAATGATCGATACCGAATCCCGCCAAGAGTTGATCTTCACCCCAAAACCCCTCACTCAAGTCGGGGCGGCTTGGCGGCTGCTGTGCCCCTACCCACGGGGACGAGACACGATGGAGGATTTCTAAAAGAATCTTCAGATCGAGGAGATCACGATCATCCAGGGCGTAATCTGCCGAACCCGCGCGCCGTGGACACGCGCCATCGCGCGCAGTGCTTCTTCCGGATCGCTGAGATTATAGGCGCCCGTGATCGGCTTGCTTGCGAGCGTGGAATCCGCCAGCACTATCGTCCCCCTGTAGTAGCGACGGAATTGGTCTACTGCGTCACCCAGCAGCTGATCGTGCAAAACAAGCTGGCCTTGCCTCCATGTTGCGACCAAGCAAGGTGGCACATCCGCTCGCGTGGATTGGCCTCTCCATGTCCACCGTACCGCCTGTCCCGGCATCAGCCTCTCGGCATCCTTGCGCGAGCCGGCCGAAGACCAGACCTCTACGATGCCTTCCTGAACGGCGACTGCCACGCCTGACGAGTCTCTGCGGACATCGAAGCTCGTGCCAACGACGCTGGTCGTGATGTCATCGGCGATGACCCGAAAGGGTCGCTCCGGGTTGCGCCGGACTTCAAAGAACGCCTCACCTTGCAGCAGGCTCACCCGCCGTTCGTCTGCAGAAAACGAGACAGCGATAGCGCTCGCCGCCGCGAGGGTAACCCGGCTTCCGTCGGGCAATTCGAGCTGTCGGGACTCCGCTACATCGGTGGTCAGGTCGGATTGCAGACGGAGCACCAATCCCGGCCCAACAACCAACGCCAAACAGGCAGCGACAGCCAACGCGCCGGCGTATGCCGCCCAACGACGGATCGGCCGCCTTGTGCTTGCGGCAGACGCAGGAGCCCGTGAAACGTTCTGAGACGGTTCGAGCGAGAGCGCAAACTGGGCAAGGGCACGCGTTTCTGCCCAGGCGGACTTGTTGGCTGGCGAGGCCGAAATCCAGGCACGGAATTTGGCCTGCACGACCGGATCGTGGAGGTCTTCCTGCAGACGAATCAACCACTCGGAGGCTTCAATCGAGGCCTGCACCTGCGCCGAGTCCGGCGTTGATTCCATTCCATCCCTCATTTGCGCGCACAGTCATGCACCTGGAGCGACCCTACACTCCTAGACGAACTGGCTTCGAGCATTTCTAAGAAAATCGTCAGGGCCGTCAGCGCTATTTCCAGCGGAGCCTTTTTTTGCAGAGCTGCAGCCCTTCCATCACCAAGACGTGCGCCAGAGGGACCGAAATCCTGAGGGCGGCGGCAACTTCACGCAGCGTACGTCCCTCGATGCGGTGCATTTCAAAGGCCGCGCGGGTGCGAGGCGGCAGCTCGCGCAATGCCTCCTGAAGGCGTCGAATGTTGGCCTTGTCGGTCGCGATTACTTCCGCCGAAGGATAGGGATCGGGCAGCGCCGCCATGATCTGTTCGGCATTCGTCCGGAACAGCCTGTCCTCAACGTTCTGACGACGCTTTCCATCGAAAGCCAGATTTCTGACGATGCGAAACAGGTAGTGCAGAGGCTCACTGAGGATCTGTTGTCGAGCGGCCTCTTCGAAGCGAAGCCATGCTTCCTGGACCAAGTCCTCCGCCTGCGCGCGGGAGCCCACCAAGCCCGTGGCATACTTCACGAGTGTTCCGCGGTGTTCGACGAAGAGTGCCGTTGTGTCGGCGGGCACGGGTTAGTCCTCTCGGCGCTGGCGAGCACCGCCGAGGTAGATATCGCAATTGCGAATGGTTCGCAATCGCGATCTATCGCCAAGCGCAACGTTGAACGCGGGTTGCGTTGGCTGTCGACCAGAGGCTATTCATCTAAATCATTTATATTTCAGGCCGCTGGCAAGCGGCGCCTGAAGGCGAAGGGGTGAACGATGCCCGTCGATCACGATCGTGCCACCGATCACCGCTATCCCCTGTCGGGAATCACCGTGATCGATCTTTCCCATGTCTATAACGGTCCCTACGCCACGTTTCTGATGGCCATGGCGGGCGCGGAAGTGATCAAGGTGGAGCCGCACCACGGCGAACATCTGCGCAGCCGCGGCGACATGGGCGGCGCCGCCTTGCCGTTCGCCATGCTGAACTCCAACAAGAAGCCGGTGACGTTGAACCTCAAGTCCGACGCCGGCCGCCACCTCCTCCGTGAAATGGCCGCACGCGCAGACATCCTGGTGGAGAACTTTGCGCCGGGCGTCACCGACCGGCTGGGCATCGGTCCTGCCGACCTGCTCGAGATCAATCCCCGCCTGATCTACGGATCGAGCTCGGGCTACGGCAAGACCGGCCCCTATCGCGACTACCCGGCGATGGACCTCGTGATGCAGGCCATGTGCGGCGTGATCAACTCGACTGGTTTTCCCGACCAGCCTCCCGTGAAGTCCGGCGCGGCCATGTGCGATTTCTCTGCCGGCATCCATCTCTATGCCGCCATCATGACCGCCCTCTACGAAAGGGAGCGAACGGGCAAGGGCCGGGTCGTCGAGGTGTCGATGCAGGACGCCACCTATGCCTCGCTGGCGTCGAATCTCGGCATGCTGCACGCCCGTGGCGCCGCCGCACCGGCGCGCACAGGCAACCGTCACGGTGGCCTCGGCATCTCGCCTTACAACGCCTATCCGACGAAGGACGGGTACGTCGTCCTGAATGCGCCCGGCGACCATCACTTCCGGTCGATCCTCGATGTCATCGGCCGGCCGGAGTTGAAAGACGACCCTCGCTTTGCCACGCGCCAGGCCCGCGTCGCGAATGTCGCCACAGTGGACGGGTTGCTGGAAAGCTGGGCCAGGACACTCGGCAAGGACGAGGTCTCGAGGTTGATGCTCGCGGCCGCCGTCCCATGCGCGCCCGTGCGCGATCTCAGCGAGGTCATGCATGACGAGAACATGCACGCCCGCGGCAGTCTGCAATGGATCGACCACCCCGACCTGGGCCGGGTCGCCCTGCCCCATTCGCCGCTTGTCTTCGAAGGCACGCCGCGCCGGCCGATCGAACCCAGCCTGCCGCTCGGCGCCAGCAACGATGCCGTGTTCGGCGGCTGGCTGGGTCATTCCGACGACGAGCTGGCCGGCTACCGCAAAGAGGGCGTCATCTGAGACGTCAGCCGTGTGGCAGCAGGACCTGACGCACGACCTCGCCGCGGTTCAGGAGATCGAGGCCGACGTTGAGCTCGTCGAAGCGCATGGTGGCACTCTTCAGGCGGTCCACCGGCAGTCTGCCGTCCTGATAGAACTTCAGGTAGCGCGGGATGTCCCGGTCGGGAACGCAGCTTCCCATGAAGGACCCACGGATCACCTTCTCTTCCGAGACGAGCGCGGCATGGACGTACTGATGGAGATCGCCGGATGCGCCCAGGCCGACGCAGACGACCTCGCCGCCCTTTCGCGCAATGGCAATGGCCGAGGTCATCGCCTCCTTGTTGCCTGAGACTTCAAAGGCGAAGTCGACGCCGCCCTGGGTCAGGTCCCTCACCGTCTCTACCAGCCTGGGGTCGAGCGCCGACACCGTCCGCGTGCAGCCGAGCTCGCGCGCCAGCGAGAATTTGCCTTCGTTGATGTCGATGCCGACGATCTCCGAGGCTCCCGAGAGGCGCGCCGCCATGACGGCATTGAGGCCCACGCCGCCAAGCCCGATGACGGCGACGTTGTGCCCGGGACGGACCTTCGCGGAATTGAAGACGCAACCCGCGCCGGTGACGACCGCGCAACCGAACAGGGCGGCGACATCGAGCGGGATCGACGGGTCCATCTTGATGAGCGAGCTGGGAAGGGCGACGGCGTACTGCGCGAAGGCGGAGACGCCGCTGTAGTGATAGACGGGTTTGCCCTCGCAGCTGAGCCGTCGCATGCCGTTCGCGAGCAGTCCCTGGGTGCGAGGAACGGCGACGCTCTCGCAGAGGACTGGCCGGCTCTCGAAGCAGGGCTTGCAGTGGCCGCAGCCGGAAACAACGGTCATGACGACGTGGTCGCCCGGCTTCAGCTCGGCGACTCCCCGCCCGACTTCCCGGACGACGCCGGCGCCCTCATGTCCGCCGACGACCGGCAGGCGCCGCTTGCGCAAGCCCGCGACCTGCGACAGGTCGGAGTGACACAGGCCCGCGGCCCGGACCTCGACCAGCACCTCGCCGTCGCCAGGGCCTTCGAGGTCCACCTCTTCGATCCTGAAAGGCTTGCTTTCGGCATAGGGCGCAGGAAGCCCCTGCTCGTGCATGACGGCCGCCGTCATCCGCATGGCGCATGTCCTCCGGAAAAGCTCAGAACGCTCCCATGCCCAGGAAGCCGTCATGATCGAAGGCGTCATAGACGCGCTTGCCGATCAGATCCTTCAATGTCTCGGTCGTGCCGCCGCCCAGCGTGCCGTAGCGTGCGCCGCGATAGAAGCCGGACACCGGATATTCGTCCGTGAACCCGTAGCCACCGTGAACCTGCAAGGCTTCGTTCGTGACGCGGATGGCCATCTCGTTCACGAACATCTTGGCGATACCGGCGAGATAGGGGTCCGGGAAGGGATTGGCGGAAGCGGCGGCGCGATAGAGAATCGAACGGCCGACCTCGATGTCGCGATACATTTCCGCGATCTTCCAGCGCATGCCCTGCATCGTGCCGATCGGGCGACCGAACGCCTCGCGATCCCGCGAATAGCGCACGGCCTCTTCGAACGCGCCTTCGGCAAGGCCGAGCGAGACCGACGGATTCATGCAGCGCTGGGTGTTGAACGCACTCAGGAGCTTCTTGAAGCCATCTTCCCGGATGATGAGATTCTCCAGCGGAAGCTCGACATCCCTGAACTGGATCTCGGCCAGGATCTCTCCGCCCATCGTGTGATAGCGGGCCGTCACCTCGAAGCCCGGCGTCTTGGGATCGACGAGGACGCAACCGATGCCTTCGCGGCCCGGACGCCCGTCGACGCGCGTGAAGACGATGAGGCAATGGGCCTCGTCCGCCCGGCTGATCAGCGTCTTGGTTCCGTTGACGACGATCCGGTCGTTGTGAACGACCGTGTTCGTCTTGTAGTTGGCGACATCGGTGCCGGCATGGGGCTCGGTCATGCAGATGCCGAGAATGGTGTCGCCGCTCGCGACACCGGGCAGCAACTTCCGCTTCATGTGGTCCGGCGCATAGACCGAGATGATCCGGTTCTGCGCGCCCATGGCGCTCATCACCGCCATCGCCGTCACGTAGCAGACCTTCGCGATCTCCTCGAGCACGAGCACGCAGTCGAGAACGGGCAGCCCCAGCCCGCCATACTCTTCCGGGACCGCCATGCCGAGCACGCCGATGTCGGCGAGATCCTTGATGTTCTCGAAGGGGAACGTGCCGTCCTGCCACTTCTTGACCCGCGGCCGGAACTTTTCCTGGGCGAGCGCCCTGACCGTTCCAACCATCCCGCGTTGTTCGAACGTCAGCTCGAAGTTCATGGTTCCTCGCCTTATGTGGTGCGTCGAGCCCGACGCGAGACGACGCTGGTCGGCCGGGACAGGAGGTTCTGGTAGCGCTTGCGCACCAGATGCTCGAGTTCCGTCACGTGCGCCTCCATCCTGGCCGCCGCGCCGGCGGCGTCACGCCGCCGGCAGGCATCGAGGATGGCCTGGTGCGCCTCGACGACATGCTGCTGGTTGCCGAACGAGTAGCGCACGCCGTGGTGCTCGCCCGACGCCATGATGCTGATGGTCGACCAGAAGGTTTCCATCACCTTGTTACCGCTGGCACGCGCTACGATCGAGTGAAAGACGCGGTTCTCCTCGACGAATGATTGTTGGTCCCTGATGCCCTTCATCCTCTCGATCGACGCTTCGAGCTCGTCGAAATCCTCGTCCGTTCCGTTGACCGCCGCCCCAGAGGCGAGCGCCGGCTCGATGACTTCGCGAGCCTTCAGCACGTCGATGAAAGGCACGGCGTGCACGCGCAGGAACACCGAGAGCCCGTGCGCAAGGATCTCGATGCCGGGCTTGCGAACCACGATACCCCCGCCGGGACCGGGGCGGCGCTCCAGCACGCCTTGGGATTCCAGGATGCGAAGGCTCTCGCGCAACGTCGGCCGGCTGACGTCGAACTGTTCGAGAAGATCGGCCTCGATTGCGAAGCTGCTACCAGGCGCGAGGCCCGCCGTGACGATCTTGTCGAGCAGCCTCTGAGCGACGTCCTCGGCCTTGCTGCCCGGCATGGCCGGAACGGAATCAGCCATCTCCTGGAGAGAGGCTATCGCCTTTCCGCGAAGCCGCGAACCCCTCCGCATGGTCGGCCGACCCGATGGCATCGTCAGTCCTTTCGTTGCCGAAACGTTAGGCCGGCCCGTGAATATTGGTCAAATCATTTATATGAATTGCCTTCAGGACAGGTGGCGGTCTTTGTCCTGTTCGTTGCCTCGGGCGTATCGCGCAGCGACTGTTGCGCTCGCGATCAATTGTATCTGGTGAAAGACGATCAACGGCAGCACCGCCATGCCGGCGACATCGGCCGGGAGGAGTGCGCTCAGCATTGAAACCCCGGTAACCAGCCCTTTGTTGCCGCCGCAGAACACGACGGCGATCTCATCGGGACGCGGCAAACCAATGCGACGGCAAATCAGAACCAGAAAGCCAAGCACAAGGGTCAATAGCATGGCGGTCGTCAGCACGACGCCGAGGAGATCCAGCGGCCTGAGCACATGCCACACGCCACGGCCGGTTGCTGCGCTGACCGCCATGTAGACAATCAAGAGCACCGCGACCCGATCGACCAGGCTGACAAGTCGACGCCTCCTCTCGATCAAGGGCGCAATCAATGGTCGGACCGCCTGCCCGGCGAGGAATGGCAGCTGAAGCTGCAACACCACACCCTCGAGGCTCGACAAGGATATTTCTCCGCCGCCGCCAATCAGCAGGGCCGCCAGGATCGGCGTCGCGATTATTCCAATGACGCTCGATGCCGAGGTTGCAGAAACAGCCGCGGCGACGTTGCCTCCCGCCAGGCTGGTAAAGGCAATCGACGACTGGACGGTCGACGGTAAGAGGCACAAGAACAGAATGCCCAGGTACAGCTGTGGCGACAAAAGCGTGGGCACCAGGGCGCGCGAAGCCAGGCCCAAAACCGGGAACAGGCCGAAGGTCCCGACAAGCACCAGCGCTTGCAGGCGCCAATGCAGAAGGCCTCGCCACACCGCCTGCGGCGCAAGTCTGGCGCCGTAGAGAAAGAACAGCAGCGCAATCGACGCCTTCGCAGCGACGCCGAGGAGCGGCAGCATCGCCTCCGGCAGGGGCAGAACGAGGGCCAGGACCACTGTCGCCACGATAGCCAGGACGTACGGATCCAAGGGAAAACGTCGGAGCACTCTTGACCTGCAATGCGGGGCGCAGCCGCTCGGTGCGCAGTGCCTGCGACGCGTCCTTGCTGCGTAGCTGGCAACATAGCAAACCTGGAGAGTGGTGCGACGACGTCCTCAGCCGTCCCGCACCGCTTCTGCAGTACGCCCCGCGGCGAGGCAAGCAGGCGGCGACGGTGCATGGCGCGGGTCCTGGGCGGTTCGGTGACATGACAATGCTAACAAAAAGCTCGCCGATCAAAGGCTCGGGATGACATCGCCTCGCCGGCTGTCGTCCTTCCGAGACGGATCAATCGGTCTGCGGTATGAATGACGCTCCCAAGGCCGAGGTACAACATGGCGTCACCTCCCGACCAAGCTCGCGGAACGGCTCGGAATCGGCCTCCTCGCTTCGTGCTCTCCGCGGCCGGTCCCGACGGCCGCCTGCAGAGCGTTCGCGAGATCGCAAGTCTCGTCTATTCAGTCAGTGACCTCGGTACGATTTTCGATCAGATCGCTGCCGCCGTGTGCCATCGAACCTTGTGGGTCCGCAGCGGAATCATGGCGGTCGACCGCACCACGGGCTACTCGGTGTTGGTTACGCGCTTCGACCCGGCCGGCCAGGACGATCCGAACCTGCCGAAACAGTGGGCGCTCTCGAGCAGTCCGACGCTGCGCGTTGTCGAGACCAAGCAGCCGATCGTGATCGACGACGCCCAGGTCGCCGACGAGTTTCCCGGCTACCGGGAAGATGCGATCGCGCGTGGATATCACACTGTCGTCCTCCTGCCGCTCGGCTGCGCCGATATGCAAGGTCGCGATCTGGTTCTTGCGGTGAGCTCGCGCCGGCACGTCTCGGTCAGCGACGAAGAGCTGGATTTCCTGATGACGATCTGCCACCTGGCGGCGCTGGCGGTCGACAAGGCCAAGTCGCTTCACGCCGAGCGTAGCCTGTCGACGCGCTTCGAGCGTGCGCTCGAAGTCAACTCCAGCCTGCTCGAGCGCGTGTTGGCGGGCGATTCACTGGGGACCATCGCCGGCATCATCGAGACCATGCTGCCGGACCAGCTCGTGATCCTCGACTTCATCAGTGACGACGCTCATGTCGGCCGCTCGCCAGAGCCCGGCCGCCTTAGCGATCGGGCCTGGAACGCGCTGATTCGCGGCGCCGCCGCGCAACCGCTGGCACGCCTGGTCCGGGCTACTGAGCCGAGCGATTTCCGTCAGTTGAGCCGCGTCGATCTCAGCGAGGCGGGCCTGACATTTCAGCGCGACGCCTACGTCGAGCCGTTGCGGGTCGACCATGAGTTGGTCGGCGCGATGATCGTCTTCCCGCGGCGTGACCGGCTCGACGAATTCGACGCCTTGGTCGCGCAAGAGGCCAAGTTCGCGCTCAGCGCCCAGCTCATGCGGGCGCACATTCGGCAGCGCCAGCAGGCATCGGAGCAAGGTGACCTGTTCGAGCGCCTGTTCGATGGTGGCTGGTCCGATCCGCGCCAGATCAGACGTCACGCCGAGCGCATGGGCGTCGACCTGTCCTTGCCGGCCCTGCTTCTGGCGGTCGATCTGGGATCGAAGGGCACGGCCATGGAGCGCAGTGACGTCGCGGCCCTCAGGCGCGACCTCGCGCGCGCGGTCCAGCAGGTCAGGCCGAAGGCGATCGCGACCGAGCAGGGCGATGTGCTGTTTGTCTACCTGCCCGACCCGCCACCTGCGGAGAAAATCCCATCCACGGTCGGGCGGCCCTTGATCGATGCCTTGAAGTGGCGGGGGCGCCCTGCGCCCGTTGTTGCCCTCGGCCCGATATGCCGGCGCCTGGAGGACTACCGGTCGGCCCGCGACCACTGCGTCCGCCTCCTCACGCTGGCCCAAATGTTCGAGCGCGCGGGCATCGTGAGCCAGCAGGATTTCGGGCCCTTTGCCTTGCTACTGGCGGCGCTCGATCATCAGGCCGTCCAGAGCTTCCTCGACGAGACGGTGGGGCGTCTGGCGGCCTGGGACCGCGATCACGGCGGCCGACTGCTGCAGACCGCGGCCGCCTTCATAGATCACGGCTGTCGCTATCAGGCGACGGCCGAGGCGCTGGCGATCCATGTGTCGACCGTGCGCTATCGTCTTCGTCGCCTGCACGAGCAGTTCGGCATGGATCTCGAACATGCGGAGACCCGCTTCGCCCTGGCGCTGGCTCTGCGGCTACGCTCGATGACCGGTTCGGCGCTGCCCGACGCCTGATCTTTCCTTCGTTTTGCAGCAAGCGCATCCTCGTTCCTCCTACGGTTCGATGAAGGAAATCGTCGAACACTTTGCCTAGGGTCACCCTCTGCGATTGCATTCGAGAGGCAGCGGGTGAAGTTCTCGATTTCGGTCAACATGGAGCGCTACGATGCCACGACCGACATGCGGACCGTGGCCGCCGAGGCGCTGGCACTGGTGCAGATGGCGGAACAGGGTGGCTTCGAGACCGCCTGGGCCGCCGAGCACCACACCATCGAGCTGCTGGTGGCGCCCAATCCCTTCAATATCCTGACGTACTGGGCAGCTCATACCAAGACCATCCGGCTTGGAACAGCCGTGGTCGTAGCGCCTTACTGGCATCCGATCCGGGTGGCTGGGGAAGCCGCGCTCGCTGACCTGCTGAGTGGCGGGCGGCTCGAGTTCGGCATCTCGCGCGGCGCCTTCCAGTATGAGTTCGACCGCATGGCGGGCGGCATCCCGCAGCAGAAGGGCGGCGCCTACATGCAGGAGATGCTCCCCGCTATACGGGCCCTGTGGCGCGGCGACTACGAACATCATGGAGACCTGTGGCGCTTTCCAGCGGCAACGTCGGTACCCAAGCCGCTCCAGCAGCCCCTTCCGCCAATCTGGGTCGCCGCGCGCGATCCCTCGAGCTTCGAATGGGCCATGGCGCAGGGTGCGCACATCATGGCGACGCCCTTGTCGCGACCACATGCCGAGGTCGCCATCCTGGGCCAGCGCTTCAGTGACACTCTGGCGAAGTTTCCCGACCGGCCTCGGCCGCGGTTCCTCATGCTGCGGCGGAGCTGCGTTTACGAAAGATCGCAGGACTGGCGGCTGCCGGTGGAAGCCTCGATCAACTATGCCCGGCGGTTCGAGACGCTGTTCCGCAACATCGGCGGCGTGAAGAACGGCTTTCCCGAGGCCTGCGACCTCGACCAGCTGGCCGAGCGCGCCGAGTTCCAGCCCGAGGCAATCCGCGACGCCATGGTGTTCGGCACGCCGGACGAGGTCATTGCCAAGCTCGAGTCCTATCGTGCGGCCGGCGTCGACCAGTTCTGCTACGGCGCCAATTTCGGGCTGCCCCCGGCGATGGCGCGGCGCTCGCTCGAGCTCTTCATCACCAAGGTGATGCCCCACTTCACCCGACAAGCCTTGAAGCAGGGAGAGCGACATGTCCTACCAGGCAAAGAAGCCGGCCACGCTGCCGCCCGGCCATGATCCCGAGTTCAGCCGTCGCGCGCTGCTAGCCGCCGCCGGAGCGCTTGGCCTTGTTGGTATTGCGGGCCCTGGCAGGGCACAGGCCAAGCCGTTCGCTGGCAAGACCGTAACCTTCGCGAGCTGGGGCGGCTCCTTCCAGGAGGCCCAGAAAGTGGCCTACTGCGACCCGTTCGCTGCCGCGAGCGGCGCCACAGTGGTCCAGGCGGGGCCGGTCGATTTCGCCAAGTTCCGCACCATGGTGCAATCCGGTCAGCCGGTCTGGGACGTCGTCGATGTGACGATCGAGTTCCTCTACAACGGCGCCAAGGACGGCCTGTTCGAGAAGATCGACAAGAGCGCCGTACATCTCGATCGCATCGACCCGCTCTACGTCCACGACCATGGCGTGGGCGATATCGTGTGGTCCTACAACATCGCCTACAGCACGAAGGCCTTCAGCGCCGACAACCATCCCCGCAGCTGGGCCGATGTGTTCGACGTCAAGCGCTTCCCCGGCACCCGCACCTTGCGCGATCGCGTGGCGCCGATGATGGAGATCGCGCTGATGGCCGACGGCGTGCCGCCCGACAAGCTCTACCCGATCGACGCGGACCGCGCCTTCAAGAAGCTCGACACGATCAAGAAGAACACGATCTTCTGGGAGACCAACTCGCAATCCCAGCAGCTCTTCACCGATGGCGAGGTGACCTGCGGGCTGATCCTGAACGGTCGCGCCTACGACGCCATCAAGAAAGGCGCCAAGATCGCGCTCGAGTGGAATCAGAACATCCAGTCGGTCGACTACCTGGTGGTACCCAAGGGGTCCAAGCGCCTGGAAATCGCCATGGCGCTGATCGACTCCATGACGGTTGCGGAGAACCAGGCGAAGGTCGCCAACCTGATCGCCTACTCGCCCACCAACCCGCAGGCCTTCGCCAGCATCGACAAGGAAGTGGCACCGTGGCTGTCCACAAACCCTGACAACGCGAAGCAGGGCTTCATCATCAACGCCGAATACTGGCGCGACAACCTCCAGAAGCTGCAGGAACGATGGGAGAGCTGGAAGCTGTCCTGAACCACCCGGCCGAGGCCGGTCCCAGGCGTCGGCGACGGCGCCTCGACCTGGATCTCCTCCTGGTCGCCCCGGCAGGCGTGCTCCTGCTGGTGTGCTTCGGCTATCCGGTGCTGGAGCTGCTGGCGCGCAGCGTGCTGGAGCCGACCGCGGGCCTCGACAACTACCGGCGGCTGGTCGAGCAGCCGCTGTTCGTGCGCGTCCTGTGGAACACCGTATCGATCAGCTTCACCGTCGCCGCCTTCTGCCTGCTGATCGGCTATCCCGTCGCCTACACCATGGCGAGCGCTGGACCGAGGCTACGGCGGCTGCTGATCTTCATCATCCTGGTGCCGTTCTGGACCAGCATCCTGGTGCGCAGCTTCGCCTGGATGGTGCTGCTGCAGAAGAACGGCTTGATCAACGGCATGCTGCTGAGCCTCGGGTTGCTGAATGAGCCGGCCCAGCTCGCCTACAACCGCGTCGGCGTGATCGTGGGCATGGTGCAGATCCTGCTGCCCTTCATGATCTTCCCGCTTTACTCGGTGATGGCGCGCATCGACCCGCTCTACCAGCGTGCCGCGGCGACTTTGGGTGCCTCGCCGATGCGCGCCTTTCTGCGCATTTACCTGCCGCTCAGCCTGCCCGGCGTCGTGACCGGCACCGTCCTCGTGTTCGTGATCGCGCTCGGCTACTACATCACGCCGGCGCTGCTGGGCGGGCTGGGCGACGTGATGATCGCCCAGCTGATCCAGCGCCAGATCGGCGATTTCGGCAACTGGGGCCTGGCTGGCGCGCTTTCTGCCGTGCTGCTCGCGGGCACGCTGCTGCTGCTTGCGGCAATCCACAAGAGCTACCGCCTGGGGAGCGGCTGGAAACGATGAGAGCCTGGCGCTGGCTGCGCGGCACGGTGTGCGTGCTGGTGACGATCTACATGGTGGCGCCGCTTGCCATTGTCGTGATCATTTCGTTCAGCTCGGCCGCCTTTCTTCAGTTTCCGCCGCCGGGCCTGTCGCTGCAGTGGTACCACAAGGCGGCGACCAACCCCGCCTGGCTGCACTCGTTCGCGATCAGTGTCCAGATCACGCTGCCCTCGGCGCTGCTGGCGACGCTGTTGGGAACCGCCGCAGCACTTGGCCTATCGCGCGGCCGCTTTCCCGGCGCTCGCGCCGTCGCGGCGCTGCTGATGGCGCCCATGATCGTGCCCACGATCATCATCGCGGCGGCGGTCTTCGCGCTGGCTCAAAGATGGGGTCTGTACGGCACGATCACTGGACTCGTGCTCGGCCACACGCTGCTCACGATTCCCTACGTCACCGCGACGACGTTGACCGCGCTCGAGACGGTCGATCGCGGCCTGGAGCAGGCCGCGCTCACGCTCGGCGCCACACCATGGAAGACTTTTAGGCGAGTCACGCTGCCGCTCATGCTTCCGGGAGTGCTGTCGGGACTGCTGTTCGCCATGGTGATCTCGTTCGACGAACTGATCGTGTCGCTCTTCCTCAGCACACCCGAGGTGCAGCCCGTCACGGTCCACATGTGGTCTGACGTACGGGGCGACGTCGACCCCACCATCTCGGCGGTAGCGACTCTGCTGTTCGTGTTTTCTGTCGTGATCCTCCTCGCCGAGGGCGCCCTGCGACGGCGCAACAAGCCTGTAGAAACCATCATGCGGCCCGCGCTGTGAGCCCGCCCATCCTCGAACTGCGGCGCCTGCGCAAGACCTATGGCAGCACGGTCGCGATCGACGACGTGTCCCTGACCCTGGGCCGCGGCGAGTTTCTCACCCTGCTCGGCCCGTCGGGTTCGGGCAAGACGACGACATTGCTCACGGTCGCCGGCCTGATCGAGCCGACCGCCGGCTCCATCCTGCTCGATAGCCGACCGATCGACGCCCTGCCGCCCTACCGCCGCGACATTGGCGTCGTATTCCAGAGCTATGCGCTGTTTCCGCACCTGACGGCGGCTCGCAATGTCGCCTTCCCGCTCGAGATGCGCGGCGTGCCGCGTGCCGATATCGACCGCCGCGTGGCGCGGGCTCTGATGCTGGTCGGGCTGCCCGACCAGGCCGCGCGCTATCCACGCGAGCTGAGCGGCGGGCAGCAGCAGCGGGTGGCGCTCGCCCGGGCCATGGTGTTCGAGCCCAAGATCCTGCTGATGGACGAGCCGCTGGGCGCCCTCGACCGCAAGCTGCGCGAGCAGATGCAGCTCGAGATCATGCGCCTGCATCGCGAGCTTGGCATCTCCGTCGTGTACGTGACCCACGACCAGGAGGAAGCGCTGGTCATGAGCGACCGCATTGCCGTCTTCAACCGCGGTCGCATTGAGCAGATCGGCCCCGCGACGGAGCTCTACGAAAAGCCGGCCACCCGTTTTGTTGCCGGCTTCCTGGGCGAATCCAACTTCTTCCCGGCCACCGTCGCCGAGGCCACCCACGGGTACTGCCGGCTGAACGGCGGGACCTTGCGACTGCGTGCCCGCGATAGTGGCCTGCCGGTCGGCACCCGCGCCGTCGTCGCGGTCCGGCCAGAGCGCATGCAGATTGCCGACGGAGCCGGCGACCCGGGCGATGAGAATGGCGTCACGGGCATGCTGAGCGACGTCATCTATCTCGGGCGCTCGCGCCGATACGTCGTGCGGCTCGGGGATGGCCAGGAGGTCTCGTCGTATGAGCAGGTCGGGTCGGAACGAGTACTGGGACCTGGCACGCCGGTGCAGCTGTCCTGGCGAGCCGAGGACGCCACTGCCCTGCCGGAGGATTGAGGTCATGCCTGCCACGATGGTCAAAGCGAACGGCATCACCATGCGCTGCCTGGCCGAGGGTAGCGGCGAGCCTCTCGTCCTGGTCCACGGCGTCGGCAATCAGCTCGAGGCCTGGGACGGCGTGGTCGCTCGGCTGGGCGACCGGTTCCGCACCGTGCGCTACGACTTGCGCGGCCATGGCGAATCGGAGAAGGCACCGGGGCCCTATCGAATCGAGGACTTCGCCGAGGACTTGCGCGGACTTATCGACGGGCTGGGTCTGGAGCGCGTGCATCTGGCAGGCTTCTCGCTGGGCGGGCTTGTCGCCCAGGCTTTCGCCCTGTCGTATCCTGAGCGCGTGAACAGGCTGGCATTAATCAGCACCGTGGCAGGCCGAACCGAGGCCGAGCGGGCGCGCGTCCTGGAGCGGCTCAGCATCCTCGACGACGGCATTCCCGGCGACCATTTCCGCCGTTCGCTCGACCGCTGGTTCACCGACGAATTTCGCCAAGCACACCCGGAACTGATCGAGCAGTATGCGGCGCGCAATCAGGCCAACGATCCCGCATGCTACGCGGCGGCTTATCGTGTTCTGGCCACGACCGACCTGGCGGACCGCCTGCCCGAGATCGAGATCCCGACGCTGGTCATGACGGGCGAGCACGACCAGGGCTCCAATCCCCGAATGGCCCGGCTCATTCACGAGCGTCTTGTAGGCTCCGTCCTGCGCATCTTGCCGGGCCTCAGGCACTCGATCCTGATCGAAGCGCCGGATCGGGTGAGCGACATCATGGGCGATTTCCTGGCCGGCAGGCTCGCATGAGGCGCTTCCCTGGCTAACCTGGAGCTTCCATACGTGCATTGCGGCGGATTGCCTGGGGCGGCGCTCGAAACCGATACCTGGAAGCGTCTGGAAGCAGCGTGCGTTGCTCACGTGCCATGGCTCTATCCGCAAAGCGTCAAGGCGCGCGTCATCGAGCTGCGCGATGGCTACGAGCAGATGTTCGTCGACTTGATCGATGATCTCCCGCTCGCCAAGAACATCGATCGGCGATACGCCCGCCTCAGCCTGATCGGAGCGCTGTCCTGGTCTCTCTTCTGGTTCAAGAAGGAAGGAGACACGCCGGCCGCCATCGCAAGAAAGATGCCCCTGATGTTTCGCGGCGGGATTGATCCACGCTGACTCGGCGAGATCTCCGCCACTTGACAGTCCCCCGGCCCGTCAGCGAACGTCGTTTCAATACACGAACGAAGTTCATATACATGAACGACAACGTGAAATCCGCGGCGCGGGTGCTCGATATCCTCGAGCTCTTGGCCCGCAGCGACGAGCCGATGGCCCTGAAGGACCTCGTCTCGGTCCTGGCGCTGCCCAAGAGCAGCGCCCATGCCCTGCTCCGCACGCTGCAGTCGCGCGGCTATGTCGAGCGCGACGCCGCCGACCGTTACGCGCTGAATGAGTCGATGCGCCAGTCGGCGGGCTGGATCGGCGGGCCGGAAGCGCACCTCGCGGCGGTGGCCCGCCCGGTGATGGAGCAGCTGCGCGACGAACTGGAAGAGAGCGTGTTCCTGGGCGTCCGTGAGACCCGCGGCGACGTCAAGGTCATCGCCAAGGCGGTCAGTCGCGCCGCCATCCGCTACGATTCCGACGATCCCGACCCGCGCACGGCCTATTGCACCGGGATGGGCCGGATCCTGCTGGCATTCTGGGACAAGAAGTCGACGGCTGCCTATTTGATGCGCAACCGCCTGCGCGCGCACACGCCGAGGACTGTGACCGACCCTGCGAAGCTGCGCGCGATCCTCGCCAAGGTGGCGACCGACGGCTACGCCGTTGTTGAAGAAGAATATGTGCTGGGCGGCTCGGCGACGGCAGCGCCGGTGTTCGGCGCCAATGGTACGGTCGTTGCTGCGCTGAATGTTGGAACGGTGTCGGCGCGCTATCCGGCCGCCAAGCCGCGGATCATCGCCGGCGTCGTGCGCGCGGCCGCCACCATCAGCCAGCGCCTCGGCTATCGGCGCGCGGCATAGTTTTAGACGGAGGGTTTCAGCGGTGAGCTATCGAATCGGCGTCGACATCGGTGGCACTTTCGCGGACTTCTGTGCGCTGGACGAAACGACGGGTCGTCTGGCGACGCTGAAGGTGCTCTCGACGCCGCAGGAGCCCGGCCGCGAAGTCATCACCGGGCTGGCCGAGCTCGGCAGCCGCTTCGGCATCCAGCCGCACGACATCGGCTATTTCACGCACGGTACGACCGTCGGCATCAATTCGGTGATCCAGCGCAAGGGCATCCGCCTCTGCCTGTTCACGACGGAGAACTTCGTCGACGTGCTGGAGCTGGCGCGGCTGAAAATGCCCGACCCGTATCACCTCATGTCGTCGCGCGCCGAGCCGCTGATCACACGCGACCGCGTGCTGGCGGTGCGCGAAAGGATGCTGGCCGACGGAACGGTCGACCGGCCACTCGACCATGCGAGCCTGCGCCAGGCACTCGACCAGGCGATTGCGCTCGGGGCCGAAGGGATCGTGCTCGGGCTGCTCCATTCTTATCGCAATCCGGCGCACGAGCGCGAGGCTGCGCGGCTGATCGGCCAGTGGGCGCCCAAGATGCCCGTGTTCTGCTCCAGTGACGTGTGGCCGATCATCCGCGAGTACGAACGCACGGCCACCGCCACCATCCACGGCTACGTGCAGCCGCCGGTGGCGCGTTACCTGACGGCGCTGCAGGCAGCCTTGCGCCACGCAGGCGTGACCGCCGAGGCCATGGTGACCAAATCGAACGGCGGCGTAATGACCGCCGAGCTCGGCAAGTCGGCCTGCCTGCAAATGCTGCTGTCGGGCACGGCGGCCGGTGTCATCGGCGCGGGCTTCGTCGCGCGCCAGGCCGGCGTCGACAAGGTCCTGAGCCTCGATATCGGCGGCACCTCGGCCGACGTCGCGATCATAGTCGACGGCACGCCGACCTACGGCACCGGCGAGATGGTGGGCGAATTCCCGATCTACATCCCGACCGTCTCGGTGACGTCGATCGGCGACGGCGGCGGCTCGATCGCCAAGGTGAGCGAGTTCGGCATTCTGACGGTCGGGCCCGAAAGCGCCGGCTCGACGCCCGGCCCGGCCTGCTACGGCCGCGGCGGCACGCGGCCCACCATGACCGATGCGTTCGCGACCTGCGGCATCATCGGCCACGGCAACATCGGGTACGATGCGGTCTCGGTCGACGTCGAGAAGGCGCGCGCCGCCATCGGCACGGTCGCAAGCAAGCTCGGACGCGGACTCGAGCAGACTGCCGAAGCCATCATCCAGGTGGCGGTCTCCGGCATGTATCGCGAGGTCGGCAAGCTCGCCTCGCGCCAGGGCATCGACCCGCGCGATTTCACTCTGCTGGCGTTCGGCGGCGCCGGTCCCATGCTGGGCTGCTTCCTGGCGCGCGAGCTCGGCATGCACCAGGTGCTGATCCCGACGGCGCCAGGCGTGCTGTCGGCGCTGGGCGGGCTGGTCGCCGACGTGAAGAACGACTTCATAAGTACGGCCTACTATCCGCTGTCGGCCGACGAGCTGCCGCGCCTGAAGGCCGATTTCGGTCACCTCGCCAAGCGTGCGTCCACCTGGATCACCGAGGAGCAGAAATTCACCGGCTCGTACGTGCTGCAGCCTGCCGCCGACATGCGTTACCTGGGGCAATCGTTCGAGATCGAGGTGCCGCTGCAGCTCGACTGGATTACGGCCGGCGACATCGAGCGCATCGCCGCAGCCTTCCATGCCGAGCACGACCGACTGTACGGGCACAGCTCCGACGCCACGCCGATCCACATGGTCAGCCTTCGCATGGTGGTGGTGGGCGGCTCGCCGCAGCCCAAGGCCGCCGCCGAGCCACGGCGCACCGGCTCGCCCGTGCCGGCCAAGCAGATCGACGTCTATCTCGATGGCACCTGGCGCAAGGTGCCGCTCTATCGCCGAGCGGACCTGGGCCACGGACATCGTCTCGCCAGCCCTTGCGTCGTGGCGCAGGAAGATACGACGATCTGCGTTCCGGAGGGCTTCACCGGCGCGGTCGACGCGTACGGCAACATTCTTCTGTCGCTCGGCCAGTAGGAGTACGCAATGCGCATCGATCCGGTCACGCTGCAGATCTTCGCCAATCACGCGCAGGCCGCGGCCGACAGCATGGCCTTCACGCTGTTCCGCACCGCCCACTCGACCTTCGTGAAGGAAACCGAGGACTTCACCACCGGCCTCGCCACGCCCGACGGCATGACCTTCGCCAGCCCACGCGACCTCGGCGCCACCTGGTTCATCGGGCTCGATTACGCCAACGCCATCCACATGATCGAGGACTACCAGCCGGGCGACATCTGCATCACCAACGATCCCTACAGCGGCTTCGTGTGCACCCACACGCCCGACCTGCACATGTGGAAGCCGATCTTCTGGGAGAACGAGCTCGTCGCCTTCTCGGTCAGCCACATCCACAACACCGACGTCGGCGGCGCGGTGCCGGCCTCGCTGTCGCGGCAATTGACCGAGGTCCATCAGGAAGGCATCCGGATTCCGCCCAACAAACTCTACGAGGCGGGCAAGCTGAACAAGTCGCTGCTCAACGTGATGCTGACCAACGTCCGCATGCCCGAGCAGAATCATGGCGACCTGCAGGCGCAGATCGCGGCCATGAACACCGGCGAGCGCAAGGTGCACGACATGGTGCGCAAGTTCGGCGTCGACGTGTTCCGCCAGGGCGTAAAAGACCTGCTCGACCTCGGCGAGCGGCAGGC
>Ga0075369_10000088_pt1 | contig 24717 bp, 18 predicted proteins | sample EndMethybrTD3034_FD_71400 | JGI IMG/M metagenome (GOLD analysis project Ga0075369, IMG submission 71400) | Populus endosphere microbial communities from Tennessee, USA - Endosphere MetaG P. TD hybrid TD303-4 | ecosystem: Host-associated > Plants > Roots > Endosphere | place: USA: Tennessee...
CTCGCGCGTCAGATCGGGCGTCGGGAAGCCAGCTATTTGTCGTCGGCCTTATCGGCAGCAGCCTTGCGCTTGCCGTAGCGCTTCTCGAAGCGGGCAACGCGGCCGCCGCTGTCGAGGATCTTCTGCTTGCCGGTGTAGAAGGGATGGCACTGCGAGCAGACCTCGACATGGATCTGTCCGCTCTTCTTGGTGCTGCGCGTAGTGAACGTGGCGCCGCAGCCGCAGTGCACCGTCGTCTCGACGTAGTCAGGGTGAATACCCGATTTCATGGCTTCCTCTTCAATCGTGGGCCCCGGGTCGCCCCTCCGTGACGTGGAGGTATCGGCGTGAACCGGAACCGAGGGTCAGCGGTCCATTATGCCAGCTCAACCGCCAGCATCCTAAACGCATGCGAGGGGGTGGCTATTCCTCCGCCGACCTGGTCAGCGGCCACTCTCAGCTAGATGAACAGATTTGCAAAAGTGTCTACGATGGCAGAATGCTCTGACTCCCCCGAACGGGCAGACGAAACGACGAGGAGACCACCGGGTGACGAGCGGCACCGCCACCAAGAACGTGCGCGATCGGCTGATCGATGCGGCGGAGGTCTGCCTGCGCGCGAGGGGAATCCGGTCCACGACGGTGTCGGAAGTGGCCGAGGTCGCCGGGGTGTCACGAGGCTGGCTGTACCGGCATTTCCCCGACAAGGTCTCACTGCTGGGCGCCGCGATCGTGCGCCTGAACGACGCGTACTGGTCCGAGGCGCACGCGATGCTCGAGCAAGTTGAGGGCCTGGACCGGCAGCTCGCCGTCGGCATTCGGCACGGCCGCACCGCCTACGACGATCCCGGCACATTACTGATGAAGCTGCGAATCGATGAGCCCGAGGAATTCGCGGCGTGCGCAGGCGCGGGCGTGCAGGGGCTGGTCCCCGATCTGGCCGACTTCTGGTCGCGCTATCTGATCGCTGCGCGCGACCGCGGCGAGATCCACCAGGACACCGACATCTCCGAATCGTCGGAATGGGTAGCGCGCGTAGTGCTTTCGCTTGCCACCGTTCCCGGCGACACCCTGGATCCCAGTGATGCTGACGCAGTTGCGGCGCATGTGCGCCGCTACGTCATGCCCGGGTTGCGGGCAGACCCCGCGGTTTAGTCGGAGTCCATCGAGCCCGGAGTGGTCTTGGAGACCTGCACCAGGAACTCGTAGTTGGTCTTCGTCTTGCGCAACTGGCTCATCAGCAGGTCGATCGCCTGATGCGGGTCCAGGCCAGACAGCACGCGGCGCAACTTGTGCACGACCGCGAACTCGTCCGCCGAGAGCAGCAGCTCGTCCTTGCGGGTGCCGGACGGGTTGACGTCGACGGCCGGGAAGACCCTCCGCTCGGAAATCTTGCGGTCGAGCTTGAGCTCGGCGTTGCCGGTGCCCTTGAACTCCTCGAAGATCACGGTGTCACCGGTCGACCCGGTCTCCACCATGGCCGTCGCGATGATCGTGAGCGAGCCGCCGTCCTCGATATTGCGCGCCGCGCCGAGGAACCGCTTGGGCGGGTAGAGCGCGGTCGAGTCGACACCACCGGACAAGATGCGGCCCGACGCCGGTGACGCGTTGTTGTACGCGCGGCCGAGACGGGTGATCGAGTCGAGCAGCACGATGACGTCCTTGCCCTGCTCGACCAGGCGCTTGGCCCGCTCGATCGCCAGCTCGGCGGCCTGGGTGTGGTCTGACGGCGGACGGTCGAAGGTCGAGGCGATGACCTCACCCTTGACCGAGCGCTGCATGTCGGTGACCTCTTCAGGGCGTTCGTCGACAAGCACCACCATGAGGTGGCACTCGGGGTTGTTCTTGGCGACCCCGTTCGCGATGTCCTGCAGGATCGTGGTCTTACCGGCCTTCGGCGGGGACACGATCAGCGCGCGCTGGCCCTTGCCGATCGGCATGATCAGGTCGATCACGCGGGTGGTCAGCCGTTCGGGGGTGGTCTCCAGGCGCAGCCGCTGGTTCGGGTACAGCGGGGTCAGCTTGTTGAAGTCCGGGCGCTTCTTGGCGTCCTCGACGGGGCCGCCGTTGACGGTGTCCAGTCGGACCAGCGGGTTGAACTTCTGCCGCTGGTTGGGCTGCTCGCCGTCCTTGGGCACCCGCACCGCGCCGGTGATGGCGTCGCCGCGGCGCAGCCCGTTCTTGCGCACCATGTTCATCGACACGTAGACGTCGTTGGGGCCGGCCAGGTAGCCGGAGGTCCGAACAAACGCGTAGTTGTCGAGCACGTCGAGGATGCCCGCGACGGGCTGGACGACGTCGTCCTCACGCAGTTCGGTATCGCGGTCGCCACCGCCGCCGCCCTCGCCGCCACGCTCGCGGCGCCTGCGGTCGCGGAACCGGCGGCCGCGGCGGCCGCCACGGCCTTCGTCGTCATCGCCGGCGTTGCCGCCGCCGCGATTCTGGCCGCCCTGCTGATCGCCTTGTTGCTGATCGCCGCCGTCGGCCCTGCCGTCCCGCTTGGGGGCCTGATCGCGCTGGCCGCCGGCCTTGTTCTGCTGGTCGTCGTCCTGCTTGTTCTGCTCGCCGTCCGCCGCGCCGGCCTCGCGGGCGGCGCCGCGACGCTCGCGTCGCTGCCGGGTCGGCTCATTACTCGCCTCGTCCGAGCTCCGCTCATCGGCGGCGGGTGTGGTCGCCGTATCGGCGGCAGGCGCCTCAGTCGAGTTGGTGTCGGTGGCCGCTGCGACGCCACGGCCGTTGGACTCGCCGCGGCGCTCACGGATGGCGGCGATGAGATCGCCCTTGCGCATTCCGGAGGCGCCCTCGACGCCGATCTGCTTGGCCAGCGTGCGGAGTTCGGGCAACACCATGGTCGAAAGCGATGCGGCACGATCGCCCGAGGCCACATCGGCCGTCGGTGCGGTTTCCGCGGCGGGCGACGCGCTCGGCGCGTCCGCTTCCGCGGGAGTTGAAATGTCTGAGTTCACGGTATTCGGCAGCTCGACGTTCTCGCTGCTGCCACCAGCCGTGATGAGGTCCGTTTCAGTCACGGATTTCCTTTCTATCCCCCACTGGTCAATTGACGCGGGGGTCCGTTGCAATCAGCAGAACCGCTGATTGCGGAGGGATTCGCCGGTATGCGGCGAACCGTCATCCACAAGAAGAATTGGTGGTCGTCCTAGTGTCGGCGCAGGCAGAGACGCTGCGATTGCTGGACGAGAGCGAGGATAACCCGCTTCGGAGCCGGAAGCAAGAAACATCCTGATTCGCGTGTGACTCGTGTTACCGGCAAGTCATCTCCGAACGGCCACGCCTGACGTCCATCGGACGCCCTCACCAACAGCCATCTTGCTGACGGTGAACCCATTGGCGATGCCGTACTCCAAGGCCTCTGCGGGCAGTTCCGGGTGGTCACTGAGGGCGATCACCGCAGGCCCGGCCCCGGACAACACCGCCGCAACTCCACAACGCCGCAGTATCCGCAGGTATTCCGCCGATGCCGGCATGGCGGCCGCGCGCTGCGGCTGGTGCAGGACGTCCTCCGTCGCTTCCATCAGCAGATCGGGCCGCTCGGTCAGCGCCACGACGAGCAGTGCGGCGCGGCTGAGGTTGAACCGCGCGTCGGTGTGGCGGACCTGGTTGGGAAGCAGCACCCTCGTCTCTGCCGTCGAGGAGCGCTCCTCGGGAATTGCGGGAAACAGGTGGATGTCGGGGTGCAGCCGCAGCGGCACGGCGGCATAGCGCGGCAGCATGCCCTCATGTTCGGTCCAGGACACCACTGCCCCGCCCAGGACGGCGGCCGACGCATTGTCGGGATGTCCCTCGAACTCGCTCGCCAGCTGGATCATCTCCGACTCGGCGAGCGGTGCCGAACCTACTTGCGTCACAAGGCCATTGACGGCAGCAAGGCCGCCGACGACCGCCGACGCCGACGATCCCAGTCCACGGGAGTGCGGTATGTCGTTGCGGCAGAGCACGTTCAGGCCGGGCGCAGTGACTCCGGTCGCCTGCAACCCGTGCTCGATTGCTCGCACCACCAGATGCGTCGGATCAAGGGGAACCTGGCCGGCGCCTTCACCCTCCACTTGGACGGTGAGGCCGGATTCGGTTGTTTCCACGACGATTTCGTCGTAGAGGCTCAGCGCCAGGCCAAGACTGTCGAAACCGGGCCCGAGATTTGCGCTCGAGGCTGCCACGACGGCGGTGGCCGTCAGTCCGGCCGGCAGAGTCTGCGTCACCCTGGAAGTCTCCTGCTCCTCACGTACGCGGCTTAAACCAACCCCAGCTTCGCGACCACGGCAACGGGATCAACCGGCACCGGAGTGACGGCGGGCATGCCCTTCAGCGCGGTGTCGGGATCCTTCAGGCCGTTACCGGTCACCGTGCACACCACCGTCGAGCCCTTCGCCACCCAGCCGTCCTCGATCGACTTCAGCAGACCGGCGATGCTGGCCGCCGACGCGGGCTCGACGAAGACGCCCTCGGTCCGCGCCACCAGGTGGTACGCGGCAAGGATCTCCTCGTCGGTGGCGGCAATGAAACGGCCCTTGGACTGCTGCTGAGCCTCCACCGCCGAGGTCCAGGAGGCCGGGGAGCCGATGCGGATCGCGGTGGCGATGGTCTCGGGGTGGCTCACCGGTTCGCCGAGTACGAGCGGCGCGGCGCCCGCGGCCTGGGTCCCCAGCATGCGGGGCAGACGGTCCGACAGACCGTCGCGGTGGTATTCGGTGTAGCCCTTCCAGTACGCGGTGATGTTGCCCGCGTTGCCGACGGGCAGGGAGTGCACGTCGGGCGCTATGCCCAGCGCATCGACGATCTCGAACGCCGCGGTCTTCTGTCCCTCGATGCGGTACGGGTTGACCGAATTGACCAGCGAGATGGTCGGGAAGTCGGCGGTGAGCTTGCGGGCCAATTCCAGGCAGTCGTCGAAGTTGCCGTCGATCTGAATGATCTTCGCGCCGTGCATGACCGCCTGTGCGAGCTTGCCCATCGCGATCTTGCCTTGAGGGATCAGCACCGCGCAGGTGATCCCGGCCCGGGCCGCATACGCCGCGGCCGACGCCGACGTGTTGCCCGTCGACGCGCACAGCACGGCCTTCTGGCCGCGCGCCACCGCTTCGGTGACGGCCATTGTCATGCCGCGGTCCTTGAACGAACCTGTCGGATTGAGCCCCTCGACCTTGAGATGCACTGTGCAGCCGGTGTATTCGGACAACCGCGGTGCCGGTACCAGCGGGGTCCCGCCCTCGAGCAGGGTGATCGCCGTCCAATCGTCTTCGACAGGAAGCCGGTCGCGGTAGGCGGCGATCAGTCCGGGCCAGGGCTGGTGAACCGCCGTACGTGGGGCGCTCATTCGCTCGTTCCCTCCATGCGAAGCACGCTGTTGATGCTCTGCACGACGTCAAGGTCGGCCAGGGCGGCGACGGTGTCCGACAGAGCGGCATCCGTGGCCTGGTGGGTGACCACGACGATGCGCGCGCCACACCGCTGCCCCTCTTCGTCGACCATGCCTTCCTGGCGCACTTCGGCGATGCTGACCTCGCGCTTGCCGAATTCCGCTGCGACAGAGGACAACACGCCCGGTCGGTCGGCGACGTTCATGTTGACGTAGTAGCGGGTCGGGATGAACCCGATCGGCGAAATAGGCAGCTGTGCGTACTTCGACTCCCGTGGGCCCCTGCCACCCTGCACGCGGTTGCGTGCGGCCATCACCAGGTCTCCCATCACCGCCGACGCCGTCGGTGCACCGCCGGCGCCCTGCCCGTAGAACATCAATCGGCCGGCGGCTTCGGCCTCCACGACCACCGCGTTGAATGCGCCGTTGACCGCGGCCAGCGGATGGTCCAGCGGCACCAGCGCGGGATAGACACGCGCGGAAACACGTTGCTGCCCTTCATCGGTGGTGAGCCGCTCGCAAATGGCCAAAAGCTTGATCGTGCAGCCCAGCGCCCGTGCCGACGCGAAATCGGCCGGGGTGACGTTGGTGATGCCCTCACGGTAGACGTCATCGGCGGTGACGCGGGTGTGGAACGCGATCGAGGCCAGGATCGCGGCCTTGGCGGCGGCGTCGTAGCCCCCGACGTCGGCGGTCGGGTCGGCTTCGGCGTAGCCGAGCGCGCTTGCGTCGGCCAGGGCAGCGGCGTAATCGGCGCCGGTGCTGTCCATCTCCGAGAGGATGTAGTTGGTGGTGCCGTTGACGATCCCGGCCACCCGCAACACGGTGTCACCCGCGAGCGACTGAGTGAGCGGCCGAATCACCGGGATGGCGCCGGCGACGGCGGCCTCGAAGTAGAGGTCGACATGGGCATGCTCGGCGGCCTGCGCCAACTCGCCGGTGGACACCGCCATCAACGCCTTGTTGGCGGTGACGACGGACTTGCCCTGTTCCAGCGCCGAGAGAATGGCCTTGCGGGCGGGTTCGACCGGCCCCATCAGTTCGACGACGATGTCGACGTCGTCGCGGGACACCAGCTCCTCGACGTTGTCCGTGAGTAGCCCGATCGGCACGCCACGGTCATCGGCTACACGGCGAACCCCGATGCCGCGCAGCACAAGCGGCGCGCCGATGCGCGCCGCCAGGTCGCTGGCGCTTTCCTCCATGATGCGGACCACTTGACTGCCCACGTTGCCGAGCCCCAGCACCGCTACACCGATCGGCTTGTCGTCGCCACCCATTGGCTTACCTCACTTCCAGACTCAGTAGATCGTCGACCGTCTCCCGGCGCAGAATCAGGCGGGCCCGCCCGTCGCACACGGCCACCACAGCGGGGCGACCGATCAGGTTGTAACGGCTCGACATGGAATAGCAGTACGCACCGGTTGCCGCGACGCCCAACAAGTCGCCGGGCTTGACGTCATCGGGCACCCAGGCGTCGCGCACGACGATATCGCCGCTCTCACAATGCTTTCCGACGATACGGCCGAGCGTAGGTGGTGCGTCGCTACCGCGGGAAATCAGCCGGGCGTCGTACTCGGCGCCGTACAGCGACGTGCGGATGTTGTCACTCATCCCGCCGTCGACGCTGACGTAGCGGCGGTGCGCAGTGGCGCTCAAGGCGACGTCCTTGACGGTGCCGACCTGGTACAGGGTGATGGTGCCTGGTCCGGCAATGGCGCGACCGGGTTCGACAACGAGCCGAGGCGCGGTCAAGCCGACCGCGGCGGATTCGTTGCGGACGATGGCGCCGAGCTTGGCGGCGAGGTCCTGCACCGGCGGCGGATCGTCCTGCGGGAGATACGAAATGCCGAGTCCGCCGCCGAGGTCGACCGTCTCGAGTTGGCTTGTCTTGTCCACACCGAACTCGGCGACGACGTCGCGCAGCAGGCCGATAACGCGATGGGCGGCCAGTTCGAACCCGTCGACCTCGAAGATCTGCGAGCCGATGTGGCTGTGCAGACCGACGAGCCGCAGGTTGTCGGTGGCGAACACGCGACGCACCGCGGCCATCGCCACGCCGTTGGCGAGCGAAAGCCCGAACTTCTGGTCCTCGTGGGCGGTGGAGATGAACTCGTGGGTATGGGCTTCGACGCCGACGGTCACCCGAACGAGAACATCCTGAACGACACCGGCGGCGGCGGCGACCTCGTCGAGTCGTTCGATCTCGGTCATCGAGTCCAGCACGACGTGTCCGACGCCGGCCTTGACGGCCATGGTCAGCTCTTCGACGGATTTGTTGTTGCCGTGCAGCGCGATTCGCTCGGCGGGGAAACCTGCGTGCAGCGCGACAGCCAGCTCGCCGCCGCTGGCCACGTCGAGTGAAAGGCCCTCTTCGTTGATCCAGCGCGCCACCTCGGTGCACAGGAACGCCTTGGCGGCGTAGCGGACGTACTCACCGCCACCGAATGCAGCTGCGATCTCGCGGCAGCGTGACCGGAAATCGTCTTCGTCGATCACGAAGACCGGCGTGCCGAATTCGGCTGCGATATCGGTGACGGGCACGCCGGCGATCGAGACCACGCCGTCGTCGCCACGGACGGCGTTGTGCGGCCACACGTTCGGTGCGAGCTTGAGCATGTCGGCCGGGGACTGCGGCCGGAGCGGGGCGCCGCTGTGGTGGATCTCCTCAGCGTGCCTGGGCCCGGCGGGATGAGCGGTCACATGCGCTCCGGAGCCGTAACACCGAGGATGGCAAGGCCGTTGGCAATGACTTGGCGAGTGGCCTGGCACAGCGCCAGCCGCGCGGTGTGCAGATCGTTGGGTGCCTCATCGCCTTGCGGCAGCACCCGGCAGGAGTCGTAGAACCGGTGGTAATCGCCGGCCAGGTCCTCGAGATAACGGGAAACTCGGTGCGGTTCACGCAGCGCCGCAGCGGTTTTCAGCACACGTGGGAACTCGCCGAGGTTGCGAATCAGCGTGCCCTCCTTCTCGTGCGCGAGCAGCTCGAGGTGCTCGGTGCTGGGGATGAGGCCCAACTCCGCGGCGTTGCGGGCCAGCGCGGCGAGCCGCGCGTGGGCGTATTGCACGTAATAGACCGGGTTTTCGTTGGACGCCGATGACCACAGCGCGAGGTCGATGTCGATCGGACTGTCAACCGATGACCGGATCAGGGAGTACCGGGCCGCGTCGACGCCGATGGCCTCGACGAGGTCGTCGAGCGTGATGACGGTGCCGGCGCGCTTGCTCATCCGGACCGGCTGGCCGTCGCGGACCAGGTTGACCATCTGGCCGATGAGAACCTCGACGGTGGCGGGATCGTCGCCGAGGGCGGCAGCCACGGCCTTGAGCCGGGCGATGTAGCCGTGATGGTCGGCGCCGAGCATGTAGATGCACAGGTCGAATCCGCGCTGACGCTTGTCGAGGTAATAGGCGATGTCGGCGGCCACGTATGCGGGTTGGCCGTCACTCTTGATGACGACGCGGTCCTTGTCGTCGCCAAAGTCGGTGGTGCGCAGCCAAACTGCGCCGTCGTCCTCGTAGATGCTGCCGGCCTCGCGAAGTTTCGCGATGGCCTGCTCGACCCGGCCGGAGCTGTGCATCGAGTCTTCGTGGGTGTACACGTCGAAGTCGGTGCCGAAGTCGTGCAGCGACTGCTTGATGTGGGTGAACATCAGGTCCACGCCGATGGCGCGGAACGTCTCGCGCATCTCGTCGTCGGGCAGGCTCAGCGCGTCGGGCTCCTTGGCGAGCACCTGGGCGGCGATCTCTTTGATGTAGTCGCCCGCGTAACCGTCGTCTGGCGTGGGTTCGCCCTTCGCAGCGGCGATCAAGGAATTGGTGAACCGGTCGATCTGCGTGCCGTGGTCGTTGAAGTAGTACTCGCGCACGACGTGGGCACCCTGGGTGGCCAGCAACCGGCCGAGCGCGTCTCCGACGGCGGCCCAACGGGTGCCGCCGATGTGGATGGGGCCGGTCGGGTTGGCGGAGACGAACTCGAGGTTGATGTGCTGACCCTTGAGCGCCTCGGAATCGCCGTAGTTCGGGCCGGCATCGATGACGTTGTTGATGATGACGCCCTGGGCGGAGGCCTCGATGCGCAGGTTGACGAACCCGGGCCCCGCGATGTCCGCGGAGGCGATGCCGTCCTGGCTCGCCAGCGCCTCGGCCAGCCAGCCGGCCAGCTCACGCGGATTGGCGCCGACCTTCTTACCGAGCTGAAGGGCAAGGTTGGTGGCGTAATCGCCGTGCTCGGGGTTGCGCGGACGCTCGACCGTGACGGTGGCCGGCAGCGCGGACGTGTCGAGGCCATGCTCGGCGAGCACCGCGGCGGCGGTGGTCTTGAGCAGCTCGGCCAGGTCGGCGGGGGTCACGAGGGTCCATCCTATGGTCTGGGGTGGTCACCGCCCGAATCCGTTTCCGCCACCTCGATGCGTTAGGCTGTCGGAGCCCATCGGCGCCGTATTTCCCTCGTGCGCCCCCGTAGCTCAGGGGATAGAGCGTCTGCCTCCGGAGCAGAAGGCCGCAGGTTCGAATCCTGCCGGGGGCACCCACTGACCAGCACTGACGTGATGGCGTACACGAATCGTGCAACACCGCGGGCTGAGCCGGGCCTGTGCCGTAGCTCGCAGCGCGACGTAACGTACGCCGCCAGGAACCCGATATCGTTTCATGGGGCGTATCGCGATAACACCAGGCGCGCACCGTGTCCTCACCCTGGCGGCCGCCGCCGCGCTCGCCGCGGCATTGGTGATTGCCCCGGCAGCGACGCCCTTTTCGACACCGCCGCTGATTCCGGCGGCATCGGCGGCATGCCCCGACGCCGAAGTGGTGTTCGCCCGCGGCCGACAGGAACCGCCCGGCGTCGGCGCCGTCGGCGATGTGCTCGTCAATGCACTGCGCTCCAAAACGCCGATGTCGATTGGGGTGTACGGCGTCAACTACCCCGCCGACCTAGACGCCGCCACCGGTGCCAGAGACATCGGCGCTCACGTGCGATCCATGGCGGGTAGCTGCCCGAACACCCGCATTGTGATCGGCGGCTATTCCCTCGGCGCCACCGCGGCTGATCTCTTTGCCAGAGCGAATTCACTTCCGCCGGATGTCAGTCAGCACATTGCAGCGGTCGTGTTGTTCGGTAACGGCGGCAAGCGACTCGGCCCGGCTCCCGCCTATGCCAACAGGACGATCGACCAGTGCGCGGATGGCGACCCCATCTGTGGGAGAGGCCTGAACTGGGAGTCGCACCTGCAGCCCTCATACATCGGCTCCGGACTGGTGGATCAGGCCGCCAGCTTCATCGCCGGCAAGCTCTAGCGGGACGCGACCACCGATACAGCGCCCACCAACGCGCCGACGACCGCCGCAAGAGCTATCCGGAAGCCAGCGCCACGTCTGCGATCAGCGCGACGTGGTCCGAGATCGGCACCCGCGCGGTGCGCACCGACGTCGCGGCGGCTTGAAAAGTCAGAATGTGATCGATCGCGACAACCGGCGGCACAGCAGAGTCCGCTGGAAACGTGAACTGGATGCCGGCGCCGGCCTGTTCGGCGGCGTCGCGATAGCCGTCTCGGAGCAGCCCTCGGAACTCGCTCATGTCGTTCGTCGCATTCAGATCACCCGCGACGATGATGGCGCCCTTCCCGGCCACACTTGCGTAGTCCCGCAGGCTCTTCGACAGCCGGTCCATCCCGTTTCGCCAGTCGGAGACCGGCTTTGGGAACGGGCCAGGCAGATGCGCCGTCACGACGGTGGTGGCGGCCGTCACGCCAGGAACATGAACCAGGACACTGGTGAGCGCCATCTCGTCGCTGTAGAAGTGTCTGGGTTGCTCGATGGGATACCGGCTCCAAATGCCCACCCCCTCGGCGCTGTCGCGCGGAGCGAGTGCGCGGTATGGAAACGTCGCGTCCAGCCCGTGCAACTCCCGCGCCAAGCCGATCGGTAGTTCCTGCACTGCCAGTACATCGGCGTTCAGCGTTGCCGTGGAAACCAGCGACGCCGGATTCGCCGTACCCATCCGCAGGTTCGACGACATCACCCGCACCCGAACCGTATTCGCCTCCGGAACGGTCGAGGCGATGTACCACGGCAACTCCACCGCGATCATTGTCGCGGCCAGCACCGCGGCGACAATCGTGACGAGCCAACGCCGCAGGACCGCAAATAGCACCATCGCGAGAACCGCACCGCAGACGAGGAACGGATATGCCGCGGCGACCACCACGAGGAGATGGTTGGTGAGCGACAGGTAGCGCACGATCAGCGCGAAGGCTGCGACGAAGACGGCCAGCGAACCGATGACGGTCAGAACAGCCGTGAATTTCCTGGGCAGCGTTCGCACTTTCTGTCAGCCCGCGTTAAAGGGCGCAAAACAGCGTCCAGTGTACGAGCGCGCCGGCGTGGTGGCTCAGCGCGAATCCTTCACCTCAGACCAGCGTGCCGGCAGCCGATCCCTGGCCGATGGTGATCGGTGTCACCGTGGTGCCGTTGAAGTTGGTGACGTAGATGCGGCTGCCGTCCGGGCTTACCGCGATGCCGTAGATCAAGCCGCCGGCCGGACCGGACGGTGTGGCGGTGATCGTCGTCAGGACGGTATTGGTCGCGGTGTCGATCACCGAGACCGTGCCAGCCCCGGAGTTCGTGACGTACGCGAGGCTGCCGTCGGGACTCAGCGCGATCGCGGCCGGGTACACCCCGACCGGGATGGTGTTGGTGACGGTGCCGGTGGCAGTGTTGACGACTGAAACGGTGTGTTCCTCGGCATTGACCACATACAGTCGGCTGCCGTCGCGACTTACCGCGATGTCTTCGGGTCCGCGGCCGACAGTGATGGTGCTGATGACGGCGTTGGTCGCGGTGTTGATCACCGACACCGTGCCTGGCGAGTAGACACCGTTGACGGGCAATCCACGTGTGATGACGTACGCGCGGGAGCTGTCGGGGCTGAACGCGACGTCGATCGGCTGGTTGCCCACGGTGATCGTGCCGATAACGGTGTTGGTTGCGGTGTTGATGACCTTTACCGTGTTCGAGCTCTGGTTGACCACGTACGCGCGGGTTCCGTTGGGGCTCACCGAAACACCCAGCGGATTGGCGCCCACCGACACGTTGGCCATGATCGCCCCGTTGGTGGTGTTGACCACCATGACGATTCCTCGGGCGGTGTCGCTTACGTAGGCTCGGGTACCGTCCGGGCTCAGGGCTAGGCGCGTCGGATAAGCCGAACCAAACTGGACCGCGCCGATCAACGAATTGTTAGCGGTGTTGTACGCCGCCAGTGTTCCGCCGTTGTTGGCGCTGAGCACATACACGCGTGCACCGTCGGGGCTGAACACGATGTCGATCGGGCCACTACCCGCCGTGAAGTTCGTGCCGACCGTGGTCCGCGTTGGTGAGACCGTCACGGTGACCGGCACCGACACCGGGGCGTTGACCCCGTCGCTAACCGACACCGTGAAGGTGTCTTGATCGACGTTCGAGGTCAGCCCGGCCCGTAGCTGGCCGGCTTGGGTCGGTGTGTACGTGAAGCCCCCGGTCGCCGCGTTGATCGTGACCTGACCGCTACCTGCTGGGCTGGTCACCGTGTATGTCAGCGGGTCACCGTTGGGATCAGTGACGTTCAGGTTGCCGGTGACCACACCCGCGGTGTTCGGAGCGCCGACTGTGGGTGGGCCGTTGACAACCGGGCCGGAGTTTCCGCTGCTGCCCAGCGTGATCACCGAAACATTGTTGGTCCCGCGGTTGGTGACATAGATGCGGTTGCCATCCGGGCTCACGGCCACTCCGAAAGGAGCGTCGCCGACAGCGATTCGGTTGACCACGGTGTTGGTCGAGGTGGAGATCACATTGAGGGTGTCGTCGAATTCGGTTGGAACATAGGCATATTTGCCGTCCGGGCTGAAGGCCACCATGATCGGGTGGTCACCGACCGCTGCGATGGTCCCCACGACCGTGTTGGTCGCGGTGTCGATGATGGAGACCGAGTTGCCGCGCGTGTTGGTCACGTAAAGGCGGGTGCCGTCGGGGCTCACCGCCGCTCCGACCGGATAGTCGCCGACTGGGATCGGCGTACCGACCACGGTGTTGGTGGCGGTGTTGATCACTGTGACGGTGTCGTCGTAGGCGTTGGTGATGTAGGCGCGGGTTCCGGTGGGGTTGAAGGCCGCCGAGACAGGAACGCTGCCGACGGTGATGCTGGCTACTTGGGTGTTCGTCGCGGTATTGATGACGGTCACGGTGTTGGTACTGACGCTCATGGAGTAGACCCGGCTGCCGTCGGGGCTGATCGCCACCGAGTACGGATTCGCGCCGACGGGGACGGTGGCGATGACGGTATTGGTGGCGGTGTTGATGACCGACACGGTGCTCGCGGTGTAGTTGGACGTATAGGCACGGCTGCCGTCTGGGCTCACGACGACGCCCGAAGGGCCGTCACCGACAGGGATCGTGGCGATGACGGTATTGGTGGCGGTGTTGATGACCGACACGGACGCATTGTTGAGATTGGTGACGTAGGCACGGGTGCCGTCGCGGCTGATCGCGATGCCGTACGGGGTGGTTCCGACCGGAATCGTCGTCGTGGTCGTGGTGGTGGCCGCCGCCGGTGCCACAAGCGTCGCGGCTGCGGTGAGCGATTGGCTGCTGAGTGTCTGCTGGGCGACGGTTGACGTGCTGTCGACCAATGACTGCTGAGTCTCGCGGCGGCTTGCCCAGGCCAACGCCGCCAGCGACATCGCCGGATTGACCGGAACATTCGGGGTGTTTGACAGTGATGGGTTCCAGCCCACCACCTGCAGAAGCTTCGACAATGCGGCGGTCACGACGTTCGTCGACGTCGCGGGTGGAGCGACTGAGGCGGCGATCTCAAGCGATGTGGGGTTCGGCTCCGCGGGCGTGGCCGCGAACAAGGCAACCGAACGGGCTTCTGGCTCATCGACGTTCAGTTGCGCCGCCTCCGGATTCGCGTCGACGACTCGAGTCACTGTGCGATCGTCATCCTGCGGTGCAGCCGAGGCCCGGACATGGGCGAGGGCGCCGGTTTGGCGCGTCAACGTTAAGGGCGACCGGGAAGATCGGTTGGAGTCAAGCTTTTTCACCGAATCGTCCGCTTGATTCTCGAGTGGCGTCTCGGCGGTTTCGTGGTCACTCGTCGGCTCCTCGACAGCCGGATCGGCAGTGGCCGGGTCAGTCGCAGGCGTCGCATTGGCGTCCGCGTCCGACTCGGGTTGCGACGCGCCGAGGGAGGTGTCGTGACGGGGACTGGCGTCGTTCTTGCCAGGTGAGGAACCGCGGTGTGCGCCGCGTATGTGGCGCAGGCCCACGGTGGGTGATCCCGCAGCCGGGGGCGAGCCGGCAGTCGGCGAACTTCCGGGCGGAGTCGACACCGACCCGGGCGCCGCACCCGGCGATGAGGTGGTATTCGGAGCGGCCGAAGCGCTCGGACTTGACGGCGATGCATCGGGGTCGGCTGTGTCGGCCGATGCCACACCGCTGCCGGTCGCAAAGGCGACGCCCAAACCCAATCCGAAGGCCAAACCCCCCACACGCGATAGACCTCGGTCCTTGTCCAATGTTCCCACCTGGCCTTTGCCTATCACGAATTTGCGCGGGGCTCGCCAACGGTACTCCATCAGCGAACTCTTAGTTGAAGCTTGGGCAAAGCTTCACCGACCACTCGTATGTCATTCCGTCTCGAAATGCAAGTGCGCTATCGCTCGAAGATTAGTTCCCTTGTGAAGCATCGGCAGGACGAGTTCAATATCGACGCGAGCGACAATTCCGGCGCAGCCAGGGACACCTCCGCTCTCCGTGTCCAACTCGATAAGATGCTGTCCCTCAGTGACTTCCGATTCCCCCTGACGGGCCCTGCATCTGGAACACTTGACCGTGCGTCGAGGCGTTCGCGTGTCCTTATGCACCCGCTTTCCATTTAACGGGGATTCCGGCGGCACTCCGGACCACGGAAGCCGGTGGCAGTTCCTCGCCCGGACATCAAGCCGATCCGGCAACGCCCAGATGTTTGTCAGTTTCCCCTACAGCCAACCAAGAAAGGCATCTTGTGGAATTACGTCAATCCAAATTCGGGCCATGTGCTGTCTGACGGTTGCTGGATTTGCATCGACGTGTTCATTGTCATCAGTTAGACCCATTTCGGTGCTCTAATCCTGTACCGCCTCGAACCCTCGGCGTTATTTGCTGCTCAGCACCTCAAACCGGGGCGCATGCTCGAGGCCGAATCCGGACATGCCGCCGCTTCTGTGGATTGATCCTGGGATTCGCCGCTAATCCCGAAAGGCTTTGCCGGTTCGGCGGCACACCGTCGCGGTGCCGAGGTCTGCGGCCATTGCGGGGAGCGGCCGACATAGCCAGGGACGCCTTCGGCGACGACGAACACCGATGTCGAGACACGAAATCATCTTGCTCGCAGCGACATTCGGCTCCCCTGCACCTATTGTGGGCGCAGTCGACTCTAGGAGAGATCTTGAATATTGGGCTCATCGTGGCCGGGGTAACAGTCGGAGGCACGGTGACCCTAGGCGCGCTGCTTCTCGGCACCGGTGTCGCAAGTGCCGATCCTGCCGGCCCGTCGCTGCCTTCAGAACAGGCCGCGGCTTACGATCCAGCCGCCCCAGACGCTGAAACCCAAGAGGACGACCAGCAGGCCCAGCCCATTCACGACAACGGGTTGCCTTGGCCATTGAATTCGCTTGATCTGCCACCGGCTCCGTTCGACGTGCCACCGCCCCCGCCGCTCGACATTCCGCCGCCGGTACAAGTGACGGTTCCGGTCGGAGTGTCGCTGGGCCTGCCCGCGATTCCGCTCGGCCTTCCGCTGCCGCCTCCGCCGCAGCTGCCACCGCCACCTGAGGTTCCGTTGCCGCCTGCGCCGTCGATTCCATTGCCACCGCCGCCGTTCTGACGGCTAGTACCTCACGTCGCTGGCCAGCAGCGGCGGATACACCGTGGACAGTTCGCCATCCACGGTGGCGCCCGCGAATTGCAGCATCGCGCGCGTCGCACCATTCACCTCGGCCGGGTAGTTGAGCGTAGGCGCCGACACCTCGTCGAGGGCGCGGAGATGTTCTGGGGTCAGTTGCACGTCCAGGCCGGCGAGGTTGCCTTCGAGGTGTTCCAACCGTCGGGCACCGACGATCGGCACGATGGTCTGTGGCTGTGCCACTAGCCACGCCAAAGACACTGCGGCAGACGTGGTCTCGAGCTCATCGGCGATCGCGGCGACCGTCTCGATGACATCGAACTCGTGGTCGCTCGGCCCGCCGACGAAGGCCGCGCGCGCCGAGTCGGCGACTTCGGAACCCCGCCGGTACTTCCCGGAGAGAAACCCGTTCTTGAGCGGGCTCCACGGCACCAGCGCCATGCCCTGGTTGTCTGCCAGCGGAGCCAGCTCACCCTCAACCGTGCGGGCCAGCAGCGAGTACTCGACCTGCAGCGCGATCAGCGGCGTCCAACCACGCAAGACCGCGGTGGTCTGCGCTTGGGCGGTCACCCATGCCGGAGTATTGGAGAAACCGATGTAGCGGACCTTGCCCGCGCGCACCAAATCGTCGAGTGTGCGCATGGTTTCCTCGATCGGGGTGTGCCGGTCCCAATTGTGCAGCCAGTACAGGTCGAGATAGTCGGTGTTGAGCCGGCGCAAAGTCTCGTGCAGCTGCGCGATGATCGACCCACGGCCCGCGCCGCCGCCGTTCGGGTCACCCGGATACATATTGCCGAAGAACTTCGACGCGATGACCACGTGATCTCGTCGGCCGGGATGGGCGGTGAACCAGTCGCCGAGGATCTTCTCCGAGTGGCCGTTGGTGTAGAAGTTGGCGGTGTCGATGAAGTTGCCGCCGCGATCGAGATAGGTCCCGAGAATCTTCTCGGATTCCTCGACGCTGGTGCCGGCGGCGCCCGGGTCTTCACCGAAGGTCATGGCCCCGAGGGCGAATGGGCTGACCCGCAGCCCGGATTGGCCCAGGGTGACGTAGCAATCGAGTGACATGAATGCGCTCCTAGTTGTTGGAATATGCATTTCGATCCAACACTGAATCGCCAGCTTGTCGGTAGATCAATGGAGGCATCCTCTTGCACGATCCTGCTCAATTTGAGCTGATCGTGTTGCCCGATCCGCAGAGAGCGTGGTTTGGTGGGTCATGCCCACCAGCGCCGGTCTCCTTGACGAGATCCGCGACCGCATCGCGGCACATGCCCGGCCCGACCTCCAGACCCCGATCGATGGATTGTTGCTTTCCAAAGTCACGACCACGCCCGCTACACCGGAGTACTCACTGACCGAGCCGCTGCTTGTCGTCCTGGCCAAGGGCGGCAAAAGGCTCCTCCTCGGCGACCAGACGTACCAATACGAGGCAGGCGACTGTCTCGTCGTCACCGCCAACCTGCCGGTCACCGGCCACTGGATCGACACGGACGGAAGCGCACAAGCCCTCGGGATGGGTCTCGTGCTGCAGCCTGCCGCCATCGCCGCGCTGCTGCTGCGGGCTCCGCCGAGCAGGTGGTTGCGCGGGACCCCTACAGGACCGGCGATCGCGACCGGCAAGGCCAGCCATGAGATTCTCGACGCCGCAGCACGGATGCTGCGGCTGATCGACCGTCCCGCCGACGCACCTGTACTCGCTCCTCTCATCGAGCAGGAGATTCTCTGGCACGTGCTCAGCGGCCCGCAGGGAGACGCGCTGCGCCAGATCGGCCTTGCCGACAGCGACCTGTCACATGTGAGCCGCGCGATCGCCTGGATTCGCGACAACTACGCCGAGCCGATGCGGATCGACGACCTCGCCCGGCTGTCCGGAATGAGCGCATCAGCCTTTCATCGGCACTTCCGAGCGGTAACGGCCATGAGCCCCTTGCAGTTTCAGAAGCGCATTCGCCTGCAACATGCCCGCTCGCTGCTGGTTGCCCATCCCGGAGACATCGCGGGCGTCGGACACCTCGTCGGCTATGACAGCCCGTCCCAGTTCAATCGCGAATACCGGCGCATGTTCGGTGCACCACCCGGCCAAGACGCCGTACACCTACGCACCGAGACGCCCACGGCCCCGGCGCTGTAGAGCCCTCGCTGTGAAGCCGAGACGGCCATCGACGGCGATTACCTCGACCACTTCCAGGGTTTGTCCCAGTGTCCGGGCGGTGGCACGAACGGCAACTGGCCTATGTGCCCAGGCGGCGGGATGAATTCTTGGGGCGCCGGCACCTCACACCACCCCCACCAGCACCAGTCATCATCAGCTTGTGCCTGACCAGCGCCTGTTCCGATGGAAGCGAAACCGAGCGCGCCTGCGACAGCAGCTCCTGCTGCGATTCTCTTCAGTCTCATCGTGAACTCCTTTACCAGCTGGCTGCCCTGCCGATGCCAAGGAATGCGGCTTGCCGCATGTTGGCGAAACGGCAAGGTGCTCACGACTATTTCCTGATATGTCTATCGTCCCCCTCGGCCAGCGCGTTAGCCAGTACCAAGTCGCAGGAGCACCTTTCCGCTGCCAGTGTTGCGGTCCGCTGCGACGGTAATCGCCTGCGCCGCTTCGTTTATTGGATAGCGATGCGTGATCAACGGAGTCACATCCAGCCCGTTGTCCATCGCCGCGACCGCGTCGGTGATCTCGTCGACGAATCGGTACGAGCCAACCCAGCTGATCTCCCTCGTCACCAAGTCCCCGAGGCTGGCCGGCACCGCCTTACCCGGCAGGTTCCCCACCTGAACGACCGTGCCGCCCCGCGCCGTCGCATGCAGTACCGCACCCAGCGCCGGCGCCGCACCCGACGCCTCGAACACCAACTCGAAGTCTGCCGGAAGCTGCTGCCCCGCCGCGACATTGATCACCTCGTCGGCGCCCATCGCCTTCGCGATCTTCAGCGGCGCGTCCGCGACATCCGCTGCCGTCACAGACGCCGCACCGGCATACTTTGCCGCGGCAACAACCAGTGAACCGATCGGCCCGGCGCCGTTCACCAGGACGTCGCGGCCGCGGACATCCCGCGCGCGATTAACGGCATGCATGGCAACGGCCAGCGGCTCAGCCAGCGAGCCCCGCTCGGTGTCGACGCCAGGGGGCAGCCCCCGAATCTGTTCGGCCCGAACCACTCTCATCTCGCTGAAGCCACCGTCGGTATGCGGGTCGAACGCCGCCGATCCGAAATAGCCACCAGTCTGGGTCGCTGGGTGGACGGTGACCGGCTGTCCGACGGATAAGCCGGCGACGCCCGGCCCGATAACAGCGATGTGGCCGGCCACCTCATGGCCGAGGACCAACGGGTGCTTGAGCACCGCCGTTCCCGACGAACCGTTTCGACAATACGCGATGTCGGATCCGCAGATGCCACCCCACTCCATCGCGACGAGAACCTCCCCTTCCCGGGCAACCGGGTCGGGGAGATCGTCGACCCTCAGGTCGTTGGCGCCATGTACGACAACCGCTTTCACAGCGCGTCCTCGAGCTGCACCAGATCGCGTCCACGCGTCTCCGGAGCGAGGACCGCCGATACCAGGGTGATCGCCGAGTACACGATCAGCATCGCAGCGATCGGCCACCAGCTTCCGGTCGCGGCTGTCAGAGTGGCGGCGACGACGGGACCGATTGCGGTGGCCAGGATTCCGCCGATCTCTTTGGCGAGCGCCAGCTGAGTGAACCGAGTCCGCGAGCCAAATAGCTCGGCCATCGTCACGCTCTCCAGCGAGAACAGGCCCAGCACACCGATGTTGAGCGCGATCATCATCGACAGCACCATCGTCAGGTTGTCGCCGCTGGTAACGCCAAGCATGACCGGGAAAGCCAGTGCGATCGTCAACACGGTCAACGCGATGTACACGGGGCGCCGGCCGAACCGGTCGCCGAGCCATCCGACTAACGGGATGGTCGCGAAGCCGACCAGCGATCCGTACATGATCGCGCTGGTGGCCGCCGACTTGTTCATCATCAGCGTCGTCGCGATGTAGCCGACCAGGAAGGTCTGCACCAGACCGGAGTTGCCGGCCTGACCGAACCGCAAGCCCAGCGCGACGAGGAAGGCCTTGCCCTTGCGCTGCTTCAGCCCCGCCTCGAGAACGCTCTCTTGCTTCTCGGCGGCCACTGTCTCCAACTCGTCACGCGACAGCGCCACACCGTCCACGACATCCGGGCGTTCCTCGAAAACCGGACTTTCCTTGAGGTTCAAGCGAAGCCAGACGGCAAACAGCATCAGCACGAAGCTGAGCAGGAACGGCAGCCGCCAGCCCCAGCTGAGCAGCTGCTCGTCGCTGAGCACCGCCAGCAGCAGCGCCCACAGACCCGAGGCGGCGAGCGTGCCCGAATTCGTGCCGAGGCACACCAGCGACGCGATCAGTCCGCGCCGTTGCGCCGGCGCGTACTCGGCCAGCATCGTGGTAGCGCCCGCGATCTCTGCTCCCGCACCGAAGCCCTGAATCAGCCGCAGCACGACGAGCAGGATCGGCGCGAAAATGCCGATCATCGCGTATGTGGGCAGCACACCGATCAAAGTCGTCGACGCGCCCATCAATGCAATCGTGATGAACAGGACCTTCTTGCGGCCGATCCGGTCGCCCATGCGGCCGAAGTAGATCGCGCCGGCCAACCGGGCGACGTAGCCGACTCCGTAGGTCGCCATCGCGGCGATCAGGCCGATGGCCGGGCTGACGTCGGGGAAGAAGATCTTGTTGAAGACGATGGCGGCCGCCAGCGAGTACAGCTGGAAATCCATGAACTCCATCGCGGTGCCGAGCCACCCGGACACCGCAGCCTTGGTGAGGTCGCGGGTCGTCCGCTGTACGGCACCCTGCGGTGGAGCGTCCACATTGTTGATCATCGATGTGTTCCTTGCTCGTGAGAAGTCTGGATGTGAGCCGGTTCACTTACATACAAGCTCTGAGAGCCAGGTCTTGTCAACACCCAACTTCGACAAGGCGGCGTCGCCAGGAGTGACGTCGAACGGAGTTATTGCCAGACGGCGACGACGCGGCGCGTGGGCCGGCTGTCCTTGCCGTCGGAGAACAACTCGGGCGACCGCGCGCGGATCTTGCCGATGTCGGTGAAGACCTTGCGCAAGTGGCTGCGCAGCGCAGTGGTGGCCTTCTCGCCGTCGCCTTCGGCCACGGCGTCGACCACAGCGGCGTGCTCGTCGGTCAGCGCCTGGATCGAGCTCTCACTCGTCATGCCGAGGCGCCGGGCCCGATCGAGATGCGCCTTGGCCGCGACGACGGTCCGCCACGCGTTGCCATGACCGCCGGCCGCCAGCAGCGACCGGTGGAACTTTTCGTCGAGCTCGAAAAAGGTATTCACGTCGGCGGTTTCGCGTTGGGCGGCGATCAACTTGCGCAGGTCGGCGATCGCGGTCTGGTCGGCTTGCTCCACCGCGGTCGGGATGTTGGCGAGCTCGATCGCCTCACGGACGAACTGCGCGTCGGCCACCCGCTCAGGGTCGATCCGCGCGACGAAGGAGCCAAGCTTGGGAAAGATCTGCACCAGTCCCTCGTCGGCGAGCAGAATCAGACTTTCCCGCACCGGGGTCCTGCTGACCGACAGCTGCGCGGCAAGTTCGTTCTCCGACAGAGAGGCGCCGGGAGGTAGATCCAGCGTCACGATGCGGCGCCGCAGTTCGGCGTACACACGTTCCCGGTTCGAACCTTGCCGCGGCGTCGTCATGACGACAGTCTATTGGAATACACCCCCTGTTGACAGATGCTGCCCTCTAGAGCTTGTATGTAAGACATGAAGATCGTCGCCGCGGATGTGCTGATCACGGCACCCGGTCGCAACTACGTCACCTTGAAGGTCACCACCGACGACGGACTGGTGGGCTGGGGCGACGCCACCCTCAACGGTCGCGAACTCGCCGTCGCGTCATACCTCTCCGACCATGTCTGCCCGCAGTTGATCGGCCGTGACGCACACCAGATCGAGGACACCTGGCAATACCTATACAAGGGCGCGTACTGGCGCCGGGGCCCCGTCACGATGACCGCCATCGCCGCCGTAGACGTCGCACTGTGGGACCTCAAGGGCAAGGCCGCCGGCCTGCCCGTCTACCAGTTGCTCGGCGGCGCGGCACGCAACGGCGTCATGGTGTACGGCCATGCCAGCGGGGGCAGCCTCGACGAGATGCTCAACGACTTCGCCGGTTACGTCGACCGCGGTTACCGCGCGGTGCGGGCGCAATGCGCGGTACCGGGAATGGACAAGGTCTACGGCGTGCACCCGGGGTCGGGCCTGTACGAGCCTGCGTCCGCGCATCTGCCCGCCGAGGAGAGCTGGGAGACCGGACCGTACCTGCGGTTCGCGCCGCAGATGCTTGGCGCGGTGCGGGAACGGTTCGGGTTTGACGTGCACCTGCTGCACGACGTGCACCACCGGCTCACCCCCATCGAGGCCGGCAGACTCGGCAAAGACCTCGAGGAGCACCGGCTGTTCTGGATGGAGGACGCGACGCCCGCCGAGGATCAGGAAGCATTCCGGCTCATCCGTCAGCACACCACGACACCGCTCGCAGTCGGCGAGGTGTTCAACACGATCTGGGATTGCCAGCACTTGATCACCGAACGACTCATCGACTACATACGTACCTCGGTGTCGCACGCGGGCGGCATCTCGCATCTGCGCAAGATCTTCTCGCTGGCCGAATTGTACGGCGTGCGAACGGGTTCCCACGGCGCCGGCGATCTTTCGCCCGTGTCGTTAGCCGCCGCACTTCATGTCGACATGGCGGTGCCGAACTTCGGCATCCAGGAGTACATGGGTCATGTCGAGCCGGCAGACGAGGTGTTCCGCACCAACTGGACGTTCCACAACGGCCTGATGCATCCCGGTGACGCGCCCGGGCTGGGCGTCGAGGTCGACGAGGTGGCCGCCGCACGCTTCCCGTACGACCCGAAATCCCTTCCGGTCAATCGCCGGACAGACGGATCGGTGCACGACTGGTGAACCGCTTCGACGTCGTCCTGCTTGGCGAGCCGCTGATCGAGATCAGCACCCGCGGACCGATCACGCACGGCGTGGGCTGTGGCCTCGGGGTGTCCGGCGACGTGGTGAACACCGCCGCGGCCGCGGTCGCCGCAGGCGCCAGCGTCGCGGTCATCGCGCGAGTGTCGGACGACGAGCTCGGCACCGCGGTGATCGAGCGGCTGGCCGCGCTCGGGGTGCACACCGGTTTCATCCGGCGGAACGACAGCTTCCAGGGCATCTATGTCCAGCACTCCGATCCGCACGGCGAGCGCCAGTTTTGTTATGCCCGAGGCGGTTCCGCGGGATCACGCCTGGCGCCCGGGGATCTGCCGGAGGGTCTCCTGGAGAACGTCGGTGGCGTGCTGGTCAGCGGGATCACCGCGGCGTTGTCGCCCACCGCGCGGGCCACCGTGCTGGAGGCTGCCCGAAGGGCACGCCGATTCGTGTACGACCCGAACTTCCGACCACGCCTCACTATGCCGTCCGAGGCGTCGGCTCTGCTGAGCGAGCTCGCACCGTACTGCGCACTGGTGACCCCATCCGCGCCGCACGAATGTGCTGCTCTTCTCGGCGTTTCCGATGCGGCGCAAGCCGCCACCAAATTGCGAGCCCGTGGCGCCGCGGCGGTCGCAGTGACCTGCGGTGCCACTGGTGTCCACGTCGACGCCGACGCGGTGCATTGGCAATCGGCGTTTCCGGCGCCGAGAGTGGTCGATCAAACGGGTGCCGGCGATGTGTTCGCCGGGACGGTGACGGCCCGGCTCGCGTTGGGTGATGACCTGACGACAGCGGTCCGGATCGGTGCTGCCGCTTCGTCGCTGGCGGTCGGTGGGCTAGGTGGCAGTGGCGGCATCGCGCCGCTGGCCACGGTCCGCGCACACGCGGAGGTACTCGCGTGAGCAACCTTCGCCTCGGAAACTACGGGACCGCGACTCCCCCGCTGCCGGATCCGCGGAGCCTGACGGTTGGCCACGTCCATCTCGGCCTCGGTGCGTTCCACCGGGCTCACCAGGCGATCTATACCGAAGACGCCATCCGACACAGTGGCGAAACGCACTGGGGCATTTCGGCGTTCACACAGCGCAGTGGCGCCGCAGCCGCCAGGCTGGCACCGCAGGACGGGTTGTACACCGTCGTTGAGCGCGGTGCCGACGCCGCGCCGCCACGCGTCGTCGGCGCGCTACGCGAGGTGGGCGACGCGTCCGCCGATCCCGAAGCAGTGGTCAAGCGGATCAGCGCTCCCTCGGTGCATGTGGTCACGCTGACCGTCACCGAGAAGGGGTACCGGCACGACCCGGTCACCGGTGAGCTCCGCCGCGACGACCCCTATGTTCTCGCCGACCTCGGCTCTCGCACACCGCGGACGGTACCCGGTGTGTTGGCACACGCGATTGCGCGGCGGGCCGCGGCCGGCGCGGGTCCGCTGACGGT
>Ga0075369_10000091_pt1 | contig 24401 bp, 22 predicted proteins | sample EndMethybrTD3034_FD_71400 | JGI IMG/M metagenome (GOLD analysis project Ga0075369, IMG submission 71400) | Populus endosphere microbial communities from Tennessee, USA - Endosphere MetaG P. TD hybrid TD303-4 | ecosystem: Host-associated > Plants > Roots > Endosphere | place: USA: Tennessee...
TTCGCATGTAATGAATAATGCATTGCATCTACTCAATATTCCTCCAGATGATTTAGCGAGTCTTAATCAACCCTTACCTAAGATCATGCTACCTTCTTTAGGAATGAAAGATTAGTTGTTCTCGTGCGGTTGAATAAGCATTATAATTTGCTATAGTGGGCCTATTACATAAAAGATAAATTCCTCCCAAATAAAGTTTAAGACAAGGATATTTGATTCAAGGAAAGAGTCGATGTTCAAGAGAAATGCTTTTTATTTTTTATTATGTTTATTTCTATTTTTCACATCAATTATTCAAGCGCGTGAACCGCTTCCTCCTCGATTTTCAGCATCAGCGTATACGGGTGTATATACGGTAGGCCAAGGAGATTTGATGTTATCACTGGATGGTGATCAGCATCATAATCTGTATGTGAATCCCCAAGGTGCATATGGAACGGATAAGCAATGGTATGGTGATCTGGGTTTAGGTTATCGCTGGATTAAGAATGATGCCGCAATATTAGGTTGGTATTTATTTGCAGGACATAGCCGAGTAGAAAATAGCAGTGGATTTTGGATCACGAATCCCGGTGTTGAAGTAATGGGCCGCCGTTGGGATGCGCGAGTTAATGCGTATATTCCGGTAGCAGGACAAAGTAATGAATTAGGCATAGAAGAATTTAATCTGGTGACGACGCCGGTATTTACCGGTCACACTGAAATTTTGAATAGTGTGTTTAATGATGTAAATGCGATCCAACAAATCGGTAATGGCGCAGATGCGCGAGTCGGTTATCAATTGTTTCGCTATGTTCCGTTAAAGGGTTATGTCGGTGCTTATTTTTTCTCAATTCCTAATACAGATAATGTGTGCGGAGGAGCGGCGGGTTTAGAATATTGGTTTGATGATAATATCCGTGTGTTTGCAAATTATAGTTACGATAATTATCAACATAGTAACGTGGTGGGCGGATTAGGAATAAATTTCGGTGGGGTAAGAAAACACTGGGCGGATCCGAGTTTGTCGGAACGATTAACGGATCCGGTAGATCGTTACTTAGCGAACTTAGGTCATGGTTCTGGTATACCAAGTAAAACCTTATTATATGGAATGGGTCGTGGCAGTAGTAGTGTGTTAGTAAGCGATAACATTGCCTTTTTTAGTCAAACCGGTCTACCTAACACTGGAGGTAATTTAACCCTAGCCAATTGTACATTTGAGAATCCCTGTGGGCCAAATGATTTTACCCAAGCTGGTATTAATGATTTAAATCCTTTATTACCGAATACAATGTTTTATTTTAATGGTGGGTCTTATCCCGCAAGCAATGCAGGAAGCGCATTGACTTTAAATATTGGTCAAGGTGTTTATTCGAGAACAGCCAATTATTCAGCGCCGGTCACCGGTGCAGGCCGTTCTACATTTAATGGTGCATTTACTTTAAATGGTAATAACACCTTGGATAGTGTTATTTTGAATAATAGTTTAGGTGGATCAACGAATGGTGTAACGACTAATGGTGGTCAAAATATAACTATTAGTAACAGTCAAATAGGGAGCGCTGGAACACCTTATAATACCGGTATTACAGTTACTTCAGGTTCGGAAACTATCGAAAATATCAGTGTTTTTGGAACTATTTTAGGAGTAGGGGTTCTTGATGGCTCATTAAATATTGAGTCAAGCCAAATAACTGGACAAGGTGTCGATACGATTGGTTTAGCCGTCGCTAATTCCCAAGCAGAGGTCAATAATAGTCAAATCAATGCCTTGGGTACGGCGGGCAGCACGAGTATTGTAGGAGTCAATTCGGCTGGAACGAGTACCGCCAACCTTGAGAATAGCGAGGTTACTGTAGATTATACGAGCTCTCCACCTGCCAATTCAATTGGTCTAAGAACACAGGGTGGCGGTCAAATACAAATGATAGAAGGTGCATTGGCGGTAACTGGCAATAATACTTCGGAATTGTTCTCGGGTACTAACATTGGACTTGCTTTTGTATCCTGTACTTTAAACGGAGTAACAGGAGTATGTTAATTTATTATTAAATCAATAGGATAGGGAAGGTATGCATTTAGTTAAGTTTGTATGCCACCGGATGTTCACAGTGTATAAAAAACTTTAATAGCGTCAGCACCCTAGCTTGCTAATTTGAGGAGAGTGGCTTATCTTTCCTGATAAAAATTATTCAAATTATTTAAGAAATGCTACAAAAAAATTGGCAAACCTTACTTAAAGAAGTTATTACTGATCCGGCAGAATTGCTCGACAAATTGGAATTAAGCCCTAGTTTATTACCTGCTGCGCAACGAGTCGCCCAATTATTTCCTTTACGTGTGCCTGCAGGTTTTGTGGCTCGCATGCAAAAAGGTAATCCCTACGATCCCTTATTACAACAAGTTCTGCCTTTAGCTGCAGAAGAAATAATGAGTTTTGGTTATAGCCAGGATCCTCTTCTAGAACAAGCCGTTAATCCACTACCGGGTTTATTACATAAGTACCATGGCAGAGTATTGCTAACTATTACCGGCGCCTGCGCTATAAATTGCCGTTATTGTTTTCGTCGCCATTTTCCTTATACAGAAAACAGAATGGGTGGTAAGGCTTGGCAGAATATACTGGAATATATTGCAGCTGATGCTTCGATTCGTGAAGTGATTTTCAGTGGTGGTGATCCTTTATTAGCGCCGGATCATTATTTGAGAAAATGTGCTGATGATCTTGCCGATATTGCACATATTAACATTTTACGCATCCACACCCGTTTACCTATCGTTTTGCCTGAACGTATAAACACAGAATTTTTGAACTGGTTTACAGCAACCCGATTACAACCAGTTTTAGTGACACATAGCAATCATGCGAATGAGTGTGATGATTCTGTGCAGCAGGCCATAGAAAAATTACGCCTTAAAAAAGTCCCTATTTTAAACCAGGCAGTGTTATTAAAAGGCGTGAATGATAATGTTGCAGCTTTAGTTAATTTAAGTGAACGTTTATTTGCTTGTGGAATTTTACCTTACTATTTACATTTACTCGATAAAGTGCAAGGAGCTGAGCATTTTTCCATACCCGAAGAACAAGCTAAGCAACTTATAACAACATTGCGCGATAGATTACCAGGTTACTTAGTGCCCAAATGTGTGTATGAGCAAAGTGGTGCATCATCCAAATTGCCGATAATTTAGTGATAGTTTATTTTAATAAATAGCGTCTGTTTGGTTAAAACTAGCCAATTGTAAACAGACACTTTATACTTTCCTAGCCAAATTTTTTCAAAATTCCTTAAGTCATCTAACGGGAAATATATGTCAGAAAAGCCAAAAAAGACGCGACTTGAAACCGATAGTATGGGACCAATTGAAGTACCGGCCGATCACTATTGGGGCTCACAAACCCAGCGGAGTATCCACCATTTTGCCATAGGTAAAGAAAATATGCCGCTGGCGGTGATCCATGCGTTTGCTATTTTGAAAAAAGCGACGGCTAAAGCCAATCAAGAACTGGGTTTATTAACCAAAGATAAAGCCGATTTGATTATTCAAGTTGCCGACGAAATAAAATCCGGACAACTTGACACTGAATTTCCATTACGCGTTTGGCAAACTGGTAGCGGCACACAAACCAATATGAACGTGAATGAAGTAATTGCTAATCGCGCCATAGAATTAGTTGGTGGGGAACGTGGCAGTAAAAACCCTATACACCCTAATGATCATGTGAATAAATCACAATCATCAAATGATACATTTCCGACGGCGATGTATATCGCTGCCGTATTAGCTATTGCTAAACAATTGCTGCCAGCGTTACAAACCTTGTATGTAGCTTTAAACAAAAAAGTTCATGAATTTAAAGATATTATTAAAATTGGTCGTACACACTTACAAGATGCTGTGCCTTTGACCTTAGGTCAAGAGTTTTCAGCTTATGTGGATCAATTAGAATCGGCTTTGGCGAATATCGAACACACATTACCGGGTCTTTATCAGCTAGCCATTGGTGGTACGGCGGTTGGCACGGGTTTAAATACGCATCCGAAATTTGCTGAGTTAACCGCAAAAATAATTGCTGAAGAAACCAAATTACCTTTTGTTTCAGCCAAAAATAAATTTTCCGCTTTAGCTGCACATGATGCATTAGTGTTTTCCAGTGGCGCACTAAAAACCTTAGCCTGTGCTTTAATGAAAATGGCGAATGATATTCGCTGGTTAGGTTCGGGTCCGCGCTCAGGTTTAGGTGAGCTTATTTTACCTGAAAATGAACCCGGTTCTTCGATTATGCCCGGCAAAGTGAACCCTACACAATGTGAAGCGATGACCATGGTGTGTGTGCAAGTGATGGCCAATGATACGGCGATCAGTATGGCGGGTAGTCAAGGTAATTTTGAATTAAATGTATTCAAACCCTTGATGATTTATAATTTTTTACAATCAGTCGATCTATTAAGTACCGCATGCCAATCATTTGCACATTATTGTGTTAAAGGTTTAAAAGCCAACCAAGCTAAGATTAAGCATTTTCTTGAAAACTCACTTATGTTAGTGACCGCTTTGAACCCTATTATAGGTTATGATAAAGCGGCTAAAATTGCGCATAAAGCCTTGCATGAAGAAACTAGTTTACGTGCAGCTTGTTTGTCATTGGGTTATCTCAGTGCTGAAGAATTTGATAAAGTTGTGGATCCGAAAAAAATGTTAGGCGCTTAAAAATTTAATTTCCATGAGAGTTTATTTTATTATTTGCAGCCTGTTAAAAAATAGGCTTTATCTTCTCATGAAAAAATCCAAAGTTTTTTAAAAAAAGGCTATTAAATAAAATGGTAATTATTTACATTTAATAGATTGAAACGAATGTTTTATCAGGCCATGTTTTGAATTTTCCGCAGGATGTACATTGAGCTTTCGTGAATGCGAAAAAAAAGCAATATTTTCTAGTTTTTTTGTTTGGTACATTAAATAAAGATTTTTATTTGCTGTGTTCGGATCATCCATTTTTTTAATTCTTCAATTGCTTGCTTCATTGCTTCAAGCCAGTATGGGTGAAGTATACTAAGTTTATTTAAGATAACACTGTTGTGCTTGAGCATATCAGTATCACCCATCTTTTTAGCTTGTTCGATTGATTGATTTAAAAGGCCTTGTAAGGTCCAAATCGTTGTATTTTCCTGATTTAAAGATTCGCTATAAACTGTTTCATTGGTTGCATCCATAATTCTTATTAGAAAATCGATATATCTATAGGACTGTGAATACTTTAACCGAGTGAGTCGCTATGCTCACGAAAAATTTCGGCCGTCGTGTCCCCGAAATTTGTTCGCATCACGCAACTATTATTAGGCCGCGACCGTCCTGCGTCCGACGCGCACTCATCCCTAATAGGATTCATGCCCGCGTCTCCCACAATGACTTGACGGCGTGAGGCGTTTCCTGCTTCGCCCGTCAGTTTCCTGCTTCGCCCGTCAACGCACGCCTATCGCGGGCTCCTCGACTCTGAACTTCGTTCTCTCCTTGTCTCGTCGAATGAAGGAGGAGGAAGAAAGAAATGTTTTTTCTTACCATGACAATCATAGAATGAAAACTTCAATGTTAAAGTATTAAATTCAGCTGCATTATTTTCTAATAGTTTATATAACAAAGATAAACACAAGCTTCCACAAGAAGTCGGATTCGCTTGGGGGTGAGGTAATGTTGGGGGTGGATTTGGATTATCTTTATCAATAAAAAATGATAAGTCTGGCATAAAAAGTGGAATTCCCAAAAAATCAGACTCGAGAAGTTGAGATTTATGTGAAATACCAGAATTAGAAAAATAATTCCAAGTAATAGGTTTAATGATATTTTTTTTGTCAATATCAAACATTCAATATGCTCTTTTGTTTTATCAGTATTATTAGTAAATATATAACCTATTTTTTCATCTTTTTTTAATGTTTTTCTAATTTCCTCAACTTCGTGCTTCACTTCAGACTTATCTAAACAAATATCTTGTAAGCTTTGAATGTGATAATCGATGGGTTGATCCAAAAGAGGTTTACAAGCAAGCTGACTGGCTGTCTCATTGAGCTTAATTACTTCCTTATCGGATAAGTCAGGGTTGAGATGACCACTGGGAAGTATAAATTTATTGATTGATTGGGTAATACTCAAATATTCTTTCCTAAAGGGGGGGGAATATTTGATATACAAAGATTATTTTGCTTGGTTTCGCCTGGAGAAAGATAATTTAATTGAATATAAGTGGAGTATTTGGTGTTAGGATTTCGAAGTTTTTCTAATATAGGTGCGATGCGAATTAAATTTTTTTTTCGTTTTTCTGTAAGAAGTTCTGGGCTTTCTTTTCCATTTTTTATTATTTTAATTCCCTTTTTCTGGAAATGATTAATGATACTATCAATCTCTGAGGAGCTGATTTGATGAGAACGATGAAAATTTAAAAATATTTCCTTAGTAAATTTCTGCATAATTGCTCCTTGCTTTTTTCCTTATGCCAAAAAATTATAATTAATTCATTACTACGAATAAAATTATTTATCCGATCAGTTTTTAATGGACTTTATCGATGTTGTCAAGATAACGATAAAGCAATTTTATTAAGCTCTATATCATAGTACAAGAAGCGGTGTAACTAGCCTTTATAAAGTTAATTACGGTTAATCAATGGTACCTTGAAAAACAACTGTAGGGTTACCACGCAAAAATACAGGAAAACCTTTACCCTCCCAACGTACCGTCAGGGGACCACCAGGTAATTTGACATTGACTTTTTTAGCGAGTCGATTTAATAAATGTCCAGCAATGACAGCGGCACAAGCACCGCTACCACACGCTTGGGTTTCTCCGACCCCCCGTTCATAAATACGCAAATCGATTTGTTTCGGATCGCGAATTTTCATAAATTCAACGTTACTACCTTGCGGGAAATAAGGATGGGGATGTTGATTAAAGTAAGTACCTAAATCTTCTAAGGGTACTTGATCTAAACAATTTACTTGTATTACACAATGTGGATTGCCTAATGATAAAACACAACAATCGAAGCGGCCAAAAGGTGTTTCGATAGGATGAATGGGTGGTGTAGACATACTGATAAAAGGAATTTTTTCTGGAGTAAAAATTGGTACACCTAAGTTTGCAGTGACTTTACCACTTTCTTCAATATTCAGTTCCAAGAGATTATTCATGGTCATTAGATGGATAGTGTTTTCGGTGCAAAGCTTTTTTTCTAATAAAAATTTTGCCACACATAATGCGCCATTACCGCATTGTGCTACTTCATTGCCATCCGCATTAAAAATACGATAATAAAAATGTGTCGATTTAGGTCTAGGGTTTTCAATTAGCAACAATTGATCAAAGCCAATACCGCGTTGTCGATTGGCCCACTGACGTATTAATTTACCACTCGGTTTGAAGTTTTGTTGTATGGCATCGATAACAACAAAGTCATTACCTAATAAATGCATTTTTGTAAATTCAGTTTTCATTTTATACTCTTCGCACTAGAATTTTTGTCTGTGTTACCGTTAATGCGCAATCCTCATGTATATAAAATATATTCCGGTTGCTTATTTTCACGGCGCTTTGACAAAAAGCCAATTGCTGTGAGTGTACTATAAGTGTACTATTTTTTCGTTTTGCCATAATTGTTCTAAGGTTTCACGTGAACGAATTAAAAAACTTTGGTTTTTATCGACCATAACTTCTGTCGCTCGTGGCCTGGAATTATAGTTGGAGCTCATAGAAAAACCATAGGCACCACTATCCATAATAGCTAAATAATCACCTGCTTGTATAGGCAATTGACGATTTTTACCTAAAAAATCGCTATTTTCACAAAGAGGCCCAACAACATCATAATTCTTTTCGGGTAGATCGCAACGTTGAATTATAGGGAGTATATTTTGCTCAGCATGATACAGTGCAGGGCGGATGAGATCGTTCATACCGGCATCAGCGATAGCAAAGTTTTTATCGCCATTTGCTTTAAGATATTCAATTTTTGTTACCAATATGCCAGCTTGCGCGGTAATAATGCGGCCTGGCTCGATGATTAATTGCAACCTAACCTTTCTTTTTTTTAAAGCAATTAAAATTTGCTGACAATATTCTTGCGGCGTTGGAACTTTTTCTTGTTGATAGGAGACCCCTAAACCTCCTCCTAAATTAATGGTTTTCAGTTCAATATTTTCTTTTTTTAACTGTTCGGCAAGATCTAACAATTGTTCAATAGCTTGCAAAAAAGGGTCTAATGTGGTGAGTTGTGAACCTAAATGACAGCTAATACCCTGGATTTTTAGATGCGGTGATGTAGCTGCGTGACGATAAAGCGGTAAGGCGTCGTTTACACTCATGCCAAATTTGGTTTCTTTTAAACCAGTGGTAATATACGGATGGGTTTTGGCATCGATATTAGGATTGATACGTAAGGCAATGATTGCCATTTTATGCAAATTTTTTGCAATGGCTTCGATTCGAAATAATTCTGACTCAGACTCAACATTGAAACAGCCAATATTCGCCTGTAAAGCAATTTTTATTTCTTCACTGGTTTTACCTACGCCGGAAAATACTGTTTTTCTAACGTCTCCACCTGCTTGCATGACACGGGCGAGTTCGCCCCCTGAAACGATATCAAATCCAGCGCCCCATTTTGCTAAGCGCGCTAAAATAGTAAGATTAGAATTGGCCTTAACTGCATAACAAATTTGTTGCGAGTTTTCTAACAGTTGTTTATATGCGCACCATTGTCGCCGTAAAATTGCCAATGAATAGATGTAACATGGCGAACCAAATTTGGCTACGATGTCGGTAATAGGGACTTCTTCTACGTGGAATTTTCGGTTTAAATAATGAAAAGACATTAGGATGAAGATTTCGCAAAATGATGAGGGATATAAATCGGTGGCTTTTGATCAGGTAAATATAATGGACCCATTTGTCCACATCCGGTTAAGAAAAATACAATGCTTAAATAAAAAATAGATCGATAATTTTTTATTGACATAATCAGAGTGTTTTTAGCGAAATCTAACAGTATACCCAATCTTATGAGGGCCGCAACAGTATGGATTAGAACTTATAAAGTAGATTTTTTTAAATCAGCTGAAGTAATGAGTTGTGAAAATGAGGCACACCAAATAACAACAGATTTTATTTCTGATAGATTGACATGACTTGGAACCGAATAAATTTGACTACCTTGGAAGCTTTTTAACATACCTAAATCATATTTTTTTGAATTTTTAAAGTCAGTATTGGTTTTGATATTTTTAGTATCGGATAAGAATATATGGAAAGCAGGTCCAGGACCGACTTTAAAATCCTTATTAAGAAAGATCTCATACTGCCTCTTGGCTTTATAAACATTGACGGATCCTTTGCCATAATGGATAAAATCTTTTGGATTGGGATGAATAAAATTACCTTTTGCGATTAAAGTTTTAGTTTTGGCATGAATAAGTTTTTCATTTAAGATAGGAGGTGGAAAAATAAAGGGGTAGGCAATAAGCATGGCGGCGAGCCCAGCCAGAAAACCAAACAGGCAAGGAGTTAATAAGCGAAAATTAGTTTTTTTAGTCATTATTTCTCCTGATAATGTTGAGTTTTGAACCTTAAATACAGAGCATTAGTTGTTCATTTCAAAATATTTTAATGGAGTATTCTAGCTTTTACTATTTTTAGATTAATCCTCGATAGTTCATTCTTAAGAGAAGTTAATTTTTATATATTACGCAGATTTGTCTGTGGGCGGACTTATAGTGATTTTTATTTGATTCCTGTTTACACTCATTCAGATCGATGAAAATGTTGGTTTTTTCCAAGCGCAATCAGGATTGAAATTGGCTAATTTAATTGCAGCAGGTTAAATAAACAACTTTGAACTAACTTGAAAGTGATGACTGTTTTTTTTATGCTTATTTGCTCATTTTTGACGCAAATAGGGAAAATTTAAAAATATTAAGGAGCAGTATATACTGAAAATATAAGTGATTTTTTATCCTAAACAATATAGTAAAAAACAGTCTTAATTTTATGAGGTTCACAATGGAAAACCCAAAGCCATTAGATTATTTAGAGTTTAATCCGATCCAGTCTCCTTCTGCTAGTATCATTTGTTTACATGGTTTAGGAGCCAGTGGTCATGATTCGGCCAATATGGCTAGAGCTGTTGCTTTAAGCACAGGCTTTCGTTTTGTTTTTCCTCATGCGCCCGTGAGGCCAATTAGTTTAAATGGTGGTGTGAAAATGCCAGCTTGGTACGATATACATGGTCTAACGTTTGGTTCGCCTGAAGATGAGAGTGGTATTCGTGCGGCTGCACAAAGCTTATTTGAATTAATGCAAAAAGAAATGGCACGAGGTATTCCGGCTAGTCGAATTGTTTTAGCAGGTTTTTCTCAAGGTGGAGCAATGGCATTATATACTGCTTTACGTTATCCGCATGCTTTGGCAGGTGTTTTGGCTTTATCAACTTATTTACCTTTACATCACTTTTTAGAAAAAGAAGCCAGTGATGCGAATAAATCAACACCTATTTTTATGGCACATGGTGATGAAGATAATGTAGTTGCACCCGCTTTAGGAGAATTTTCTTATAATTGTTTGAAAAAATTAGCTTACCCTGTGCAGTTTAATCGTTACCCAATAGGTCATAGTGTTTGTCCACAAGAAATTATGGATATTACGCAGTGGTTACAACAACGTTTACAAAAATAATTGACTTTTCGCACTTGAATTTTTGACTATGTTGCCGTTCAATTCACAATCCTCATGTATCTTGAATACACTGCGGTTGCTCCTTTTTACGGCGCCTTGCCAAAAATCCAATTGCTGTGAGTATAAATCCGTTATACTCTTTTGCCTTATCGAATAAAAAAGCGACACTTATATAGTTTAAGGCGTTATCATACTATCATGCAAAATATTCGTAACTTTTCTATTATTGCTCATATTGATCATGGAAAATCGACTTTGGCCGATAGATTAATACAAGTTTGCGGGGGCTTGACGGAAAGAGAAATGTCCGAGCAAGTACTCGATTCCATGGATTTAGAACGCGAACGTGGAATTACTATCAAAGCACAAAGCGTAACGCTTCATTATATTGCTCGCGATGGACAGCGTTATCAGTTGAATTTTATCGATACGCCAGGGCATGTGGATTTTTCTTATGAAGTATCGCGTTCTTTAGCCGCTTGTGAAGGGGCGTTGTTAGTCGTGGATGCCGCTCAAGGAGTTGAAGCGCAAACCGTGGCTGTTTGTTATACCGCTGTTGAACAAGGTTTAGAAGTTTTGCCGGTATTAAATAAAATAGATTTACCACAAGCTGATCCAGAAAGCGTTATTCAGGAAATTGAAGAAATTATCGGCATACCTGCTCAAGATGCTGTTAGAGTCAGTGCAAAACAAGGTCTCGGCATTTTAGAACTGTTAGAACGACTTATACAGGTTATTCCACCACCGCAAGGCAATGTACAGCAACCCTTACAGGCACTCATTATTGATTCTTGGTTTGATACTTATTTAGGGATCGTTTCTTTAGTGCGCATAAAAAATGGCAGGCTTAAAGTAGGTGACAAGATCCAAGTGATGTCTACTGGGCGAAGTTACATCGTGGATAAATGTGGCATTTTCACTCCAAAACGACAAGAAACGGAAGATTTAAATGCCGGCGAGGTGGGGTTTGTTATTGCGGGTGTTAAAGATATTCATGGTGCGCCTGTCGGAGATACCTTAACTCATACTTCGAAACCTGCTAGTGAGCCTTTACCTGGTTTTAAACGCGTTCATCCACAGGTATTTGCCGGTTTATTTCCAGTTAATACCGAAGCTTTTACTGATTTTCGTGAGGCTTTAGAAAAGCTTAGTTTAAATGATTCATCCCTGTTTTATGAACCTGAAACTTCCGGAGCCTTAGGTTTTGGTTTTCGTTGTGGTTTTCTTGGTTTATTGCACATGGAGATAGTTCAAGAGCGTTTAGAACGAGAATATAATCTTGATTTAATAACTACCGCGCCCACTGTGGTTTATGAAATAGTGACAACGCGGGGAGAAACTTTACTGGTTGATAATCCTGCCAATTTACCAATGGCCAATTTGATTGCGGTGATGCGTGAACCTATCGTTTTGGCAAATATTTTAGTGCCACAGACTTATTTAGGCGCAGTGATCACACTTTGTAATGAACGTCGTGGCGTGCAAACCAAATTACTTTATACAGGTAAACAGGTATCTATTGCTTATGAATTACCTATGAGTGAAGTGGTTTTAGATTTTTTCGATCGCTTAAAATCTTTAAGTCGGGGATATGCCTCTTTGGATTATCATTTTATTCGCTTTCAAGAAGCGGATTTAGTCAAGTTGGATATTCTCATTAATGGTGATAAAGTCGATGCCCTTGCCTTAGTGGTACACCGTAGTCAATCGCAATATCGAGGCCGTCAATTGGTGGCTAAACTTAGAGAGCTCATTCCTCGTCAGATGTTTGAAGTCGCATTACAAGCCGCGATAGGTGGCCATATTATTGCAAGAGAAACCGTTAAGGCTTTACGTAAAAATGTTATAGCTAAATGTTATGGTGGTGATGTTTCGCGTAAGAAAAAATTATTAGAAAAACAAAAAGCCGGTAAAAAACGCATGAAACAAGTGGGTAGAGTGGAAATCCCACAACAGGCATTTTTAGCGGTGTTACAACTCGAGAAGAAATAATCCTAATTAATAGAGTACTATGATGAGCTTAAATTTTGAATTTTTTTTGACAACGACGGTAGTCATTTCGGGTGCCATTGCTTTGGCGGACCTACTAATTTTTGCACCTATACGAAAACAAAAAAAAATTGCTCATCCTTCGGTGCTCATTGAATATGCGCGTTCTTTTTTCCCAATTTTACTTTTGGTTTTATTATTGCGCTCTTTCTTGGCCGAACCTTTCCGTATTCCTTCTGGCTCAGAAAAACCCGATCTACTGATAGGTGATTTTATTGTTGCAAATAAGTTTAGTTATGGCATACGCTTACCGGTATTGCATAAAAAAATTATTTCCATCGGTGAACCCAAACGCGGTGATATTGTAGTATTTTTATGGCCAAAAGATACATCCACTTATTTTATTAAACGCGTGATTGGTTTACCTGGCGACGTTATAAGCTATAAAGATAAAGTCTTAACCATCAATGGTCAGCTTGCTCCACAAACCTTACTTGGAAAGCAAACCGATCAAGATGGTGCGAATGAAAAATGCCCGGTGTTGTTAAAGCGTGAAAATTTATTAGGTGTGCAGCATGATATTTATTTACGTCCAGATCAATTAGCGACGGATTTTTCAGTGTATGTACCACCCGGTAATTATTTCGTTATGGGCGATAATCGAGATAATAGCTTAGATAGCCGTTATTGGGGTTTTGTCCCTGAAAAAGATCTTATTGGTAAGGCTTTGTGGGTATTTTTTAGTTGGGATAATGAGCAGCATCGAGTGCGTTGGAATCGATTGGGTATGTCTATCCATTAAATGGAGTTTTTTAATTTTTAAGAGGCCATAGTGAGAGCAGAATTAGTAAACTTATGTGAAAAATTAAATTATCAATTTAAAAATCCTGAACTATTGGAAGATGCACTTAGCCATCGTAGTTTTCGTGGCAATAAAAATAATGAACGATTAGAATATTTAGGCGATGCTGTACTTAATTTTGTGATTGCTGCCGCTTTATTTCGTCAAAACATTAAAGCCCGAGAAGGTGAATTAAGTCGTTTGCGTGCTAACCTGGTGCGTGGTGAAACCCTGACTGATCTCGCAAAAGAATTTGAATTAGGAAACTATTTACGTTTAGGTGCTGGGGAATTAAAAACGGGAGGCGCGCAGCGTAAGTCTATTTTAGCTGATGGTATGGAAGCGGTTGTCGGTGCTATTTATCTTGATGGTGGTTTTCAGGCTTGTGAAACCTGCATATTAAGTTGGTATGAAAACCGCTTGGAAAATGTCGAAACCATTCCTGATCTTAAAGATCCTAAAACTCGTTTACAAGAGTATTTACAAGCAAAAAAATTAGCTTTACCTGTTTACACTATTTTAGCCCTAGAGGGTCCTGCTCATCATCAATCCTTTAAAGTAGAATGTCAACTGCATGGATTGCCGAATAAAGCCGTAGGAATAGGAAGTAGTCGGCGTCGCGCCGAGCAAAAAGCTGCAGAGAAAATTTTAGCTGAATTAGAATCAATTTATAAAACCTGAAATATACTCTTCGCTCTTGAATTTTTGGCTGTGTTGCCGCTCAACTCGCAATCCTCATGTATGTATAATACACTCCGGTTGCTCGTTTTTCCCGGCGCCTTGCCAAAAATCCAATTGCTGTGAGTATAATAGCTAATATGAAAGACTCAGAAGAAACTCATTGCGGTACAATCGCCATTATTGGGCGTCCAAATGTCGGTAAGTCTACTTTACTGAATAGAATTTTAGGTGAAAAATTAACTATTACTTCATCTAAACCACAAACGACTCGGCATCAAATTTTAGGAATTAAAACCGATGCACAGACGCAATCAATTTATATTGATACGCCTGGAATACATCCTAATACTCAACGCCGCTTAAGTCGAGCGATGGTTCGATCGGCTATTAATGCCTTAATCGATGTCGATATTATTGGTTTTGTTATTGAAGCTAATCGTTGGACTGCTGAGGATGATGCTATTCTAGAACGTTTAAAGCAACAAGAACATCCAGTAATATTAATTGTTAACAAGATAGATAAAATAAAAAATAAGAATCGTTTACTGCCTTTTTTACAGTCCTGTTCTGAGAAAATGTCTTTTTTAGCTATTGTTCCTGTTTCAGCACAAAAAGATAAAAATATTGATGAATTAGAAAAAGTGATAGCGCTTGCGTTACCCATCGCTGAATTTATTTATCCGGCCGATCAGTTTACCGATCGAAGTCAACGTTTTTTAGCAGCAGAATTCATCCGTGAAAAATTGATGCGAAGTTTATACGAAGAACTGCCTTATTGGTTAACGGTCAGTATCGAACAGTTTGCTGAGCAAAAAAAAATCATTAAAATTTCGGCCATCATTTGGACAGAGCGATCCAGTCAGAAAGCCATTATCATCGGTAAAAATGGCGAATTGCTAAAAAAAATCGGCACTGAGGCACGTATAGATATGGAAACTTGTTTTGGCAAAAAAGTTTATTTAGAGCTTTGGGTAAAAGTAAATGCAGGTTGGTCGGAAGAAGAAGGAAGCTTGTAAATTTATCGTTTTATAATTTCATTTAAGCTAAAATAAACAGAAGTTGTTAAGTTTGGTCATGGAGGGTAAAAATGCAAGATGCTAATGTCTGTGCGAAAAAACAAGCCGGAGATAATCGATTATCAAAGGATAATGCGGCTTTATTGTTGGTTGATCACCAAACTGGTTTATTTCAATTAGTCCGAGATTATAATTTTGACGAATTTAAGAATAATGTCTTAGCTTTAGCTGACATTGCGCTGCTGTATAAATTGCCGGTGGTATTAACCACCAGTCAAGAACAAGGTCCTAATGGTCCAATTCTCCCTTATTTAAAAGAAAAATTCCCTAAATCTGCTTACATCGCTAGACCAGGCGAAATTAATGCTTGGGATAATAAAGATTTTGTTGATGCGGTTAAAGCCACCGGACGAAAAAAACTTATCATAGCTGGAATTGTCACGGATGTATGTGTGGCGTTTCCAACCCTCTCTGCGTTAAGTGAAGGTTATAGCGTATATGTCGTAGTGGATGCATCGGGAACTTTTAATACGGCCGTACGTGATGCCGCACTAATGCGCATGCTGCATGCAGGGGCTATATTAACTAGTTGGTTTGCTTTGTCCGCAGAATTACAGCGCGATTGGCGCCATGCAGAAGGTAAAGCTTTAGCTGATTTATATGAAAAACGCTTAGTTCCTTACGGAAATCTTATCATTAGTAAAAACGCAAAGTAAATTTCCCCATAGAAAAATTAAAAATAGACTGTCATGGCGAGGCAAAACGTCAGTGAAGCTATGGTCAACCATAAATTGCTGCGCGCAACTTCTGTGTTCGTAATTCGAAAAATAATGCGCTTTAAAAAATAAATTAGTTTTTATGCTGTGCGATGCGTAATAAGGCCTCTTGTAAAGCTTTAACGGGTATAGCGTCTGCAGCATTTTTTAGTAATTCTGCGCTAGCACTGGATAGTGTGGGAGAAAGCTGGCTTAAATGTGTATGCTGTGTGTGAAACAAAGGTTGTATATTCGATTCAATATGCGTTAAATTATGAAAATTAGGATGTTTAAGTAATTTTTGGGTTATATCGGGTAATCTATAATGTAAACATGTAGCCCAGGCTGCACTATCACACTCGATGATTAAATAACCGTCACGGAAATTAGCGACACGCGTATGTTTGCTTAGCTCATTAGGAATTTCAACTTGCCAGATTTGATCCAGTTTGGTTAGTTGCTGTACTTTGTTTTGAATGAATGCTAAAACGCTTTCTGGATCTTGTTGCAAGATATTCATGAGGGTTTTTTCTGCAGCGGGTTTTTTGATCATATTAATCTATTTTCATGGGTAAAATAACCAGTTGTACACCCAATAAGTGTAAACGTCTTTGTAGCATCACCGCTGTTTCATTATGTAATAAGCGAGTTATCCAGTTATCTTTACTAAAAATCAATTTACTGGCAAAAAAGATCGAGTGAGGAAATTCTTTAATGACCTTTTTAGATAAATTGGTTAATTTTTCGGTTGGATCTGTGCCATAAGCAGTATAACCTTTAGCCGCTAAGCCTTGTTCCTGGCAATAGGTGACAAAATAGTCCAACATTTCATTGGTGCTTTGTTGCATAGCGTTCAATTCTTTTTTGGCACTAAAACTTTCTACGTCGACAATCCCAACGTTAACAAACACGAAATTTTTAAAATGATTAGGGAACATGCGCAATATCCACAATAGATTATGCAAACCAATACCGCGGTGTCTACCTACCATAATCACAGCAGTAGCTTCTTTAGGTTGTAAAGGTGTGACTACATTAGGCACCTTTAAAGGTGTGCTGGTCATCAGTAAGTCAATGTCATGTAATTTATTAAATACCATCGTGTAATGTTTTTTAACTAACAAACAAATGAAAATAACAGAACTTGTTATCAATACAGTTACCCAACCACCAAACGTAAATTTTGATATCAGTGTGATGATTAATATGCTAAAGGTGACTAGAAAAGCAAAGGCTGAAAAAAATAGACGTCCTAACCAATGCGGCGAGGCATTGCTTCTATGTTTTATCCAATAAACACACAGACCTAAAATTGAAAGAGAAAAGGTTAAGAATACATTCATACTATAAAGAATGACTAACCAAGAAACGCGACCACCACTTAGCCAAAGAATAAGTAGTGCGGCAATACCAAACACAATAATGCCATTTTGAGTGACTAAACGGCTAGAAAGATGACGAAAACGATTCGGTAACCAACTATCGATCGACATATTCGCTAATACACTAGGACCGGCTAAAAAACCCGTATTCGCGCCGACTAATAATAGACCTGCTTCAAGTAATAAAGTGACGGTTAACATCGTTTTTGCAAATGCAGAATCGCCTAATATCTTATGAAATACCACCGCATTTAAGGTTTGACCATACACAGGATGTGCATGCCAGAGTAAATACAACAATATAATTCCACCGGCGGTAAAACTTAAGGAAAGTACCATATAAAACATGGTCCATTTACCGGTTTGTACACGCGGTTCCATGAGTCGATTCACATTGTTGGAAACGGCTTCGATCCCGGTGTAAGTACCGCTCCCTAAGGAGTAAGCACGTAATAATAGGGCAATAATAAATAACCAGCCGGTTTGTTTTGATATTTCCAAGGTGTTACTTAAGGTGTCAGAAAACACGTTAGGTAAAGTGCTTTTATGTGTAATGACACCATAAATAATTAAAAAAAAGTGTGTAGCAACAAACCCTAAAAAAATCGGCATTAACACCTTAATTGATTCTTTCATGCCGCGCAAATTCAGTGTGATGAGTAGGATAATGACGCAAGCAGCAGATAACAGTTTATAGCTTAAGAAATAATGAGGCAGTAAACTAAACAAAGCGTCGATACCACTGGCTACCGAGATGGTAATAGTTAAGACGTAATCGACAATGAGCGCTGCACCGGAAACCAATCCAGCATGGGGGCCTAATAATTGCGTGGCTACTTTATAACCACCGCCACCACTAGGAAATAATGTAATGACCTGATTGTAAGCCAGCGCAATAATAAATACGGTTAATATTGTGGCGATAGAAATGTACAAACCCAAAGAACTGTAGTGCGGGCCTAAAGCAATAAATGCTTCTTCAGGACCGTAACAAGAAGATGATAAACCGTCTGCACCAAGACCTATCCAGGCTAAAAAAGCGACTAATGCAATATTATGTTGCGCGTTCGGATTTAAAGGATTGCGAGGTTTACCGAGCAAAAAACGACCAAGACGTTGAAAAAAAGTCATGCTCATGCGGAGTCTGAATAAAAAGCTACTATAGCCGGTTAAGCATTGTTTTTGAAGTGATGGTTTTTTTATTTTTTTTAAAAATTAAAGTTCGACGGCTATTAAGCAATTTATCTCAGACCGGATAATAATTTGTGTGTATAATAAATATACGGAGCAAAGCATCGCTTCGTTTACTATAATAATCGTTTCATTTAAAAAGGACATTAACGATGAAAATAACGGAAATTAATGCTTTATTAACTAAAGCATTGCAGCAAAAATGTCGTTTAGAGGATGATCTTACCTTATTTTATAAATTTAAATTTCCAGAGATATCCAGTATTACTCAATTTGAAGAACTTAAAAACAATTGCGAAAGTTTTTTATCTCAATATGATATTAAAACTGATGCTGGCGTTATTCTTTACCCAAAAAAAGCGAATAAAATCTTTGTATTAAAAATACACAAATTACCACTTGATCAATTCATAGAAAAATTAACGTTGATTTCAAAAGATAGTCAACTATATGAAGCAGTTAATCAAGGCGATGTACTTAGCGTAAAAATGCTTTTGGATAAGAATAATTTTAATAATAAAAATATAGTGGGCGACACTCTACTGCACACCGCTATGCAAGGGGACTCCATTGCGATTGTGAGTTTACTTTTGGAAGAAGGGGCGTCAATTAATGTTGTGAACAAAAAAGGTGAAACACCTTTGCAGATTGTTGATCAAAAAAAGGATATTTTGCTGGGGAAAAAACTAATTGATGTAATATTATACCGGGAGCCTAACACCAAAAATCCTAATTTTATTAGGCAAGAATTGCGTGATTATTGGAATGAGCAGCTTAAAGAATTATGGAAGAAATCGAGTTATACTCTACAGATAGAAGATTTACGAGAAAGGACAGAAATAGTTCAAGAAATTCAAAATGTAGGAAATAATAGGCAATTCTTTTCTCTTGAAAATCCATTAAATGATAATAAGCCGCTTCAAGAACCACCTACTACTGCTAATTTAGGCAAGTAAAATTTATTTCCTAGATTTTTTAGATGAACTATACAAGCATCGGGTTTTTGGCCAATGAATCCGCTGTGAAGCGCATAGTTCAAAATAATAATAGGACTTTTTTAGTACTTTAGTTAAGATATGCTCAAAAAGTCCTTTTTCTTTATTGGGGGTTAGCTGAATGACAACTTCATCAGAAAATCGATATGACATCCCATGTTTAGCTTCACATTGCTTGGATCGACTCCACCAGTTAGAACAACGCTTGCTGACTGCACAAACAGCGATAGAAAATTGGTTAAGGGAGCAATGGCGTAAAACACCCGCTCCTTTTTATTCCTCGGTTGATTTACGTAATGCTGGATTTAAACTAACACCGGTCGATACGAATTTGTTTCCAGCGGGATTTAACAATCTAAGTGAAGACTTTATTCCGCTGGCCGTCCAAGCCGCACAAGAAACCTTAGAGCGCTTAGCACCAGGATGTTTACGTATTTTATTGATTCCTGAAAATCATACTCGAAATAATTTTTATTTCGAAAATCTTTTTGTATTACAAGATATTTTAAGTAAAGCGGGTTTTGAAGTCAAAATCGGATCCTTATTAGAAGAAATCGAAGCAAACAAAAAGATTACACTAGAATCAGGTGGATCAATAACATTAGAACCCATCCAGCGTCAGGGTGATCATATTAAAGTGAATGATTTTTTGCCTTGTTTTATTTTATTAAATAATGATTTAGCCAATGGTATTCCTAAAATATTACAGGGAATAAAACAATCTATTTTACCCAACGTTAATTTAGGTTGGCATAATCGCTTAAAATCAAATCATTTTCATCATTATGAGCAAGTGACCAAAGAGTTTTCAGAATTATTAAATTTAGATCCTTGGTTAATTACACCTTATTTTTCATATTGTACGGGTGTGGACTTCATGCAACGTGAAGGTGAAGATTGCATGCTAGAAAAAAGCCAACAAATACTACAAGCAATACAAAAAAAATATGATCACTATCATATTAAAGAAAAACCTTATGTGGTTATTAAAGCGGATGCGGGTACTTATGGCATGGGTGTATTATCGATTCATGAAGTGGAAGAAATCCAACAACTTAACCGCAAAAAACGTAGTGATATGATGGTTTCTAAAGGAAGTCGACCAATTAATAAGGTAATAATTCAAGAAGGGGTGTATACATTTGAAACATGGAATGCGGCAGTGGCAGAACCTGTGGTTTATATGCTCGGACAATATGTTGTTGGCGGATTTTATCGTGTTCACACCGGTCGTGGCGTTAGCGATAATCTGAATACACCCGGTATGCAATTTGAACCGTTGCCTTTTGTACAAGCCTGTAATATTCCAGATCATAGCGGACAACAAAAAGGCAAATGCGCGAATCGGTTCTATGTTTACGGAGTGATTGCAAGATTAGCTTTATTAGCGGCAGCCCGTGAACAAGCTGAAGTTTTAAAGCAAGCGGAGTAAACCATGCTTAAGCCACTTGGCGTGATTATGGATCTCATAGATGGGATTAATCCAAAAAAAGATACGACATTGGCTGTATTGTTAGCGGCACAACAACGTCATTGGCCGATTTTTTACATGGAAATTACCGATCTTTTTTTAATTAATGAAAAGCCCTATGCGCGTATGCGCAGATTGCAAGTTAAGGATGATGAAAAAAGTTGGTTTGCCTATGATAAGGAAACTATTGCTCCACTCACAAGTTTATCAGTGATATTGATGCGTAAAGATCCACCCATAGACATGCAATACATTTATACGACGCAATTGTTGGATAAAGCAGAACAGCAAGGCGTATTAATTGCTAACCGTCCACAAAGTTTGCGTGATCTTAATGAGAAATTATTTCCATTAAATTTTCCACAATGTTGTCCTCCTAGTTTAGTGACAGCGACTATTCATGCCGCACAAGAATTTTTGTTGGAGTATCAAGATATCATTGCTAAACCTTTGGATGGTATGGGTGGTCAGTCGGTATTTCGATTGCGTGCCAGTGACCCCAATATCAATGTCATTTTAGAAACTTTAACCGCTAACAATCAATCTTATATGATGGTACAGCGCTATATTCCAGAAGTGCTTGCTGGAGATAAACGTATTATTATGATCAATGGTGAACCTATTCCTTATGCCTTGGCACGTATCGCGCCACCCGGTGAAACGCGAGCCAATTTGGCGGTAGGTGGAAAAGGTAAAGTCGTTAAATTAAGTGAACGTGATGTTTGGATTTGCCAACAAGTAGGGCCTAGTTTACGAGAAAAGGGATTATTATTTGTTGGGTTAGATGTGATTGGCGATTATTTGACCGAAATTAATATTACTAGCCCTACCGGCGTGCGTGAAATCGATGCACAATGTGATATTAATATCAGTGCGCAATTTATCGATACGATTTTTCCTAACGCATAATCCTGTTTTTTATCCTAGTATAGAAAAATCACTGTTATGCTGAACGATGTCTAGATTGCCACTTACCTCACTACTCACAATGACGCATAAAAATGCAAAAGGATCCCAAGTTGATACAACTACCAAGTATACAGTTTGAAGATTTTAAGCAACTATTAAAACCACGACGCAGAGACGCGCATAAAGGTTTATTTGGTCATGCGCTGATAATCGGAGGTGATCACGGCATGATAGGAGCCGCACGTTTGGCGGCAGAAGCCGCATTGCGCGTAGGTGCAGGTTTAGTGAGCGTGGCCACTCGAGCAAAATCGATTACTGCCATTATCTCTGAACGTCCTGAAATTATGGCGCATGTAGTTAAAACCGGCAAAGATCTCATTCCTTTAATTCAAAAAGTCAGTGTTATCGTATTAGGAACTGGGTTAGGGCAAACAAGTTGGTCACAGCAATTATTATCACGCGTTTTGACGGCTGCACAAGCTAAAGTATTGGATGCGGATGCTTTGAATTTGTTGGAGAAACGGCATAAAAAATCAGACAATTGGATTTTAACGCCTCATCCAGGCGAAGCCGCCCGTTTATTGAATTGTACTGTTAAAGTCATTCAAGCCAATCGGATTAAGGCAGTTAAAGCATTGCAAAAAAAATATGGCGGCGTTGTGGTGCTTAAAGGTGCGGGTAGTTTAATCTGTACAGACAAATCATTACGAATTTGTTTAGCAGGGAATCCTGGTATGGCCAGTGGTGGCATGGGTGATGTTTTAAGTGGCATGATCGGCGGATTTTTGGCACAACACTTCACCTTACAACAAGCAGCAGAATGTGGGGTTTATTTACATGCGTTGGCAGGGGATAGAGCAGCTGCACAAAATGGTGAACGAGGTTTATTAGCCAGTGATTTAATACCGTATTTTCAGCAACTTATCAATTGAAATTAATTTAATTTCTGGAGCGACTATGTACAAGCAAGCCTATTCAGCGTTGGTTGGCATTGCCATTATAGGCATTTTTTTAAGTTTAATCGTGCTTGCTTTTACTGGTCATAGAGTTCCTGCTAATCCGATTTTTTTTATTGTGATGTTAAGTTTATGCGGCATTATAGCATTGTGTATGATGTATCGTTATCTATGCATTCCTTTTTTATTTGCAACATTTAGTGTTTTATCTGTGTTACGGATTTTAGGTTTACATAAATGTTTTATTGCTATGATCCCTACTATTATGAGTCTACTGTGTTTAGTAATTTTATTTGTTTATATGGCTTATCATGATGTTAAACAACGACCGATTATTTTACAGAAAAAACCTCAAGAAATGTTTAATATGTCTGCTTATGAATGGCATCTTAGTTTTATTCGAATATATGTAGGGTTTGATCTCATTGCGCATAGTGCTGAAAAATTATTTGCCGGACGTATTCCTTTTCGAGCGGATGTAAGCGCTTTTGCAGGCTTAAATGTGGTCGATCCTAGTTTTTTCGTCAGATTTTCAGGCTTATGCGAATTAGCAGGCGTGATCTCATTAGGATTAGGCTTGTTAACCCGCGTGGGTGCACTAGGCACATCCTTATATTTAATTGTGGCAACAATAATCGGGCATCATTTTTTAAAAGGCTTTATCTGGGCGTTACCCGGTGGTGGCTGGGAATATCCAGTTATGTGGAGTGTTTTCATTCTAAGTTATGTTGTATTAGGTGCCGATGAGTTTTCTATCGATGGTGTTTTAGATAGGAAGTATAATTTACCCATTTGGCTAAAAAGATTAATGGGAGTCATGGAATCAGATAAGAAACTTTCAGATAAAATTAGCTTTTAATGAATATGCAAATTTAAAAAGATAACGAAAAGAGCAATTCACAATTTCTGTGATGAAGCTGTGTAAAAATATGTGTAAAAGCTTTTGAACACGTTAATATGACTGATGTCGTAAAGATTGCTTAAAAATTAAACAGTATAAAAATTTAACCCCCATCTAATCTAAGAAATTTTGGATAATTATCAGGTTTATATTCTTCTTTATCAGCTACGTGCGTTGTAAAAAAACTTAATCTAGAAATAGAACGGTTTAAACCCATTGAATAAACTGATTTTTGTCCGCTAAATTTGATTGTTTCAATAGTGACACTATATTCCCTATTTCCTTTGACTTTAAAATAATCCTCTAAAAGTTCGTCAGCAAATTTATTTTTTTTGCTTTTGTCAACAAGGTGAGAGATTTGAGGCACTAGTGTTAAATAAAAATTATGGAATTCTGCTCTATTTTTGAACTTATGCGGAATATAAACTTTTTCTATCGAACTAACATTGATTCCTACAAATTCAGCATAAAGAGCATAATTTGTGTCATTCAAAAAGCAAAAAGGGGATTGATAATTTTTAAAATATTTATGCCAATGTAACTTTTGTGTCAAATGAGTGATTAGGTCGGCTTGGCTTTTTTCATAAACGGCCGCGAGGATATAGATAGG
>Ga0075369_10000092_pt1 | contig 24335 bp, 28 predicted proteins | sample EndMethybrTD3034_FD_71400 | JGI IMG/M metagenome (GOLD analysis project Ga0075369, IMG submission 71400) | Populus endosphere microbial communities from Tennessee, USA - Endosphere MetaG P. TD hybrid TD303-4 | ecosystem: Host-associated > Plants > Roots > Endosphere | place: USA: Tennessee...
AAGTTACGCAAATGCTGCTTGCCACCATGTCGGCTCACCTGTTTTACATGAAGGTAGCCAACTATCAGCAGCTCGAAGGCCTACAAACCATTCTGCCGCGTGGCGAGAATGTACTTAACCAGAGCCGCAACTTGAACAGCACCACGGCTGCGCTGATGTTCCCTTTCATGTCGGCCGAGCTCGTGCAGGATTCCGGTATTCTTTACGGTGTAAACAACAAGAGCAAATCACTGGTGATCGTAGACCGCTTCAAGCTGCACAATGCCAATAGCATAGTGTTTGCACAGTCCGGTGCCGGTAAAAGCTATGCTTCAAAGGTTGAGATTTTGCGGCAATTATCCCAGGGCACAAAAGTTATCGTTATTGACCCAGAACGCGAATATGAGAACCTAACTGAATCTGTAGACGGAACATACATAAAACTGTCGGCTAAGTCAGATCAGAAGATTAACCCCTTTGACTTTGCCACTACTGCCCGCAAAAAAGATGATATTTCGGAGCACATACAGGATTTAATCCAGGTAATATCTCTAATGGTTGGTGGTCTAAATGACCAAGAACTAGCTGGGGTGGATAAAGCTATTGTAGAAATCTATGCGGAAGCAAAGGACAAGCCGCCGCTGCTGGCTAACTTCTACGAAAAGCTAAATAAACAGGGTCTTCATAAACTGTGTGTACGCCTGGAAAAATATACTAAGGGTTCCCTGACCGATATTCTCGATTCGCACACCAATATTAAGATGGACAAACGCCTGGTAGTCTTCGATATCAAAGACCTGCCCGAATCGTTGCGGCAGATCATGATGATGATTATTGCCAATTTCGTGCAAAACCAAGTCAAGGCCAAGCCAGAGAAACGCCTACTCGTGATAGATGAAGGTTGGTTATTGCTCGAGCACGAAGAAAGCGCTAAGTTCGTGGCAAGTCTCGTTCGCCGCGCTCGTAAATACTACCTTGGCGTAACGATCATCTCCCAGCAAGCAAATGACTTCCTAGATAGTAAATACGGCCGAGTTATTGCAGCCAATACGTCTATGCGTATGCTCATGCGCCAGGATACTACGACTATTGAGAAAGTGGCCGAATTCTTCAAATTGAGCGACGAAGAAAAAACGTACTTACTTGCATGTGACAGAGGTGATGCACTCATTATCGCCGACCAAGACCATGTTGCACTGCACGTAAAAGCTGCAAAAGAAGAACACCCGCTAATCACGACTGACCCCACCGAAATACAGAAGTCATGATGCAGGCAATTATCATCGTCTTTCGATTTTTCTTTGGAGGCAAAGAACTAAAGATTGCCGGTGGTATTTTGCTTGCTTTGATTATATTGCCCGCTATGGCCGTAGTGGTTATTGCTTCCACGCCGCAAGCACTTCTCGATCAATTATTTGCGGGTTCTCGAGCAAACGCTGAAGCCTACACTAGCACTGTAAATCCTGCGCCTGAAGGGGTGAAAATCCTAGCAGATTACACCTACCCTGGCGATAACTACGCGCCTGGAAACTGTACATATTGGGTTTTCGCGCGCCGCGCAATGGTCGGCCTGGCGATTCCTAACACCTTTGGAAACGCCAATACTTGGGACGACCGGGCGCGTAATCAGGGGTATGTTGTAGATCACGTTCCAGCGCAATACGCCATCATGCAAACAGACCGGGGTAACTTAGGGCATGTGGCATTCGTAGAGAGTGTAGACCTGGACGGTACTTGGCACATTTCAGAAATGAACGTGTTAGGCCTGTTTATTGTCGATCATAAATCGTTCCCTGCCTCAGCTGCCGCAAACTACACTTTCATTCATAACAAGGGGCTATAACAGATGGATATACCCGACATGCAATCATTTACGGTCTGGCTGTTACACATGGGACGCTACTTGCCGGTCGTCGGTATATTTCTGGCGGCCATTTTTGTGCTGTACCTAATTGGGCTTCTTTTAATTCGACTATACGACCTTCGCGGGCTTCGTGACCGGCAAACTATTTTCCTAGAAATTACTCCGCCAGCATCAAACGAAAAAACACCTGAAGCCACGCAGGAACTTTTTGCAATCCTACATGGCATTGGCTTACGCTTGTCTGCCGGTGATAGATTTATGCGGCGAAAAGTAGCGTTTTCATTAGAGGTGGTAACAACCCGAGACAAAGGTAGCAAGTTCATAATGCAAGTTGGTGAACGCGAAGCAGCAGCCATACGCCGCGCCATTACTTCGTTTTCATCAAACGTAAAAGTGCAGGAAGTCGAAGATTATTTGCCACATGAACTTGATGAGAATACTGCACGTGTAATCGAATACCGCTTAAATGCGCCCTTTGCATTTCCCCTTAAAACGCTAGAATCATACGCCGAACACGACCCGATTGCCTACCTTAGCGGCGCTATGGGTGAGTTGGCGCCTGGCGAACTGATTGCACTGCAAGTGGTTGCAGTACCGGCGGTGATACCTCAAGCTGCGGCCATTGCCCGACAGGTATTTACAGATGATGACCTGCTGAAGCACGTAGGCAACCACAGCACAGGTGTAATGCACAAAGTGGCAAACAGTTTCAGCTCCTTAATGGGCATCGGCATGAACGCCGTGTCTGACGTATTCCACGACACCCGCAACTATGAGGCGCAGCTGGTGCAGCAAGGCTCGCGGACGCCACAGCAGATCGGAGTGCAGCTCAAGCGGCCATTTAAACAGGAACTAGCCCAAACAGTACACGCGAAAGTTCGTCAGCCGTTGTTCCGTGCAGAGGTGAGAGTGCTTATTATTGCCAAAAACCGAAAGGCATTGAAGCAGCGCATTAACGAAATATCAGGTGCGGTCGCTACCTTCGACACTCCGCACCGGCAGTCGCTGCGGCCGCGCTACAATTTCCCCATAAAACTACGCGGCAAGTACAGACAGTACGCATTTATTCATCGGTTGCCGTCGCTTTTTCTAAGCCACTCTAATGTGCTTTCTGCATCTGAAGTTGCTGGGCTATACCACTTCCCTACCCCTGAAACCTCTACCGAGAACTTGGTGCGTTCACTTAGCCCGACGCTGCCGGCTACGCTTGCCCTCAAACGTGGCAATGACATAGACGTACTGATTGGTACGAACGTGCACCAGGGTAAAGAAGTACCTATTGGCCTGACCGCTGCAGAACGCGCCCGGCATTTGTACGTCGTAGGAGGCACAGGAAACGGCAAAACGACGATGATGCAGTATGCCATCGTCCAGGATATGAAAAACGGTAAGGGTGTGGCTGTTTTGGATCCACACGGCGATATGGCTAAGGAGTTGTTGCGCTATGTACCAGAGGAACGCCTGGACGATGTAATTTACTTCAACCCAGACGATCTTCAATACCCTATTTCTCTTAATTTACTTGAGATTGACCCTGCGCTGCAGGGCGATGATTTGCTACGGGCGCAGTATCTCATTACCGAATATACGGTAGAGATTTTCCGCAAGTTATTCTCAGAAGACGATAGCGGCGGCAGCCGCATCGAGGCCGTGCTGCGAAACGCTGTCTATACCGCTTTCACTACGAAAGACCCTACCCTGTTTACGATTTATCAGCTTATAACAGATAAAGACTACCGTAAAAAGGTGGTGGATAAGCTCGAAGATGAAGTGTTGAAGAACTTTTGGACGAACGAGTTTGACTCTGGTGGTGAATATCAGCGCGTAAAAATGGGCTTTGGGGTGACGACAAAGGTTGGCCGCTTTCTAACGGCAGTTTTTGTAAACCGTGTGGTCGGCCAACCGAAGTCCACAATAGATTTTAATGACATCATTAACAGCGGTAAGATACTGATTTGTAACCTATCAAAAGGCAATCTGGTAAAAGATACTTCTTCCCTGTTTGGCACGATGATACTTGCCCGCTTACAGATAGCCGCACAAAGTCGCGGCAATCTGCGTGAAGAGGATAGGCGGCCATTTTACGTGTACGTAGATGAGTTCCAGAACTTCGCTACGACCACCTTTGTAGATATGCTGGCAGAAGCTAGAAAGTACCGCATTCACCTGTTTATGGCCGAGCAAACCACCTCCCAACAGGACAAGGATATTGTGTTTAACATCTTAGCGAACGCCGGAACAGTTGTTTGCTTCAGTTCCGGCAATCCGATGGACGAACAGTTACTACTCCCCCGCTTCGAGCCGTGGGTAAAACCTGGCGAAATATCAAACCTGCCCTCATACAACTTCTTTGCACGCATCAAGCCTATAGGGGTAAGCGATTCCCAGGCTCCCGTATCGGGTGAAACGGTGCGGCTACCAGAACCGACTAATCCGAACATAGAAAATCAGGTTATAGCTGCTTCGCGTAAGAACTACGCCCAGAAATATGTGCCTCAGAAGCCCGTACGAGCCGCAGGAAAGCCACGAAAGCCAAAAAGCACTAGAATTACGCACCCGACAAAAGAACAGCGCTAGCGGCCTTATTTTGGCTCATTCCTGTATGTGGAGGTTAAGACCTACCACTGCCTCTCTATGATATGGGTAAAACTGCCCGCCTCAAGGTCGGTCAGACGTTGGGTGCTCCACCTTGATGCAGGCAGCCCTACCCATGCCCGGTCTGCGGGGCGGTAGGTCGAGCCGCTTCAAAGTCAGAAATAACTTACGAGGAGGTTTTACATGGACGTAGATATGCAACGTGCGGCGAAAATTGCCGCTGTAAATGACAGGTTCCGAGGTATGGCGCTGAATGTGATGATTACGCCAGGGGTGAGAGATTTGCCAGAAGTAGTTGAGCTTATGAAAGCCGTAGAGAAGTTTGACACCTTCAACATGGATAATGACCCCTACGGTGAGCACGATTGCGGTTCGTTAGAATGGCATGGACAGTGGGTGTTTTGGAAAATAGATTACACCGATATAAACTCTGGTCATTGGCGTGACCCGTTAGACGAGGAGTGCCACCGAATAATTACAGTGATGCTGGCGAGTGAGTATTAGCTCACTCGTTTAGTTTTGCCCGAAAGTCGCCTGGCGGGGTGGCTTTCGGGCTTTTAGGCTGTTACAGAAGCTAGTGATTTAACGTTATCAGGGTCATTTGCCTGCTGCCACACTCTCGCGTCGCTGCCTGCCTGCAGGAGTGCCTGTAAAGATGTTAGCAAGAAATTCACTTTAGGGTGAGTGTTCTTCGCTAGCTTTTTTTGTAGGCGCAGCTGCATTGTTGTGCTGTCGCAAAGTGCAAGTATTTCAGGTAGCTCCGTCTCTGTTAATTCCCACTGTTGGCTATCTGCATAATCGGCATATTGCTTAATACGACGAGCCGAAACAAACAAAGGGCGCGCTTCATGATGAACGTCCAAGAAATACTGCTTATTTCCTTCTGATGCCTCTATTGTTAGGTAGGCATCTGGCAACGGTTGCGGAAAATGCTCATACACCGCCAGATCAGATTTAGTAAAAAACTGGAGCTGGTCGCCGTAAATTGTCCGTAGCTTGGCGTACGCCTTCAGAATTTCTAGGTTATGCTCAATAAATTGATCTGAAGCGTCTTTGTCTTTATGGATATTATGCAGCACGTTCTGGGAGTACTCATAGCCCTCACGTGGCTGCCGCCGAAGCGCTCGCATACCATCGGGCAACAGATAGAATGCAGCATGTTTCCCCTGTAATTTGTATGATGCGTCATATTTGCGGCCAATATACCCCATCTCCGCAAGCGCAGTTAGACGCGGCCGGACGATATCTGCACTTTTACGCCCTTGGTATTGAGCTACCAGCTCTGTTGTGACGAACCTAAAACGATAAATGAGATGCAGCAATGCAAGCTGTTTCTGGTTCAATTTGTAATGTTGTTTTGGCTCTAACTTGCCCATTGTGTCAAGTATACAGCTTACGTCATTCCCCTGTCAGCACGCAGGTTTACTATTGCTCGATAAGAGATGGTTAAACTAGTGCAAAAACTAGCTTTATGTTACTAGCCTAATTACATTTTACCTCTGTTAATTTTTCACCAACACATGCACTAGATTAGGCGGCTCTTATCGAGCAATAGTAAAGATGTGGGCAAAGTCGCCGCAGACATTTGCAATAAAGTGCCCTACCCTGACATACAGCGTCGTCTCTGTATATATTTATATAAATAGTAAGGAGATGCGGAATAGAGCGTGAGAAGTGTTAAATAGTTATTAAATTATTCTGTACGAACATAACAGTTTTAGGGAGTACCCGGAGTTCCATAGTACCAGGGTACGCCGCGTACCAGAGGACTAAAGAACCATAGGACTAGAGTACCCTGGTACTAGGGTACTCCCGTACTACTTTAGTTTTCCTAGCTTACGCTGCTTTTCAAGGTAATCATCGAGGGCTTCACGCACCATAGCGCTCTGGCTACCAGTACCGCCGTCTAAGCGATCGGCAAGAGATAACTTTAAGAAGGCCTCGGCCTGGTCTTGGTAAATATCAAAGGGGTGACGTTTTTTGATCTTACGCTTCTGTTCAGTGGAAGAAGAAGCAGCAGGGGTAGGGGGTACTATAGTACTCCTGGTACTAGGGGTACTATTCTTTTTAATTACAGGGGTAATTGGCGGCTTTTTTTCAATCTTTGGGAAATTGTCCATTGATGAACTCAACGGCTTTTCTGGTTCGTGGTTCGGGTCAAATCCTTCAGTTCTAGGCGTTTTCATTCTCTAGTTTTCCTTCGTCGAACTTTATAAGCCAATCTGCAAAAACATCGTAAGCAATAGCGCCTGGGTGCTTAGGTTCAAGCATACCGATAGGTGTTTTCTCATCGTATGACCGAGAGAAAACAGTCGCGTGAGGTATTTTGACGTTAAGTACGTTGTCGCGCCAGATTTTACGGGCGTTGGACACAATGGCAGGGGAGTGAGTAGTCGTAGAACGGTACATCGTAAACAAGATACGCAGCTCTTGGTGGTACAGAGAAAACTTCGACCACATGATCTTTTGAACATGCGTTACAAGGTCAGCTACGCCGTCTACAGCCATTCTTTCAGCTGAAGCTGGGATAACTATCAAGTCGGCAGCTGCAAGGCCGTTAAACGCAAGCATAGCCTTACCAGGAGGAGTATCAATTAGGATAAAATCGTACTCTTGTTTTAAGGGGTTAAGAATCTCTGATAACTTCAATTCGTCGCCTGGCTCTAAAGCCTCTTCGATGGCAGCCAAGAATACATGCGACGGGAGCACATCAATGCCGGACTTGGTGTGCTTTATAGCAGATTGAGCCGAGACAGTGCCAGAAAACACTTCAAAAAGGTTAGGGTGAGTGTCTGGGTCAATATCAAGGTAGCGGGTAGCGGAGGCCTGCTGGTCGAGATCCACCAACAATACTTTTTTCCCCTTATTAACGAGGGCAGCAGCAGTACTAACCGTACTGGTTGTTTTGCCGGTTCCACCCTTAAAAATTGAAAAGCTAACTACTTTCATTGTTCGTACTACTGCCTTTCATCAGGTCTTCCACCGCAGACATAGGTATGCGCCACTGGTGTGCATTGTCTGGCCGAATTGCCCCCTTAATTTTGCCATTCTTTAACCAACGCGAAACTGTTGCACGATCAACGCGCAATATCTTCGCAACCTCCGAGGCGTTCAGAAACGTCTTCATAATGATAAGCTTAAACGAGCGTTCAGGTCAGTGTCAAACGCGATGTGTTGCATTTGTTGCACTTGTTGCAGTTATACACATGGGGTACTATAGTACCATAGTACCCTGGTACTAGAGCACTATGGTACGGCCGTACTTTGGTACTATAGGACGCTTGGTACTCTGGTACTATGGTTCCAGTGGTACTAGGGTACTGACGTACTGTAGTACGTCTAGACAATAAAAAAATGTTAGTTATGCTTAAAGTAACTTAGCGGCTCATAAGAGGTAATCTTGTAGTTATTATTACCCCGCAAAAGTCCTAAGTTATAGGGTTCTATAAGGGGTTGAGGCATTGACATGCCTGGGCTGTAGTATTAAGATTGATCTATAACTACAGGATTACCGGCGTGAGCCACCTCGAAGAACCCCGCAAGGGGTTTTTCACTTTTATAGACCCATTAGCAACAAAGAATGGGGAATATAAATATGTCTTTATCGGACAATAACGCTTTCACTGCTCGATATGAGAAGCTGAAGCAACAGAGGGAAGGTGTGGCAGACGCTGCCGCACATATATTAAATAATCTTGAAACACCTAAAACGATCATCGTTAAACCGATGGTGTCCAGCTGGGCTGATCTTGAGAAGAAATTGCAGCAAGTAATCAACTTTCCTGGACTGCTAAAAACAGTTCGTGAGCTTTACGAACAGGGGTACGGAGCAGAAATTGAAACGGCCGCAGAGATCGCATTAGCCAAAGCGAAAAAGAGCCCGTTTTGTATGTTTGCCGCTATGGTCAGTAAAAAGGCCGGCAATTGGAAGAAGATCACGCTGCAAATGGTGCGCGATACTTGGGAAGTACGCCGCAACGCCGTAGAAGTTATGGAGCGCCTCAAATTGACTGAAGATAGTACTAAGGCCGTCTTAGCACTTGCATGGCGACTGAAGGGCGCTATTGTGCGTTTCCTGGCTATTGCAACAGAGCAGGGAACGGGCATAAATAACCCAGCTGGCATATTCTTCGCCCTCACGAAAAAGCAGCCGAGCACGGCCTAGCTTCACACGATTAAAAATTGCTATCCCAGCCTCCGAGCTGGTTATTTCCGTTGGCATAGTACTTCATTTTCCAGGTAAAGGCGTTGAATAAACATATACATGATAATCATTCACTGCTTATGTAAATAGTGATGAGCCGCAGCGTGCTGCACGGAGATATTAAAATGCCCTGGAACATGAGCATGATTACAAATGTAAGCAAAATCCACCGAAGTTAATGCAAGAGTTAATTGTAAGAACTCCTTGTTTAGAGTTTTTTGTTAAAGAACTGAGGTGGAATTACTGAAGTAATTTATAATCGAGCACATGAATCCGCAGCACTACTACAGAAAATGCGGGTGTATGTATACCAAAGGGAATCCTTACCCCTGGCACATCTGCCAGTATCACTTTGCAAAGGGTGTCAGGCTGCATGATGCCAACAGGTCATTAAAGCTAGTGCCGAAGGCTACAGTGTACGCCCTGGCTAATTTGGATACTGTAGATACGGTGCTGAAGCCATCAATCAAGGCACGGCCAGAAGATCCCCAAAGGCATTACTGGCTCTACGCCATAAAATTAGCCAACGGTAAGTATTACGTAGGCATGACCGGCCGGAGCAACCCTTATATACGCATACTTTCGCATGGTGATTACCTCGGTGCACGCTGGACCATGAAGCATTTACCAGAAGAATTGTTAGAGGTGAGAGACGTCGGCTATACAACAAAAGAAGTTGCCGAAGACCTGGAGCAACAACTGACGTTAATTTACATGCACCTGCACGGCTACAAGAACGTTCGGGGCGGCCGTGTTGTTTACACTGGCAGTATATTCAGGATAGGCAAGTGGTTTGTCAGAGATCAGCAGATCATCAGTGCTGTTATGGCGGTGTTACTGATTTCAGTTGGTTTGTGCTTGATGCAAAACCAGTAAGACAGTACTTCGCAGAGACATAAGGCTCTCAACCGAGACTACTACATTAAAAGTCCTTTTGAAGTTCTTTTCTATTGGCTTTGAATAGGTAAGGGGCTGCCTGGCGTGGAGAGTCCGTTATGTCTCTGCGAAGTGATATACTATAGCTATGAAAACAGAGCAGGGGTCACTATTCGATAAGCGTAAGCTAAAGGGCACATTGCCCAATACGCACGCCACGACGCCACCAGCGGCCGATCAGACCGTAAGTGCCACATTGCCTGCTTACTACGCATACCTGGGTAGTGGGGAGTATTCCAAATACACGCCAGACGACTATTTAGCCGATTTGAAGCGGTTTGCACAGTTTACTAGCCCGAAGGTACTCAAAGACATTAGAACCGTTGATATACAGCAGTACGTTGCTCTGCTGAAGGAACAAATGCCGCCCAAGTCCGTGAGCCGCAAAGTATCTGCTATCGGCAACTATTTCAGGTGGATTATGGCCGAACGGGTACTGAAAATTAACCCCGCCGAGCACATAAGGGCAGAACGTGTGTTGCCACCGCTTCCAGACGTCTTATATGACGAAGAATGCGACCGCCTGCTGGCTGCAGCAAGCAAAGACCCACGAAGTTACCTTTTGGTGCTGATACTGCTTGAAACGGGTGTTAAAAAGGCCGAATTGTTGGAATTGCAAGTAGCGAACTTCGATTTTTCAAACAAGTACGAGCCGGTGCTCTGGGTTAAACACACTGGCAAGATGGCCGTAAAAGATCGGAAGCTGAAGCTTCCAGCGCAAATAGCCTTAGTCTTTGCCGATTACATCGAGAAATACAGCCCTACGGAAACTCTTTTCCCATACTCTGCGCGGTTCATTGAACAGCTATTGAACCAGGCCAAGAGTGACGCAGGGCTGACCAAAAAAATATCGGCGGGGCTACTGCGTGATATGTTTGTTATCCGCGGCGTGAAGCGGGGCAACACTCTGGAAGAAATGTTTGAAAAACTAGGCCTGGCAAAGACTAGCTTTGACGACGCCAGGAAAAAATACGGCCAATTAACCAGTGAGGCACTATAAATGTTTAGATTAGATACACTCAAAAAGAGCTATGTAGGCATTGTTCACATCTACGATCTGAAGACTAAGAAAGTACTGCGGCAGGGCGGCGGCCACTTTGACGTAGAAGCTCGCAGGCTTGATGTGCTGTTCGACTGCGAGGAGGTCTACAAAGATGTTGAATGGGTGCCAATTTTACAGACTGAACAAGGTTTTTTCTGCCCGGCGCAATCTACAAAGGGGCATCTCATAGGAAGTGTATTTACTTTCGATCACCGCAGTACTTTTAGCATGTCGTCTTTCTTTCATTGGAAAGCAGAATTAGGCATAGACCATATCACAAATACTTTTGACGCTGTTTATATAGAGGTAGCCGGGCAAAATGGTAGCTACCCTCTTACCACTTTTAACGACAAAATGAAGACTGCCGAAATGACCACCAAAGGCGAGTTCAAAGATATCGAGCAGCAGAGTACGGCTGATCTAAATGTTGCTATTAAAGCCACTTGGTCAAGTAACCGCACCACCGTACAGCAGAAGGTGCGATTCATAATCAAAGCAGATGCTGCGCGTTTTTGCCGTACCGATTGGGCAGCGCTTGCAAACGCCTTCCGGCTATACTGGCTGTTCCAGCACGACAGGACTAATTGCAATACAACGGTCTTCAGTTTTGGCGACGAACTTAATTTTGTGACAGATATCATGCAGCTGCGCGGCTACGACGATAACACAGATATGGTGGGCGATGCGCTCAATGTTCAGACACCTATGAACGCGCAGCTGCTGGCTGACACATGCGACTTTTTCTTGAACCAAGTAAAAGCTAGAGGACATGGCGGCATAGAGTTTGGCTTTTACAGATTGCTTGGCTACCGATTTGGCACGGGTACAAAGCGCATTGGTGATGATTTACTAGATCTAGTATTTGGCCTGGACGGTTTTTGCGCCGACGTAAATAAGAGCGCGCAGCGCAAGCTCACGAAGCCAGAAAAAGAGGCTGTGCGCGCCTCCATTAAACAGATATTAGAGAGTATCGAGCAGCTGAAGGACGATCTCGACCCACGCGTGTACGAGTTCTATAACAAGCCAGCTGATGCAATTTTCGACAGCGTTGCCCGGAAGCCTTATCGAGAGAGTGTGCAACAGTGTTTTGACACCCTTGGAATGGATTTTCCAAGCCACGAAGATACTGTATTAGCGGTAGACAAGGTACGGCAACTGTTTGTACATGGAAAGGGATACGACACCGAAGATTTAGTAAAAAAGATTTACACTCACGGAACTACTACCATCAATGAAACGGCCAAGGACGGCGAAATACAGATTGTCTGGGGTCAGTCTATGGGCTTATCCGAAAAGTACTACAAAATGGTGCGCGAACTTTTTATGTGTTATTTCATCAAGGCGACCGAGGACAACAATGGTAATAGGTAGTTTGCAAATTGAATTTGGCAATATCCAATACAGGGGTATAAGAATATCCGCAGATGTGACAGTCAAGCACATGTGGAGCAATACAGAGGGCAATACGCATACTTACCCTATTATCATTACCACCGAGCTGCTTGAATCATGGGGATATGAGCCAGAACAGGCAACTGAAGCAATTCAGGTTCTGCTGCGTGAACTATACGATATTGAAGTAGGTGGACTTGCCGTGTCTGGCGAGCCGCCAAAAAACGGCTACTGGTTCGACACCAACAATTCCGCCTCTACCCTAAACAACACAAAGGGTATTTTTATAAATGCTCAAGATCACCTTCCGTTCCTGGCTAACCCTGCCGACAAGCATCGTATTAGTGGGATATTTGGCGGCGCAGTTCTTACCGACCTAGAACATGCCGATGCTGCCATACATCAAAAGACTGGCAAGCGTTTATTGGGTGACATGGACAGTGCCTTTGACAGAAGCCTAGCGGTCGTCGAACTTAGCACGCCACCTGCCGACGAAAAAGACCTCGGCCATAAAATTAATTTATTGGGTACGATCGTTGATAAGTTCAAGGGCACTAATCCCGAAAATAAGAAAGATGTTAAAAGCATTCGAGCGCTAGAAAATTGGCTGGGCGAGAAGGTGGGCAGCACAGCAGCAAACAATATCGTTGCACCCTTTGATGGCATTAGGGGGCTTAGGAACCAGTACCCAACACATGACCAATTCGGCAAAGGCCGCACAGAACTGAAGCACGTAAAAGCAGCTGAAGCCTATTTTGGCTTTCGTGACATAGACGACCCAACTACAAAATGGAAAAAGATTTGTGATGCATTCCGAGCAGGAATTATTGAAGTCGCAAAAGTGCTTGGTTAGGGTACACTCTAAAAATACACATTAGCGATACCGTTATATATGTTCAAATAGGGTCATTATTTGCATTTATTGACACTAGTACAGTTATGTCTTAGACTTCATTTGAACACTTAGAGGGGAATCACTATGACAGGGCAACGCATTGGCTACATTCGGGTAAGTAGCGAAGACCAAAATACCGGCCGCCAGCTAGAGGGCATGCAGTTTGATCGTACTTTCACTGACAAGGTTTCAGGTAAAGACCAAGAGCGACCGCAGCTGCAGGAGCTGCTTACATTTGTCAGAGAGGGCGACAGGGTAATAGTGCACAGTATGGACAGGCTGGCTCGTAACCTCGATGATCTCCGGGCATTGGTAAAGCTATTAACCGATAAGGGCGTACAGGTTGAATTTGTGCATGAGCACCTGACTTTTACCGGCGACGACAGCCCCATGTCTAAGCTACTACTATCCGTTATGGGTGCTTTTGCAGAGTTTGAACGGTCACTCATAAAAGAGCGTCAGCGAGAAGGAATTGCCCTGGCGAAAAAACGTGGTGCTTATCAAGGCCGTAAACGAGCCTTATCTCCTGAGAAAATCGAAGAATTAAGACTAATGTTGCAGCAGCCCGGCGCGAAAAAGGCCGTCATTGCTCGAGAGCTAGGCATTAGTAGGGGAACATTATACGAGTATATTAAGTCTGTTCCTGAACTTGCTTAACAGATGTAGTATTGCAAAATCTTTCACTATATGCTATATTTTCACTGTACAGTGAAAAGTATACATACGATGAAAGAACAAAGTTTAGTAACTCAAATAGAAAAGAAACTACCTCAGTTATTGCCAGAAGGCTTCGAACTAAGGTCTTTTTCCAATGAGAACGAACTAAGCGATCAGCGGGGCATTGATATACTTGCGACTATTACTCATAAGATGAGCCCAAAGAAAATACACCTTGCGATAGAGGTTAAATACGGCGAACGGCTGTCATCGTTGATACTTGCGGCACATCAGGCAAAAATGTTTGCCATGAAGACTGATACCACGCCTATGGTTGCAACGACATTCCTGGGAGAACGCCTCCGCGAGGTTTTGAAGAATGAAGAAGTAAATTACATCGACCTAGCCGGCAATTTTTACTTGAACCTTCCGAACATGTACGCTGAAAAAATAGTTGATAAGAACCCTTTTACGACCAAACTGCCACTGAAAAATCTATTTGCACCTGTATCGAGCAGAATTATTCGGACAATGCTGTTAGAGCCTAAAAAAGACTGGTATTTAAGCGACTTGTCGAGAGAAGCAGAGGTAAGTGTAGGCCAGACTTTTAAGGTGTTAAATGCACTATCTGATGAAGGATACGCTGAAAAAATAGACAATCTGTGGCATGTGAAAGATCGAACGGCGCTGCTTGATGCCTGGAAGGATTACTACCCATCATACGAGAATAAAAAATACTCTTTTTACAGCTATTCAGTGAACAACCTTGCCGAACGGGTACAGAAGGCGGCCGAGGACTCGAACCTAGAATACACACTTGGATTTTTTAGCGGCGCAGATTTAGCAGCGCCATACGTGCGACACCAGGGCAAAGTCCAGTTCTATACTACTGATGATCAGGTTAAAAAATGGGCGGACGTATTAGACTTGAAACAGGTGAACAGTGGCGGTAACGTCGAAATATTCGTGCCCTATGATAAGGGTGTATTCTATGGCAAACAGCATTTGCCACCCGGCTATGGCGACTTCCCAGTTGTCAGTAATATTCAGCTGTATTTAGATTTAATAAATGACCCGGCGCGAGGTGAGGAAGCAGCCAACCATATACGAGAAGAAAGAATAGGTTTCTAACATGTCACGACCGCAAGACCCCAAAGATATACGTACAAAATTGTCATTTTACGATGACGCTGCCGATCTATCCCTCGCTTATGTCATTGAAATTATGATGACGCTACAGGCCTATAAAGAAGGTTTGTCTATTGTTGGCGGGTGGGCGCCATACTTCCTGCTTGAACAGTATAAGCAAGAGGGCAACCAGTTCTTACACGTAGGCTCTATAGACATTGATATTGCTGTAAACCCTGAAGTTATAGATGGAACGCAGTATGCCCGCCTTGCAGAGTTATTAGAGGGGAGGGGATACGCACAGCGTCAGGAATCGCCATACACCTACCGCAAAGTAGTAACGACAAATGATAACCGTGAACTGATTATAGATATTGATTTCTTAGCCCCAGAGGAGGGTGGTACAAGCCCTCGACACCGTAACCAACGTGTGCAAAATGACTTTTTAGCCAGGAAAGCACGCGGCGCAGAACTGGCATTTGAGCATAAGTTTGATTTCACATTAAGCGGTAAATTGCCGAATGGCGCTGATGCAACCGTGAGCTTTTATGTAGCTGATATCGTCGCAATGATGGCAATGAAAAGCTATGTACTGGGTAACCGTTACAAAGAGAAAGACGCTTACGATATCTACAGTATGGTATTGCACTACAAGGACGGCGTATCATCGGTTGCCGAAGAGCTGAAGCCGTTTATTACCCAAGACCCATTTCCTGAAGGCGTTGCTACCCTCAAGACGTATTTTGAATCGGAAACAGCGGCCGGAGCATCGTTTGTAGCTGACTTCTACGGCGAAACTGGCGATGAACGTGCAGCCCGAATGCAGGAAGCATATTTGCAGATCCAGCGACTATTAGAACTATTAGAAGTCTAGAAATGTATTACACAGAGGAAGACCGCAAAAGAGCAGCAGCATCGAGGCAGCGTAACCAGCAGTTCCGTGAATTGATGAAGTCGCCAGAAGACTTCTACGACATTATGGGCGTATCAGTTCCCCGAGTTACTACGCGGCCGACCTTAGAAGAATATGGTTTGACCCCTGATGTAGAGGAGCGCCTAAAACATGCTGATGATGAGTACGTGCAACGCGAAAAGTCCAGCCGGAAGCTATCGGCATTAGTGATAACGGCAGCTTTAATAGGCTTGTTCTTTTGGTTCATGAATCAGGGTAGCCAAGCAGCACACCCAGAAAATTACACAGATGGACGGCTTACTAATAATTTTATTGCATGGGGAGGCGCTGTTAGTTCTTTAGGGGGAATGGCGGGCATCGCGTACGCCTGGGGCTGGGCGACTAGTGTAAAGCCAAAACAGACATACGAGCATCAGCGCCTTAGTTCTTATAAGCAACAGCTTAGTTACTACGATTATTGGCAACGCAAACAAAGCAAGAACCACTGGAACCGAATGGACGGCCACAGCTACGAGCAGGCAATAGCTAATGTTTTCCGTGATATTGGATTTACCGCTGAAGTTAGCAAGCGTGGGGGTGATGGTGGTGTAGATATTGTTTTACGACATGGACAGCGAACAATCGCAGTGCAGTGTAAGAGGTATAAAAGTGCAGTCGGGCCACATGTTGCCCGCGATCTATGGGGTACTATGCACCATTTAGGGTATGAAGAAGGCTGCATTGTCACTACTACAGGGTTCACTAAGGGAGTCCAGGACTTTGTGCACGGCAAAAATATACGGCTCATAGACCTTAACGATATTCTGCGATCTACCGGCGACAATGGTTCGGAGTACTTACGTCGAAAAATGGGCATGTAGCACTATGCAGCAGCGGCAGCTATTGCTACAATCACGCTGTTGTAGGTGTAGACACCCGGCAACACCCACTAAATAACCGGCATTTCTGCCGGTTATTTTTTATGTCTAACGCTTTGTATACGTTACTTATTATTGATTACTGAGTAATTCGGAGGGGTGCACATGTAAGGCTTTTGCTATCCGCTTCAAACCGCCTAGTGATGTGAAGCGTTGGCCGTGCTCAATGGAAGTAATCGTTGAATAAGCTATGCCGCTGCGCTCGGCTAATTGCTCCTGGGTAAGTCCGGCCGCTTCCCGAAGTTGGCCTACCCTTTTGCCGAACTTCTTTAGGTCTGCTGGTTTGGTGCTAATCATATTTCTTAGAGTAGAAAACTAATACTTAAAGCAACAGATGCTTAGAGTGTTAGTTTTTATATATTTGTGATACTATTTTTAAGATGCAACTAATGCTTAGAGCACCAGCTAAAAAGAACATTTTTGTAGCAAATCTTGCCGACATAGCAGATCAGAGACAGGAGCATTTTATATGCTTTTCCCTCAATAGCAGTAACCAGATTATCAATAAACATCTGGTATTCAAGGGCACGCTTACCAGCACTATAGTTCACCCGCGAGAGATTTTTGCCGTGGCGATTGAAGACCGTGCTGCCCGCATTGTTATTGCACACAACCACCCCTCCGGTGACGTATATCCCAGCAAGGCAGATATCGAAACAACCCAGCAGCTAATTGCGGGCGGGCTGCTTCTAGGCATTCCCGTGCATGACCACATTATCGTCGTTGGTAACAAACACTTTAGTTTTCGGAGCGAGGGGCTGATCGGCCTCGATATTTTAACAGCAGAAAGGGGCGCGGAGCATGAACGCATTACAGACTGAAGAACGTACATTGGGCGAGAGCACTTCCCTGTCATGGGATATAGCAAAGCACATGGCCTACCGCCTGAAATATGGGCAGGTCGTTATTGTTTCAAAGCAACCAGCGGCGCTTTTAGCCTCAATCCGCAAGCAGTGGCTGAAGGTGCAGCGACAGGTAGAAAATAGCCGAGCCAGGAGCTTGGACGCAACCAAAATTGTGTCTTATACCAAAGATATCGCCAAAATGCAGGCGGCAGAGTTTTCAGCAAAGCCACCCATTGAAAATATGTGGGCAGACATCATTATTGCTACCGCAGAGGAGATTTTAGAGTTTGTTCCCAGCTGCGCCACGATGTACGTTGCTACGCCAACGAGCAAGGAAATACTACACCGAATCACCAGCCTTATGCCTGAAGACGGGGTTGTTATCTCCTATAAACTCGATAAGTGAACTATTAAAAAGTAGTGAACTTATGGCATAATTACAAATCGGCAATCATACTCCGGTCCCTGTGCGCCATACGCAAGCATTAGCTTCCCGTCACGAACTAGTACATAACGGTGTACGATCTCTATCGGGCAGCTCTACACAACAATACCGTTACCCCTGTTATTTTAATTACCTCTAGTTGTGGAGGGCTTGCGTATGGATTTTGAAACGAAGATAAATGAACGGGTAGAAGTCCTGGCGGTATACCGTACAGGCGTAGATGTAAGCCAAATTGCATACCCGGCTAAGATGAAGTGGCGACATGAAGAAATCATGTTTGCACGCTTGAATTTGCGGCACCCGACTGCACAAGGTAAGCGCATGATACATGTTTTCGACGTGTCTGACGGCGTAAATGATTACCGCTTGGAGTTCGACGCCGAGGGTTTAACGTGGACGCTTGTAGCTATCGTGGAGGGCAGCCGTGTACGGCCTCAACACTGAACCACCACTCATAATGCACATTGACCTGAATAGTGCATTTGCCACTATGGAGCAGCAGGCGCACTTCTCGCTGCGTGGTGTGCCCGTAGGCGTAACAAACCGCAAAGTTACGAATTACAGCTGTGTAATCGCCTGCTCGTATGAAGCAAAAGCCAAGGGCGTAAAGGTGGGTATGCGGTATGGCGACGCTAAACTGCTCTGCCCCGATCTGGTTATGCTAGAAAGTGACCCGCCGAAGTATCACCATGCCTACAAAAAATTGGTTGCTATCATGCAGGACTACTCACCGAACATACAGATGAAAAGCATTGATGAGGGCATAATAGATTTCCACGGTACTACTAATACTATAAACACCCGGCCACTCGTAGAGATCGGCCACGAAATAAAAGACCGGGTGCGCCGGGAGCTGGGCGACTGGGTGCGGGTAAATATAGGCATCGGCCCGAACCGCTTTTTAGCGAAGCAAGCAGCTGGGCTACACAAGCCGGACGGCCTCGATGTGATTTACCATAAGAACCTTATTAAGGTGTTTAGGTCGCTGAAGCTCACTGATCTAACGGGTATTGCCTCCCACTTTGAAGCCAGGCTAAATGCGGCCGGCATTTTTACACCGCTTGAGTTCCTGCAGGCGAAGCCAGAACTGCTGCGGCGTGTCGTTTTTAAGAGTGTAATTGGACTGGACTGGCATCAGCGCTTGCGTGGGTTTGAGGTAGACAATAACCCTACCAGGCTCGGCCATATTGGGCGGCAGTTTGTTATGGATAAGCCTTCTGCTGACGATGACGTACTGCTAACCCGCTTTCATTACCTCTGTGAAACAACTGGCAAGAAGCTACGATATAACAACGTGGACGCTCGCGGCGTATGGGTGTGGCTGCACTTTCAAACGGGCGACGGGTGGTATCGGCGCAAGATGTTCAAGCAGACCTTTTATACCGATCACGACATATACGAACGGGCGCTATATCTGTTCAACCAACGGCCAAAGCACCTTATTGTGCAGGCGTTAGGCGTAACCTGTTACGAGCTGACACCCTCTAACCGGAGCCAGATTAGCCTTATGGACAGCGTGAATAAAGAAGAATGGCTAACAGAGGCCGTGGACACCATAAATGATCGATACGGCAGTTTTGCCGTACACTCGGCCGGGTCGCTTGAGGGCAAACGAGTAGTAAAACAGAAGATCCCCTTTGGCGGTACTCGCTACTTCGAGCTGTTGCTTAAACGTGCGTAAGAAAATGAATGCTACCGGAGTTCGATATCAGTAACGTTCGCTTGTATCAGGGTATTGAACAGCCCTGCTAGGAAAAGCAGGCCGTTGCTCCGGTCTGTGATACCGTAGTCTTCTGGCGTTTCTGCATTTGCTAGGCGCTGCAAGGCTTCAACAATTTGCTGCTCGTCTTCCGCGTATGTTTTTCCATTCAGGAGACCACCCACTACCAGATCGTCATACTTTGGGAGGTATGTAGCACGTAGCTTATCTAGAATATCGCCCTGCTCAATCTGTTTGAAAATGTCGTCGCAAGAGTACTTTTCATCGCGCGCCAGGAGGTAATACAAGTCGCCAATAATGAGAGTGATTCGTTTAATAGTCATGCCTCTATTATACCCCTGTTAGCAAGCTGTGATACTGTAGGTGCATGTGCGGACGCTATAATCTTACGGAACCAGACGAGCTACCAGACCGTTACGAGGTCGAGGTAAAAGAGCCAATAAAGCCGAACTATAATGTTTCGCCAGGCCAGTTCATGCCAATAATCACAGAGGAAGACGGCCGCCGCAAACTTGAAATTATGAAGTGGGGCTTTACGCGGCCGTTCACCCCTAAATTGTTATTCAACACTCGAGCAGACAAAGCATTAGGGGGCATGTGGGGCAAAGCCACCACACACCGCCGCTGCCTAATTCCTGCAAATGCTTTCTATGAATGGCAGAAGCGTGAGGGCGGCACACAACCATTCTTGATCTACCCTAAAGAAATACGCACTTTTTCATTTGCTGGTATATGGGAACCTACTAAAGACAAAGATGGTAAGGCAATGCTTGCCTACTCCATTATTACCACTGAACCAAACAAAGAAATGAACGCAATTCATAATCGTATGCCAGTTATCTTGCACCCCGACCAAGAAAAATCATGGCTTGAAGCTGGCGAAGACCCCGAAGCAATAAGCGACTATCTACTGCCTTTTGAAGACAATGGGCTTGATATGTTAGAAGTTAGCCGAGATTTGAATTACCTGCGGAACGATCAGGGTGTTTTTGCTCGACCTGAAAACTCTAAGTAGCGTTTACGTGTACGTAAACGTATACGGCAAGTGATGATAAGATAGAGAGCATAAAATATCAGGGGCAACTATATGAAAACTTCCACACCGGCAAAATCCTCTTTTCTCCGAAGCATACCTTTGTGGGCGTATCCGGCAGTACTCGTAGCACTGATATTGCTTTTAAGTCTTACGCCCGGCGGCAGCGATCTAAAAATACTTATTATTCCTATACTTGGCTGGGCTTCTACTATCTGGCTGTTTCGGAAATATAAAGCAGTCCGAATGTTCGTCTATATATCATTTGCGATAATTGCTTTCGGAATAATATTCATTCTGTCTATGGCCGACGGCATGCAGAAAATGACCGGCCAGTAGAAATTAAATAGTGATTAACTCTTGTTTTAGCATAAACGTTATGTACGGAAATAACGTTTTGTACCTGGGTAACCTGTGATATATTGTAGGTGACTTGAGAGGATAACAAGGAGGGATTGAGAGACATGCGTATTAAAAAGACAGCTCGATTGCTGGCCTCATTTGTGGCCGCAGCACTGCCTTTAGTTGTTGCACACCCTGTTTTTGCCGCCACAGCTGACGGTGCAGATCAGGCAAACAATTTCCTAAAGAACATGGCTACCATACTGGCTAGTTTCGGCGGCATTATCGCCACGATTGCTCTTATTTGGGGCGGCATCATGTATATCACCAGCTCTGGTAACCTACAAAATCTCGACAAGGCTAAGGCAATAATTAAGTACGCCGTTATTGGTCTGATAATCGTTATTGCAGCTGCTTCTATTGTTAATTTCTTCTCGACTAACGCTCATTCCAGCTTCGGAGGGTAACCTGTCATGTTATCCGCGGCCTCTTTCTTTTATATGGCCAATGCGAGTGCAGCAGCGCACTCTATTCAGTCATACATTACCCCTGTACTGAGTGTTCTTGATGGCATCGGTGCTTTGGTTGCCATCGTTATTCTGATCTACGGTGGTTACATGTATATGACCAGCTCGGCGGAGCCTGGGCGGTTAGATCATGCAAAAAGAATTATTCGTAACGGGGTAATTGGATTCCTAATTGTACTTGCAGCATCGGCGCTAACCGCTGTCCTCCACCATGCTTATTCAACTCCTGCTGCGGGTACAAAAGGCACTGCGATTGCATTAAGCGAAGTAAAGCCCGCAGACACAGGTGGAGGTTGGTCTACGATCTTAATTGATGCTATTAGTGGCTTTTTCTCTAACATCGTCCAGTCGGCAGCCAGCCCTGTACTAGATGGCCTGTCACACTTAACAAAAGATACTCCACTGATGGCTAAAGAATCCGGGGTTTTTAACTTGTGGCTCGTTATATTGGGTATCGCTAATGTCCTGTTCATTCTCGCTGTAGCATTACTAGGTTTTAGGGTTATGAGTGGCGAATTTTTGGGTTTGGGCGAGATAGAAATAAGAAGTTTATTACCTCAGATAGGCTTCGTATTTTTACTGATGAACACTTCAATTTTCGCCATTGATGCAATTATTGGACTGAGCAATGCAATTATATCTGCAATTTACGCAGGCTTTCCTAACACCGATATTTGGCATGCTCTCACATCGTCAATGGCAAGGCTAAGCGGTTTGCCACTAATTTCACTGATACTCTTTGTGGTGTTTATTATCTTGGCAATGATTTTGATTGTTTACTACATAGCCCGTTGGATAGCGCTATTCTTGGGAGCAGCTCTATCGCCACTTGTGATATTGCTCTGGCTACTTCCCGGCTTCCGAGACTTTGCAAACAATTTGATACGTACGTACTTAGCAGTGATTTTCGTGCTTCTAGTACATGTAGTTATTTTGATGCTAGGCGCGTCCCTTCTCGACCTGCAAAATAGCGGACCAACAGGCGTTCCGAACCCTTTCATGGCAATTGTCATCGGCATAGCTACAGTGATGATGCTCCTAAAGACACAAGGGGTATTAGTACAAATGTCACTTATTAGCTCTGGCGCAAACAATACCCGTAGGCTCGGCCAACAATTTGCAAGCGGCATGCGCTATACAGCTGATAAAATGGACGGCTATGCAGGCCAACAACTTGCGGGTGTACGGGCAAAATATGCGACTGCAATGCTTAGGAGTGCTGAATAATGAAACGTTCTACAGTACCGGCACAAATTACTACTGTTGAGGACACAATTATTGGTAACCTTACAGCTTTACAACTTGTGCTGTTAGTATTCCCGATCTGCTTCGGATTTATTTCTTTTGCTGTGTTGCCGCCGAACTTCCATTTTGTGCTGTATAAATTGGTTGCCATGCTCGTACTCCTGCTTATCGGTGCAATTTTACAGATGCGGATCAAGGACAAGCTACTGCTGATCTGGATTATTACTGTCATTCGATATAACGTGCGCCCGCGCTATTACATCTATAACAAGAACGATGCCTACGGCCGTGATATGGAGCGCGAAGACAAAAAGGCCGCAAAGAAAGAAGCTAAACCCGCAGAATTGCCGGCCGCCGCAAAACTACCACGTATCACAATTCCTGAAGCCGTGAAGCTAGAAGAAATAATGTCAGACCCCCGCGCAAAAATGCGCTTCGAGGCGGGTAAGAAAGGCCTACATGTCGTTATTAACGAAATCAAATAACAAGGTATCATCGCGCCGCCAGATTGCCATTGAAGGCGTGGAAGACGGCATTTTACGGATGCCTGGCAACCGCTATGCGGTGATTATGAAGGTGTCATCTATAAACTTGGGGCTGAAAAGCGACGCTGAAAAAGATGCCATTATTGAAGCCTATAAGAGCTTTCTAAACTCGCTGGCCTGCCCTATTGATATCCTGATACGCATACGCGAAATTGACGTAGATAAATATCTGGACGACTACCGCGCGCGCATGGCCGAAGAACAGGAAGAAGTCTACAAAAAACAGATTGAAGCCTATATAAACTTTGTGCGTGATCTCATTCAAACAAACAAGATTCTAACCCGCCACTTTTACATTGTGGTTCCGTACCAGAACAACAACAACGCCAGTTTTGAGGTAGTGAAAGACCAACTTATGCTTCATACCGGCATAGTCGAAAGTGGCCTAGCAAAACTCGGTATGCACACGCACCAACTGGATAGCTTAGAGCTGCTCGATCTGTTTTACACCTTCTACAACCCAGAACAGGCGAAGTTACAACCGCTGACCGTTCAAACAATGCAAATGCTAACGTCACAGTTTATTTAAGGCAAACCTATGATTAAGAACCCTATTACCCAGATCAAAGCCATCAAACAAAAACGAGACGAAAGGCCAAAAGAATACACGCTGCCCTTCGGTGAGCAAGACCCGATGGATATTATTTCCTACGCTGGCATGGAGGAGCAGAAGGATTATTTAGTAGTCGGCAATCAGTATATCCGAGTGCTATTCATCAATGGTTACCCCTTTGAAGCGGAAGTTGGCTGGCTCGATAGCCTCAATAATTTTGCACATAATGCCGACATTAAGCAGCATATCGAAGAAGTAGATACAAACGAGGCGCTGAAAAAACTGAAGCGCAAAATCACGGAGTTGGAATCACGGAAGCAGGCAAAGCTCAATACAAATAGTATTGTCGGGCCAGATATTGAAGATCCCCTACAATCTGCTAAAGAGATGTTTGCCGCCATTAAGCGCGGCCAGGAAAAGCTGTTCCAGGTCAGTGTAACAGTTGCGCTGCATGCCGACACACCTGAAGCTCTGAACGAAGTTACGCAAATGCTGCTTGCCACCATGTCGGCTCACCTGTTTTACATGAAGGTAGCCAACTATCAGCAGCTCGAAGGC
>Ga0075369_10000093_pt1 | contig 24053 bp, 25 predicted proteins | sample EndMethybrTD3034_FD_71400 | JGI IMG/M metagenome (GOLD analysis project Ga0075369, IMG submission 71400) | Populus endosphere microbial communities from Tennessee, USA - Endosphere MetaG P. TD hybrid TD303-4 | ecosystem: Host-associated > Plants > Roots > Endosphere | place: USA: Tennessee...
AGGAGCGCCCTGCGACGGTCGCGTGGATCCGGTCGGCACCCTGAACGACGTGGAAGTTGGTGAGCACCTGCCCGCCGGGGTCGAGCACGATGCCGGTGCCAATACCGATGGCGTTCTGATACTCGATCTCCGTATCGAGGCGTACCACGGCGGGCTCGACCTGGGCCGATGCGGCGACCGGGTCTGCGGGAGCGGCCACGGCCGTCGCCGGCGCAAGCGGCGCGACCAGGGCAAGGATCGCGCCGAGTGCGAGAAGCAACCTCGCCAGCGGGCTACGGGGAGGGGTTATACCCATGAGCCCATATTGCCCGATGGCGCGATTCCTAATCCTCGACGGCCACGCCCCCGCGCATCCGCCTGCGTCGACGCCGGCTCGGTTCGCTCTTGCCGGACGGCCGCCGATTGCGCAGCTTTCCGTTTGCCGACTCGGTCTCGGCGGTGTCCTCTGCCTCGGGTTCCTCGGCCGGCGCCTCGTCGGCCTCTTCGGTCTCTGCCACCTCTTCGATGGCTTCTATGGCCGTCGATTCCGGCTCCTGGGCCGTCGCCGTAACCTCTGCGGGCTTCGGTTCGGCTTCTTCGGACTCGTCGGCGTCCTCGGATGGTGCTGCGTCGTCCGTTTCCTCGGTCTCGTCCGCCGTGTCCTCGGCGTCCGCGGTGTCCTCGGCTTCGTCGGCTTTCCGGCCGCGTCGTTGCTTGGGTGCCTTCGGCTTGAGCGGTTTTGGCGGAGGCGGCGGCAGCTCGGCGGTGAAGGCCAGGTAGAACGCGAAAACGCCGAGCAGCGCGATCGCCGCCGCGGCGCCGTAGATGCCGAACAGCCACTGCCCCGCGTCATCAAGTGAGAGCCAGATCTCGGCGATCGCGGTGCCGATGATCAGCACGCCCGCCAGCACATGCATGGCGATCGACGTGATCCGCAGCGTCAGTGCCAGCCGCGGGGTGCCGAACTCCGGCAGACGAGTCCGCAGGTAAGTGAACACCACGGGCAGCGCGGCCAATCCGATCAACGCGCCCGCGACGATGCGCAGCACGGTGCCAAGGGTGTGCGGGGTGTCGCCGAGCAGTTCGGGCCAGCGCGGCAACACGAAGAAGAAGTACAGAACACCGGCGGCGATGGAGAACGACGCGTGCCATATCACCGCAACGGTGCGGCTCATACTCCTCCTAGATACCTACATTGGCCGGGGTGCGACCTGGCCGTCGGTCAGCTGGTCGCACCCCGGACCGAGTGCGGAGGATAGGGGATTTGAACCCCTGAGGGCTATTAACCCAACCCGCGTTCCAGGCGAGCGCCATAGGCCACTAGGCGAATCCTCCGCGGGCCATGGTAGCCGACCTGGCTGATGCGCCCGTCGAGTCGCTAGGCAGCCGGGTATTAGACTCGCCGTGGACCCCGCGCGGCGTCTATCCTGTGAACTCCCCCAGGGCCGGAAGGCAGCAAGGGTCAATGGGCTCTGGCGGGTGCGCGGGGTCCCCTTACTTTCCCGGAGCTTGACGTTTGTGGAAGGCGCGCGGTGTCGTTTCAATCCCTCGGTCGTGACGAACTGCAAGCACAGCACGAGCAGCAGAAGCTCAACTACGCCGAGTTGCAGGCCAAGGGCCTGTCTCTTGACCTGACCCGCGGCAAGCCGTCGCCGGCTCAGCTCGATCTCTCCAATGAACTGCTGAGCCTTCCAGGAGATGGACGCGACGCCTTCCGAGATGGGGATGGCACCGACACCCGCAACTACGGTGGCCAGCACGGCCTGCCCGAGCTGCGGGCCATCTTCGGCGAGCTGCTCGGCATCCCGGTGCCCAACCTGCTCGCCGGCAATAACGCGAGCCTCGAGCTGATGCACGACGTGGTGGTGTTCTCGATGCTGCACGGGGGCGTGGATTCCGCGCGGCCCTGGATCGCCGAGCCCGCTGTGAAGTTCCTCTGCCCCTCGCCCGGCTACGACCGGCACTTCGCGATCACAGAGACCCTCGGCATCGAGATGATCACCGTGCCGATGCGCGAGGACGGCCCCGACGTCGACCTGATCGAGGAGCTGGTCGCCGCTGACCCGGCCATCAAGGGCATGTGGTGTGTGCCGGTGTACTCGAACCCGACCGGTGTCACGTATTCGTGGGACACCGTGCGCCGACTCGTCCAAATGCGGACAGCAGCAAACGATTTCCGGCTGATATGGGACAACGCGTACCCCGTGCACACTCTCACCCACGACTTCGTTCAGCAGGTCGATGTGCTGGGCCTGGCGGAAGCGGCGGGCAACCCGAACCGGCCACTGGTCTTCTCGTCGACGTCCAAGATCACCTTCGCAGGCGCCGGTGTCAGCTTCTTCGGCGGCTCGCTTGGCAACATCGCCTGGTATCTGCAGTACGCAGGCAAGAAGTCCATCGGCCCGGACAAGGTCAACCAGCTGCGGCACCTGCGGTTCCTGGGCGACGCCGACGGGGTGCGCCTGCATATGCAGCGCCACCAACAGATATTGGCGCCCAAGTTCGCGCTGGTGCAGGAGATCCTCGAGGACCGGCTCGGCGAGTCGAAGGTAGCGTCGTGGACCGATCCCAAGGGCGGCTACTTCGTCAGCCTCGACATATTGCCGGGCACCGCCAAGCGCACGGTCGCGCTGGCCAAGGATGCAGGCATCGCCGTCACGGAGGCGGGCTCGGCATTCCCGTACCGAAAAGACCCGGAGGACAAGAACATCCGGATCGCGCCGTCGTTTCCCGGGCTCCCGGAACTGCGCGACGCGATCGACGGCCTTGCCACCTGTGCGCTGCTGTCGGCGACCGAGTCGCTACTGAAGGGCTGACGTGTTCGCGCGTCGGACCACGCCGGTAGCCTGCTGAGCGTGGCGCTCTACCGCAAGTACCGACCGGCAGTCTTCGCCGATGTGGTTGGCCAGGAGCACGTCACCGAACCGCTGTCCACGGCGCTGTCGGCAGGCCGTATCAACCACGCCTACCTGTTCTCCGGGCCGCGGGGCTGCGGGAAGACGTCGTCGGCGCGCATCTTGGCCCGCTCGCTGAACTGTGAACAGGGCCCGACCCCGACGCCGTGCGGTGTATGCGACTCATGCGTGGCGCTGGCGCCGAACGGACCGGGCAGCGTCGACGTGGTCGAACTCGACGCGGCCAGCCACGGCGGCGTTGACGACACCCGCGAGCTGCGTGACCGCGCCTTCTACGCGCCTGCGCAGTCGCGCTACCGCATCTTCATCGTCGACGAAGCGCACATGGTCACCACGGCCGGTTTCAACGCGCTGCTCAAGATCGTCGAGGAACCTCCCGAGCACCTGATTTTCGTGTTCGCGACGACGGAGCCGGAGAAGGTGCTGCCCACCATCCGGTCCCGCACGCATCACTACCCGTTCCGGCTGCTGGCGCCGCGGACCATGCGATCGCTGCTGGAACGCATCTGCGCGCAGGAAGACGTCACCGTTGACGACGCGGTGTACCCGTTGGTGATCCGTGCCGGTGGCGGCTCGCCCCGCGACACGCTGTCGGTGCTGGATCAGCTGCTGGCCGGTGCCGAAGGAAAGCGGGTGGAGTACCGGCGCGCATTGGCGTTGCTTGGCGCGACGGACGTGGCCCTGATCGACGATGCGGTGGACGCGCTGGCCGCTGGGGATGCCGCGGCGTTGTTCGGCGCCATCGAGGCGGTGATCGATGCCGGCCACGATCCGCGGCGCTTCGCCACCGATCTGCTTGACCGCTTCCGCGATCTGATCGTGCTGCAGTCCGTGCCCGATGCGGCGGCCCGCGGAGTCGTCGACGGGCCCGAGGACGTGCTTGAGCGGATGCGTGACCAGGCCACCCGGGTCGGCACCGCGACCCTGACCCGATACGCCGAGGTGGTGCACGCCGGCCTGGGGGAGATGCGGGGCGCCACCGCGCCGCGGCTGCTGCTCGAGGTGGTGTGCGCCCGGCTGCTGCTGCCGTCCGCCAGCGACACCGAATCGGCGCTGCTGCAGCGTGTCGAACGCATCGAAACCCGGCTGGACATGTCCATCCCGGCGGGTGAGGCCGCAGCGTCGGCGCCCGCCGCCCCGTCGAAGCAATTCGCCCGCAAGAGCAAGGCACCCGAACCCGCGCCGGAGCCGCAGGCCGCACCCAAGGCCGAACCCGCACCCGCACCTGAGCCCAAAGCCGAAGCTGAACCCGCACCCGCACCCGCGCCCGAGCCGCCGCCTTCGCCGCCCCCGGTGCAGCCGCCGTCGGCCCCCGCGGTCGAGGCTCCTGCGGCGACTGCGCCACCTGTGGTCGGCGAGCCGAATGCGGCCGCGGTGCGCAGCATGTGGACCACGGTGCGCGACAAGGTCCGTCAGCGCAGCCGCACCACCGAGGTGATGCTGGCAGGCGCGATCGTTCGGGCCGTCGACGGGGATACGCTGGTGCTCAGCCACGAGTCGGCACCGCTGGCCAAACGGCTTGTGGAGCAACGCAATTCCGATGTCATCCGGGATGCGCTAAAGGATGCGCTCGGGGTGAATTGGAAGATCCGGTGCGACGTGGGAAGTGCAGCCGTCGAGTCCTCCACACCCGAACCCGAGAGTGCCGCCCCTTCGCCGCCTCAGCGTGACGACGATGAGGAGGACATGCTGGCCGAGGCCGGTAACGACACCTCCGAGGCCCCACGGCGCGACCCGGAGGAAGCCGCGCTCGAGCTACTGCAGAGCGAGCTCGGCGCGCGCCGCATCGACGGAAGCTGAATATTTTCAGCTCTGGTTCAGGTGAAGCCCGTGAGAATCACGTGTGTGAACATGGCAGTGCGTTTGTCGGCGATCGGTGCGGGATGGTCAGTGATGGCGCTGACGGCGGCCTGCGGGGGTAGTCCCGCGCCTGCGCCGAGCCCCACCGCGCCTTCCGCGTCGTCTAGCACCGTACCGATGAAGATCACCGATCCGTATTCTCCGACGATCGACCCTGCGGCGTTCTCGACCACGGTCGACAATCCTTATCTCCCAATGGTTCCGGGCACCCGCACCGTCTACGAGGCGCATACGCCCGACGGTCTGCAACGTACGACCACCGAAGTCACTCGCGACACCAAGACGATCATGGGGGTCAAGGCAGTCGTCGTCCACGACGTCGTCAGCGTCGACGACAAGACCGTCGAAGACACGTTTGACTGGTATGCCCAGGATCGCGACGGCAACGTCTGGTATTTCGGCGAAGACACGAAGGCGATCCACGAGGACGGCACCGTAGACACGACCGGGTCGTTCGAGGGCGGTGTCAACGGCGCTTTGCCCGGGATTGCAATGCTGAGCCGTCCTCACGCCGGCGATGAGTACCGACAAGAGTACGCGAAGGGTGTGGCCGAGGATACCGGCGAGGTGGTCAGCCTCACCGGTAGCGAAACCACTCCGGCGACTGGACGCGTCAATGACTTACTGGTCACGAAGGACGCCGACCGTCTCGATCCCACGGCACCGCCAGAGAACAAGTACTATGCGCGAGGGATCGGGCTCATCCTCACGGTCGAACCCGCCGGGCGAGACGAAGCCGTCAAAGTTGAAAAATTCTGAACTAGTACGCCCCCCGGTCACGCGTGACAAGTCCGCGGATGTGCCTCCCCGCGAGCGCTGGCGGGGGACTAGGTGGATGGGCACATTCGCCGTCGCGGCGTTCGGGGTTGTCGCGATCGCGATCGTCGTGTCGGCGATAACCGTTGTGTCCCGGGAGCCGTTCGGAGACACCGGTGTCGTGCTTCCGACGATCCCAGTCACCACGACTACCCCACCTACACCCCCGTCGAGTGCAGCCCCAATACCTGCGCCCGTGCCATCGGCCGTGGCGCCGAGCGGCCCGCCATCACTCGCGCCGACGACCGTTGCGCCCAGCACGTCGCCACCGCCGCCGAAGCCGAGCGCTACGCATTCGTCGAGCATTCGCTCCGAACCCAGCAGCGTCCACCCGACGAGTCATCAACCCTTCCCACAGGAGACGACCGACTTTCTCGGCCCTCCGGGGACGAACAACTGACGCTAGGGCGTCCACCACGGCCGCAGCGGCAGGCTGCCGTCGCCGCCATGGGAATCCAGCTTGACCGCCAGAACCTGGTGCAACTGAACGACATTCGTCTCGAAGCCGAGGCGCGACCCGGCCATGTAAAGGCCCCACACCTTCGCGGTGGGCAACCCGACCTCTTCGACAGCCTCGTCCCAGTGCTCGACGAGATTGCGGCACCAGTCGCGCAGCGTCAACGCGTAGTGATGACGAAGGTTCTCCTCATGCACGACTTCGAGGCCGATGTCCTGCGCCTCGGTGATGATGCGCCCCGAACCGGTGAGCTCGCCGTCCGGGAACACGTAGCGGTCAATAAAGCCTCCAGCAGCCGCCCCCGTTCTGTTGTCGGGGCGGGTGATGCAGTGGTTTAGCAGTAGCGCGCCGGTACGCATCTTCGACTTGAGGAAGCGGAAGTACGACGGATAGTTATGCACGCCAATGTGTTCCGTCAGCCCGATCGACGAAACCGCGTCGAAGCCCGACTCGCGCACGTCGCGGTAGTCGCAGTGGCGAACCTCGGCCAGGTCGGACAGCCCCTGCTCGGCGATCGCCTTCTGCGCCCAGGCCGCCTGCTCCTTCGACAGCGTGACGCCGATGGTTTGCACGCCCTGGCGGGCCGCGTAGCGGACCATGCCACCCCAGCCGCAGCCGACGTCGAGCAGTCGATCGCCCGGCTTCAGCTGCAGCTTCTCGAACACCAGCCGGTACTTGTTCTCCTGCGCCTCTTCCAGCGTGGCGTCCGGGTTCGGGTAGCAGGCGCACGTGTAGGTCATCGAAGGACCAAGCACCCACTCGTAGAACGTATTTGACACGTCGTAGTGGTGGTGAATCGCCTCGGCATCCCTGGTTCGGCTGTGCCGCAAGCCTTCTGCGAAACGACGCCAGCGGGGCAGCGCCTCCTGCGGCGGCGGCGCGATCGGCTTGAGGTGCTCGATGCCGATCGAGCGGACGATGTTGGCCAGCACCCGCGCGGGCGGCCGCTTGAAGTCCATCTTCTCGGCCAGCGCCTTGAGTAACTCGTACGGGTCGCCGGGGTGCACGCCGTGCGGTTCGACGTCACCCGACACGTAGGCGCGTGCCAACCCCAGTTCGCCGGGCGCGGTGGCCAGGTAGGTGGTGCCACGCGGGGTACGCAGATCCAGCCCGATCTCGGCGTCTTCGGGCCCGGCAACGCTGCCGTCGTAGGCAGTGAACTTCAGAGGAAGTTGGCCGGCCGCGAAAATCTCCAGGATCTCGGCCAGCGTGAGTCTCCTGGCACTGGCGGAAGTCTGAGCTGTGCTGTCTTTGAATGTCGTCATCGTCTCTGCACCGCCTTCGCATATAGATCTAACAGCCGTGAGTCAGGGTCGTAGGTCTTCTTTACTGTCTTGTAGGTCTCCCCGCCATAGAGTTCTTCGAACTCGTCAGGGGAGTAATAGGCATCGGAGTACAGCGACTTGTGCCCTTCTAGCTCGCTGACCTTGCGTTCGATCAGCTTGTTGGTATGCCCGTCGGTAGGCCCGACGGGCACCGACGACCAAAAGCCCACGTTGACGTAGGTGTGGTGCGGGCGGATCGGGTAGAGCGGCCAGGCCGCAGTTTCATCGCTGTCTTCCCGTAGCCGCAGCGGGCACAGCCAGACCGGCTCGATCGGGACGTTGTCCAGGAACCAGCCGAGGAAATCGGCGCAGCGCTCGATCGGCACTTCGACGTCCTGGACAACGCGCTCCCGGGGCGGGCGGCCGTTCCGCTTCTCGATGCGATCGGCGATGTTGAACCGCTGGTCGTAGCCGATCAGCTTCCAGTAGAAGCTGCTGCGCCGGTAGCGCCGCGGCCAGAGCCTGCGGATCCGCGGGTCCTGCGCGCCGAAGGCCCGCGAGCACCAGAACCAGTCGGTGTCCCACCGCCACAGGTAGTCGTGAATGGTCAGCCGGTCGTGCTTCTCGCCGTCGGGGTGCTGAATGGAGCGGTAGTAGATCTGCTGGCCGGTGTAGTCGCTGACCGTTCCGGGGGCGCTTGTTTGAATGCCGACCGTCAGGTAGGCCTCTGTGGCGCTGAACACCACACCGTCGAGGTAATCGACAGGAGTGCCGTCGTGGCCGCCGGTTTCGATGATGCGGTCCATAGCCGCGACGAGGTCTTCCAGCGAGTGGAACCTCACGTGCCGCAGCGCGACGAACGGTTTGACGGATTCCAGCTCGATCTTCAGCCGGACCGAATAGCCCAGTGTCCCATAGGAATTCGGGAAGGCATGGAAGAGATCGGCGTTCAGGTCACGCCTTGCGGTGACCACGTCGCCTGTGCCGGTCAGGATGTCCATCTCCAGCACTGACTCGTGGGGCAGGCCATTGCGGAACGACGTCGACTCGATGCCGAGCCCGGTGACCGCACCTCCCAGCGTGATGGTTTTCAGCTGCGGCACCACCAGGGGTGCCAGGCCGTAGGGCAAGGTGGCCGCGACGAGGTCCTCGTAGGTGCACATGCCTGCGACGTCTGCGGTGCGCGCATCGGCGTCGACGGCGATGACGTCCGTCAGCCCCGAGACGTCCAGGCCCTTGCTCTTTGTCTTGGCGCGCGCCCGGAACAGGTTCGACGTGGGTTTGGCGAGTCGGACGGTGGCGTTCGCGGGTATCGCCCGATAACTCGCGAGTAGCCGCTGCACGCCCGCCGCATGAGCACTACGTGCGTCGCTCCCCTCAACAGACACACATATACGCTAGTCCGCGGCCGCAGCCGATGCGACCGCACAACACGACAGGAGAGCCATCTCATGGCACAGGTCAGCGCGTCCAGCACCGTCTTGATTGACGCCCCGCCGGAGAGCGTCTTAGCGGCGGTGGCGGATTATGCGACCGTCCGACCGAAGATTCTGTCCTCGCGCTACAGCGGTTACCAGGTTCTCGAGGGCGGGCAGGGCGCGGGCACCGTCGCCACCTGGAAACTGCAGGCCACCAAGTCGCGGGTGCGCGATGTGAAGGCCAGCGTCGACGTGGCAGGCCACACCGTCATCGAGAAGGACGCGAACTCGTCGATGATCACCAACTGGACTGTCGCGCCCGCCGGCCCAGGATCGTCCGTCACGGTCAAAACGTCGTGGCAGGGCGCAGGCGGCATCGGGGGCTTCTTCGAGAAGACGTTCGCGCCGCTCGGTTTGCGCAAGATCCAGGCCGAGGTGCTGGACAACCTCAAGAAGGAAGTCGAGAAGGGCTAGCTGGTCCGCGGGGGCTGCGCCCCCAAGAATCCGGCGATACCGCGCACGACTGCGTCGGCGTACTTCTGCCTGCCCTCAGGGGTCTTCATCAAGCCCGAGTCGACCGGGTTCTTCATGTTGCCGCATTCGACGAGGATTGATGGGTACTGCGCGAGGTTGAGGCCTGCGATGTCCGAGCGGGGGTCGAGGCCGTTCGAGCCTGTGTAGGTGGACGGCACGAATCCCGACGCGGCCAGCTGATCGCGCATGACCTGCGCGAACTGGATGGAAGGCCCTGCCTGCGCCTGGTTCAGCGGCGGTGAGGAGTAAAGGATGTGGAAGCCGCGGCCGGTGGGCGGTCCGCCGTCGCCGTGGATGCTGACGATGGCGTTCGGTTGCAGGGCATTGGCCATCGCGGCGCGCTCGTCGACGCAGGGGCCAAGTCCGGTGTCGTCGCCGCGTGACATCGCCGTCCGCACGCCGAGCGCCGTCAGCGCCTGGCGGATGCGCAGCGTCGTATCCCACGTGAACGTGTGCTCGGGATAGCCGTCGTCGGTGGAGGTGCCGCTGGCCTGGCAGTCCTTCGTACCGCCGCGGCCGGTTGGCACCTGCTTGCTGATCGAGGCGTCGTTGGAGCCGTTGTGGCCGGGGTCGAGGAACACGATCATGCCGGCGATGTTGGCAGGCGCGGCAGAGGCAGGGCTGACGAGCGTCGAGGCGGCGACGAGCAGACCGGTGGCTATCGCGGCGCCGACACGCAGGGTGGCAGGCACGGGCGCCACCGTAGCGCCCCCGGCGACTAGGCTGAAAGCCCAACCCGCCGCTTGTGGATGAGCGCAACCAAGTCGAGACCAATACGCAAGGGGACTGTCATGCAACCCGGAGGCACGCCAGACATGTCGGCACTCCTCGCGCAGGCGCAGCAGGTGCAGCAGCAGTTGATGGAGGCGCAGGAAGCGCTGGCCAACACCGAGGTGCACGGCCAGGCCGGCGGCGGTCTGGTGCAGGTCACGATGAAGGGCAGCGGCGAAGTGGTGGCGGTGGCGATCGACCCGAAGGTCGTCGATCCCTCCGATGTCGAGACGCTGCAGGACCTCGTCGTCGGCGCCATCGCCGATGCCTCCAAGCAGGTGACGATTCTCGCTCATGACCGCCTCGGCCCGTTGGCCGGCGGGATGGGCGGCATGGGTTTACCGGGACTCTGACTTGTACCGGCATGTTTGAAGGCCCCGTCCAGGACCTGATCGACGAGCTGGGCAAGCTGCCCGGCATCGGTCCGAAGAGCGCGCAGCGGATCGCGTTTCACTTGCTTTCGGTGGAGCCGCCACAGATTGATCGACTTACTGGTGTGTTGGCACGGATCCGCGACGGCGTGAAGTTTTGTGCGGTATGCGGCAATGTCTCCGACGAGGACCGCTGCAGAATTTGTTCAGACCCCCGACGCGACGCGTCGCTGGTCTGCGTCGTCGAGGAGCCGAAGGATGTGCAGGCCGTCGAGCGCACGCGTGAATTCCGCGGCCGTTACCACGTATTGGGTGGGGCCCTCGATCCACTGTCCGGTGTCGGGCCTGAGCAATTGCGTATCCGCGAGCTACTCAACAGGATTGGTGAGCGTGTCGACGGCGTGGACGTCGCCGAGGTGATCATCGCGACCGATCCGAACACCGAGGGTGAGGCGACCGCGACGTACTTGGTGCGGATGCTGCGCGATATCCCAGGCCTCACCGTGACGCGCATCGCGTCCGGGTTGCCGATGGGTGGCGACCTGGAGTTCGCCGACGAGCTCACGCTTGGCCGGGCGCTGGTTGGCCGTCGCGCCATGGCCTGATTACTGGATTTCCGCGAAACTGTATTCCAGCAGGCCTCTACTCGGACTTTCCCTGCCGGAATACAGTTTCGGCGAACGAACGCCTAGGCGCGGCGGGGCGCGGCCAGTCGTTCGCGGCGCAGCCGAGCCACCTCGTCGATCTCCAGCGGCGCCAATTCGCCGACGACGCGGCTCAACAGGTGATCGGCCAGCTCCGGATTGCGGGCCAGGCACGGGCCATGCAGGTACGTGGCCACCACGCTGCCCTGCACCGCGCCATCGATGCCGTCGCCCGCGCGGTTACCGGCGCCACTGATCACCTTGGCGAGCGGGTTGGCCGCCGAGCCGAGAACCGTTCCTCCACGGTGGTTTTCGAAGCCCGTCAACCGCTCGGACAATCCCGGCACCACTGGCTGCGACACCACCTCGCCGATGGTCCGCTCGGGCTGTGGCGACGTGGTGACATCCAGCAGACCCACCCCGTCAACCCGCTCACCCGACGATGTCTCATACCAGTGCCCCAGCACCTGGATCGCCGCACAGATCGCCAGCACAGGCGCGCCCCGCGCAGCCGCCTGCTGTAACCCCGGATACCGGATGAGGTGCTTGGTCGCCAGGCGTTGCGCGTAATCCTCCGCCCCGCCCAGCGTGTAGAGGTCGAGCTCCGCCGGCACCGGGTCCGACAGTGTGATCTCGACGATCTCGGCGTTAAATCCCCTGCGCCGCAACCGTTGCCGTAGCACCACGGCGTTGCCGCCATCGCCGTAGGTGCCCATCACATCGGGCAGCACCAGCCCGATCCGCACCGTCGAGTCAGCCACGAGACAATGCTCGATTCAGAGCTAGGAACGCGGTGTAGTTGGCGACCACCTCGACGTGTCCCGGCGGGCACGACGCGATGGCTTCGACGGCGTTGTGCACCAACGTGTGTTCGACGCCCGCATAGCCAAGCCGCACAGCGAGATCCGTCCCTCGCTCGCCGGCGGCCACCACCGGATGATCGACGAAATGCTCGAAGTTGACGTCCCACAGCCACGACAGGTCCTCGCCGTCGGGCACCTGGCCGTTGACCGAGATGACCACCGAGCCGGCGTCGGTGTTCACCATCGACAGCGCTTCCTGCCAGCCGGCCGGGTTCTTGGCCAGCAGCATGCGCACGGAGTGCGCGCCGACTTGGACCGTGCTGTACCGGCCTGCCACCTCGTCGACCCCCGACACGGCTGCCACCGCGGCCGCCGGATCGGCGCCGAGCGTCACCGCCGCAGCCACCGCCTGCGTCGCGTTGCCCCGGTTCACCGTCCCTGGCAACGCCAGCGTCATCGGCAACGAAAGCCCTCCTGGACCATAGATATTCGCGTCGTCGAACCACCACTGCGGGCTTGGCCTCTTGAAATCGGTTCCCGTCGAGTACCAGTGACCTTTGTCGCGCACGATGATCTCGCCGGACCGTGGACAGCTCACCGAGTCGTTGGCCCAGCCGCCGCCTGCGGCCACCCACACCACGTGGGGGCTGTCGTATGCCGCCGAAGTCATCAGCACGTCATCGCAATTGGCGATCACCACGGTCGACGGATGACGCGCCAACCCGCCGCGCAGCGTCCGCTCGATGTGGTTGATCTCCCCGACGCGGTCCAGTTGATCGCGCGAGAGGTTCAGCAGCACGATCACCGACGGGTCGACGGCGTCGGCCACGTGCGGCACGTGCATCTCGTCGACCTCCAGCGCGGCCAGCGAAGCATCGCGAGTCCCCGCCAACGCTGCCACCAAACCGGCGTCCATGTTGGCGCCCTCGGCGTTGGTGGCGACGGGGCCCAGTGTGCCCAGCGCAGCCGCGGTCATCCGGGTGGTGGTCGACTTCCCGTTCGTCCCGGTGACGACGACGGTGCGACGGCCCTCGCCGAGCTGACGAAGCACCGACTTGTCGAGCGCCAGAGCCACCAGGCCACCGATCATCGCGCCTGCACCGCGCCCGGTGACCCGCGACGCCCATCGCGCGCCTGCCCCGGCCGCAAGCGCGACACGTCCACGAGTGGTGACCATCCCCGGCAGTCTAAAAGGGGGCAGGCAAGTAGCCGACACGCTGCCGGGCGATCGGGCGGTGACAGGGATTTGTCACCGCAACGTGCCATCCTCGAATTGTGAGCCAAACCTGGGGCCGGCCGGCAGCCGAACCCGGCGCGGGCTGGGCCGTCGTCGACGTGGAGACCTCGGGCTTCCGCCCGGGGCAGGCCCGCGTCGTGAGTGTTGCCGCCCTGGCCCTCGGCGACGACGGCAACGTCGAGCAAAGCATCTACTCGCTGCTCAACCCGGGCGTCGATCCCGGTCCCACCCACGTGCACGGCCTGACCGCCGAAATGCTGCAGGGTCAGCCCGCCTTCGGTGACGTCGTCGGCGAACTCATCGAGCTGTTGAAGGGCCGCACGCTCGTGGCCCACAACGTCGGTTTCGACTATTCGTTCCTGGCCGCCGAGGCCGAAATGGTCGGGGCCGAGCTGCCCATCGACACGGTGATGTGCACCGTCGAGCTGACCCGCCGGCTCGAGCTGGGCACCGAGAATCTGCGGCTGGAGACCCTGGCGGCGCATTGGGGCATCACCCAGATGAAGCCGCACGACGCGCTCGACGACGCGATGGTGCTCGCCCAGATCCTCAAACCGGTGCTGGTCCGCGCCCGTGAACGCAAGGCGTGGCTGCCGGTGCGGTCTGTGACGCGCAGGCAGTGGCCCAACGGCCAGGTCACCCATGAGGAACTGCGCCCGCTGAAGATGCTGGCCTCGCGGCTGCCGTGCCCGTATCTGAACCCCGGGCGGTTTGTCGCGGATCGGCCGCTGGTGCAGGGCATGCGGGTGGCGTTGTCGGCCGAGGTCGCCCGCACCCACGAAGAGCTCATCGAGCGGATCGTGCACGCCGGACTGGCCTACACCGACGCTGTCGACCCCGAGACGTCGCTGGTGATCTGCAATGAAGCCGCACCCGAGCACGGCAAGGGTTATCAGGCCAATGAGCTCGGCGTGCCGCTGGTCGGCGACGCCGACTTCATGCGCTTCCTCGACACCGTGGTGGGCGGTACCGACATCGAGGATTTCACCGACACCACCATCGCCGGCGAGCAGTTCGCGCTGTTCTAAGCCGGGCGCGACGTCCCAAGGGACAAGCCGGGCGTGAACGTCACAGGAAGCGTGCCCAGGCCGGTCATGCTCGGATTGCCGCTGTATCGGTGCACGCCATCCAGGTCGACGACATAGTCCGGCATGCGCTCGAGGACGGCCTTCACCATCACCTCGAACATGACCCGCGCGAGCGGGGCGCCGATGCATCGGTGCGGCCCGAGCCCGAACGCGACATGGCGATTGGGGGCCCGGTCGAGCACCACCTCGTCGGCCCGCTCGAACTCCCGCTCATCGTGGTTGGCCGCGAACCAACTGATGAGCACCTGATCGTTGCGGCGAAGCTGTTGGCCGCCAAGGACGATGTCGCGACTCACCGTGCGGCTCAGTGTCTTGTTGACCGAGCAGTATCGGAGAAACTCGTCTGCCGCGGTGCGGTAGAGCCCAGGCTGGTCGATCAGCTGTTGCCGGAGATCTGGGTGGGTGCCGAGGTGAAGAAGGCTCAGCGCGGTCAGTGACGTGGTGGTGTCGACGCCTCCGCCGATGAGGTTCCACAGAATGTCGATGAGCTGGTTGTCGTCAAGGCGCTTGCCGTCGAATTCGAACTGAACCAGGAAGCTGGTCAGGTCGTCACCGGGTTCCGCCCGTCGGGCCTCCGCGAATTTCAACAGCCCGTCGATCATCGCGGGAACCTCTGCGATCGCCTTGTTGTACGCGTCGGCATCCGGAGCGTCCATGACCGAATGGAAGAGGTTGGCATAGAGCTGCCAGTTGTCGTAGGGCAGACCCATCAACCTCATGGTGAGGATCGCCGGAACGGGGCTCGCATAGTCGATGACGAGATCCATCTGGCCATCGGCGATCTTCTGGTCGAGAAACCAGTGCACCGACTGCTCCATGAAGGGCCGCATCTTCTCCACGGCTCCCGATGAGAAGAACGGGGTGAGCGCCCTCCGCAAGGCCAGATGGTAGGGGCCGTCGACTTCGCCGATGCCAAGCGGCGGTTGGCCCTCGGGGCGTGGAACACCCATCTCACCTTGGTAATTCACTCCGTCGGCCGCGTTCGGTTCGTACTTGTGCGCGAAAACCTCTCCGTTGCGGGCGCACTCGGCGACTGCCTCGAAACCGGTGACGTACCAGAAGCCGCCGTACTTTTCGTTCCACGCGACCGGACACCGCTGGCGAAGATCGGCGTTGATCTCGAGCTCGTTGTCGCTGTACTCGGCCGAATGGTGGTCGATGTCGACAACAACGTCGGTACTGACGTTCGGACGGCCCATTAGGCTATCTTTGCATCTTTAAGGAGGCAGAGCCATCGACGAGTGGTCAGCAGGGGCAACGATCGGCGGTCTTGCGATCCCCGCTCTGCCCGATCTCGCCCGGATGCGCATCGAGCGCTTTGCACGACTGCAGGACCAGCTCGATGCCCAGGGTGTCGACGGTCTGGTGCTGCTCGGCTCCAGCTCGGTGGCGTACGCCACGGGTGCCGCCGAGCCCGCGCAGGACGGCGACCGTGCGGCACTGTTCCGGTCGGTGGCGGTTGTGGTCAAGGGAGATACGGCGCCACACCTCTACACCCCTTACGTCGACGGGGTGCCCGACGACCTTCCCGGCGATCACCTCCACAGGCCACTGTTTCCGGATCTCGACGACGGCATCGAACAGTTCGCGAGGGCGCTTGCCGACCACTTCGGCCAGGGCACCCGCATCGGGATCGACCATCAGACTCATCCGATCCTGCGGGAACTGCCGGGTGTCGACTGGATCGACGCGGCGGATGTGGTGAGTCCGGCCAAGCTCATCAAGACACCGGACGAGGTGGCCTGCATCCGCAACGCCCAGCTGCTCAACGAACTCGCGATGGTCGACGCACTGCGCATCCTGAGGCCCGGCGTGCGGCAGATCGACCTGAGCGCGGCGTTCCTCCGCCGGGTATTCGAGCTGGGCGCCTCGGCCAACAGCATCGACCCGATCTGGCAGGTGATGGCGCCGACCCGTGAGCTCGGGCCATGGACCCTGCACGGAGATCTCGCCTATCCCACCGTCACCACCGACCGGTTCCTCCGTGAAGGCGACGTCATCTGGGTGGACGCGGGCATCAACTGGCAGGGATATGCCTCCGACTACGGACGGACGTGGATCACGGGCGTCGATCCGGTCCCGAATGCCAAGCAGCAGGCCCAGTTCCGGCGCTGGCGGTCCGTCGTCGACGCCGCGCTGGACGTTCTCAAGCCAGGCGTGTCAGCCCTGCAACTCGGCAAGGTGGCCATCGAGGCGAACGACGGCGTGCGGCCCTGGATCGACCATTTCTATCTGGCCCACGGAATCGGCACCGACAGCGCGGAAATGCCGCTCATCGGAACGGATCTCGGTGAGCAGTTCGACGAGCGCCTGGTCATGCAACCGGGAATGGTGGCCGTCTTCGAACCGGTCATCTGGGAGGAAGGCGCTTCCGGCTATCGCTCGGAAGACATTGTGGCCGTGACCGATACGGGGTGGGTCAAACTCAGCGGCTCTACCTACGAACCCTACGGCGTCAGCGCATGAGTCCCGTCCCCCGTGATCGCGGTGTGCTCGTCGGAACGATGGGTCTGGAGGACGACGCACGCGTCGACTTCGCCCGGCTGCGGGCGGACCGGCGCGCGAAGGTGCTCTCCGGCATGGAAAACCACGGTCTCGATGCTTTGATGCTCGGTGGCGTCGGCAATGTGCGGTACGTATCCGGGGCCCGGCAACTCGGGCGGGCCGGTGTGCTTCCGTTCGCGCCTGTCGCGGTGGTGGTGAGGGAAACCGCGCGGGTCCATCTGCTTTCGACGTGGGACGAGGGCGTGCCACCCGAGATCGGCTACGAGGACCTGTACCGGATGAACTGGAATCCGGCCAACCTCGCGGCCGACCTCGCGAAGATCCCCGGTGTGCGCGAGGCGAGGCGGGTCGGCACCGACGGATTGACACCGAGGTTCGCCGGTCTGATCGGTTCGCTCGTCACCGCCGCCGAGCTGGTGGACGCCGCGCCCGTGCTGACCGCTGCCCGACAGGTCAAGACGCCCGACGAGATCACCTGTCTGGACGTGGCGTCGGCCATCGCGGAGGCGGCGCTGAGTGCACTGGAAGGTGCGTTGGTGCCGGGCGTCACCGAACGTGAACTGCTCGGCATCTACAACCAGAAGGTGGCCGGCCTTGGAGCGCCGAATCCGCCGTCGGAAAGCGTCTGCTTCGCGACACCCTCGCGTGGTCCGGTCAGGTTCAGGCATCTCGCGTCCGACAGGCCCATTGGCGACGGCGATTTGGTGGTACTGGCGCCGGGCGCGCTGTACGCCGGCTACGAGTCCGGCCTGGCCCGTACCCGGGTCGCGGGTGATGCCGGTCCACCGGGAACGGCGGATCTGGCGTCGAGATGTGCGCGGGGCATGGACGCACTGATCGCGGCCTGCAGGCCAGGCAATACGGGCGCCGACCTGTACCGCGCGTGGGAGAACGCAGGCAACCAAGATCCGGGGGTCCTGTTGGCGCACGGGCTGGGATTGGGAGCCGAGCCGCCGCTGATCGGGCTTGGCCGCGGGGCCGACGCCACCATCGAAGAGGGAATGGTGCTGAGCGTGCAGTCCTGGGTCACCGAGGAAGGCGTGGGAGGATGCCTTGAACGCGGCACGGTGCACGTCCAGAGCGGTGGATCCTCGGCACTCACCCGCTACGGAAGGTTGTAATGGCCAGTCACCGAACGGTTTTCAACCACGTCGGGTTGTGCGTTGCAGATCGCGAACGGTCGCGTCGCTTCTATGAGGGTCTGCTCGGGTTCGAGTTCTGGTGGGAACTCGAACCGCCCGACGACGGCACCGATCAGCTTCTGCAGCTCGAGAAGCCGGTTGGTCTGCGCGCGACGTACCTGGTTCGCGACGGCTTGGTGCTCGAGCTTCTCGACTACGCGCAACGCGAAGTCCGCACCGGGCCCGAGCGCGTGATGGACCAAGTGGGCCTGACGCATCTTTCGCTGTCGGTATCCGATCTGGCCAAGGTGTTGACGATGGTCGACAGTTTCGGCGGATCAGTGGTAGCGGACACGGTCTCCGAGCAGTCGGCGATGATCCGCGACCCCGACGGGCAGCTGATCGAGCTGCTCGCGGACTCGTGGCTCGCTGTGTTGCCTCCCCGCCTGTAGAAGCTATTGCAATCACTACACACGTAGTGCTACTGTCGCACCATGGCAACCACTACCGACGTAGTACACAAGAGCTCCGTCTGGGAGACTTACCGACGGCATGGTTACTTCTTCCGCGAAGCGGCGATGCTGACGATCGCCATGGGCGTCTGCCTGCACCTGTACCGGGTGATCTTCGGCGACGAGCTCACGCTGCAATACGTGATGACGCCGACGACGGACAAGGTGCTCTTGGTGCCGATGACCTACGCTGCCATCACCGGCATCCTGCTGTGGCGCCGCGTCGACTTCGCCAACACCGCGCACAAGATGTTCTTCACGTGGTCGCTTGTCTACATCGGCTTCAGCGTGCCGATGCACGTCTATTTCGGCGTAATCAAGAGCGATGTCGACTTCTATCTCGAGTTCTTCCCGATGTGGTTCAGCTACTTGCTGTTTCCGTTCTACGCGGCGCTGCTGACCATGTTCGGGCGGCTGCGGTATAAGAACTGATGCCGCCCAACCCGGAACGACGCAATCAGATCCTCGACGCCGCGATCGACATCCTGTGCGACGACGGCGTCGGGGGTTTGACGCATCGTCAGGTCGACGGCCGCGCCGACTTGCCGGCAGGCACCACATCGAACTACTTCCGGACCCGGCAGGCGCTGCTCGAGGCGACCGCCGCCAGGACGGTTGATCTGCATTGGCAGCGGGTCGAAGCACTGCAGTCGGCGATCGGCCCGCTGTCCCGCGATGCCTTGAGAGCGTTGTTGATTCGCATGCTCGACCCCGATGAGCAGATGCGTCGGTTCACCCTTGCGCGGTTCGAGCTCTTCATGGAGAGCACCCGCAACGAAGAACTCCGGCCTCTCGTGAAGGAGCTTCAGGCGGCCGCGGTGAAGTCGGCGACACTCATCATTGAGGCCGCAGGCTTCACCCCGACACCGGAGCGGATGGACGAACTCAGCAGGTTGCTCAACGGCTTTGTGTTCAGCAACCTCACCATGCCTCCCGAGCCGGGCGCGCACGATGCCGCCGGTCTTGTGGACCGACTGTTAAGTGCCTTCCTGGAGGGCTAGGTGAGCGCCTTGGCCTTCAGCGAGTCGAACTCGGCTTGCGAGATGGTCCCGGCGTCCAGAAGCTCCTTGGCATGGGCGATCTCCTGCGCCGGGGAGCGGCCCGCTGCCTCACGGATGTAGTCGTCTGACGCCTTCTTGGCTTCCAGAGCCGCTTCGCGTGCCCGTTCGGTCATCCCTTTACCGCGGGCGATCAAGTAGATCAGCGCGGTGAACCAAGGGAACACGATCAAGAAGACCACCCAGATTGCTTTGATCCAGCCCGACGTCTTGTGGTCGCGCCAGAACAGGTCTACGAGGATCTGGAACAGCACCAGCAGGTAGGCGATCCACGCGAAGATGATCAAGAAGTGCCAGAGGAAATCCCACGTCGAACCCCAGTTCACGCCCCACTCCTTTGCATTCGGATGTGCTTTTACGCAGGCGTCAGTCAACCACGTGAGGCTCGGTTGACGGCGGATACCACGGCGCGCAGTGACGCTGTTGTAATAGACGTCGCGATGCCGACGCCCCAGATCGTCTTGCCGTTCACCGACGCCTCCACGTAGGCCGCGGCCTGCGCGCCTTCACCGGCCGTCAATGCGTGCTCGGAGTAGTCCAGAACGTGCACCTGGATCCCGACGCTGCACAGCGCGTCGACAAACGCCGCGAGGGGCCCGTTGCCCGAGCCGCGGATGTCGGTCTCGACCCCGTCGATCTTGACCGTCGCCTCGATGGTGTCGGTTCCGCCGTCGACCTCGGATGCGATGACCTTCTGCCGAATTCGTTCCAACGGCCGGATGGGCGCCAGGTACTCCTCGGCGAAGACGTCCCACATCTCCTTCGGCGAGACCTCGCCGCCTTCGCCATCGGTGATCTTCTGAATGGCCTGGGAGAACTCGATTTGCAACCGCCGCGGCAGGGCCAGGCCGTGATCGGCCTTCATGATGTAGGCCACGCCGCCCTTGCCGGATTGCGAGTTGACCCGGATGACCGCCTCGTAGGTGCGGCCGACATCCTTGGGATCGATCGGCAGATACGGAACCTGCCACAGGATGTCGTCCACATCGGCGTCCTGCTCGTCGGCCGAGATCTTCATCGCGTCCAGGCCCTTGTTGATGGCGTCCTGGTGGCTGCCCGAGAAGGCGGTGTAGACCAGGTCGCCGCCATACGGGTGGCGTTCGGGCACTGGCAGCTGGTTGCAGTACTCGACGGTGCGGCGGATTTCGTCGATGTTGGAGAAGTCGATCTGCGGGTCGACGCCGCGGGAGAACAGGTTCAGCCCCAGCGTCACGATGCACACGTTGCCGGTGCGCTCGCCGTTGCCGAACAGGCAGCCCTCGATCCGGTCGGCACCGGCCTGATAGCCCAATTCCGCTGCGGCGACCGCGGTTCCACGGTCGTTGTGCGGGTGCAGCGAAAGGATGACGGACTCACGCCGTTTCAAATTACGGCTCATCCACTCGATCGAGTCGGCGTAGACGTTGGGCGTGGCCATCTCCACGGTCGCGGGCAGGTTGATGATCAGCGGCCACTCGGGCGTCGGCTGGACGATGTCGGCGACCGCGTCGCACACATCCTTGGCGTACTCGAGTTCGGTGCCGGTATAGGACTCCGGCGAGTACTCGTAGCGCCACAGCGTGCCTGGGTACTTCTTGGCCTCCTCGACGCACTTGCGGGCACCGTCGGTCGCGATCGCCTTGACCGCCTCGCGGTCGGCGCGGAACACCACCCGCCGCTGCAGGATCGACGTCGAGTTGTAGAAGTGGACGATGGCGCGCGGTGCTCCTTGGCAGGCCTCGAAAGTCCGCTCGATCAACTCCGGCCGGCACTGCGTCAGCACCTGGATGGTGACGTCCTCGGGAACCGCGCCCTGTTCGATGATTTCGCGGACGAAGTCGAAGTCGGTCTGGCTGGCCGACGGGAAGCCGACCTCGATCTCCTTGTAGCCCATCCGGACCAGGAGGTCGAACATGCGGCGCTTGCGGGCTGGGCTCATCGGGTCGATCAGGGCCTGGTTGCCGTCGCGCAGGTCAACGGCACACCACATCGGGGCGTGATCGACGACCTTGTCGGGCCAGGTGCGGTCCGCCAGCGCGACCGACTCGACCTCTTCGGCGAAGGTTCGATAGCGGCTGACCGGCATCGACGTGGTCCGCTGGGTGTTCCACGCGGGCTGGCCGGCGTTGGGTGCGCCGGACGGCTTGTTGATGCTGCGTACCGACGTGAAGGCGTCAGGGGAATCTGGTTCGGATTTAGAGAAGGTAGTCACGGTGATTGCTCCGGGTGGGTTTGGCTGAGACCTAAACGGTCAAGACCGGCGCATCGCGACTACCCGCGACGGGAAGCCGGTCTGGATCAGACCCCGTCGCGGCTGCCGAGAAGGAGCACCCGCTGCACGTCGTCAACTGTAGCAAGCCCACCTGTAAGGCCAAAACCCCAGGTCCCGCATCGACTCTGCGCCTAGGGCGGGACTCGAATCAAAAAATTCGCCGAAAAGTGTGATCCGGACGCGTCGTCGTCGCTCTTACCTGTGAGCGCGGCCGAGGGGGCCGCCCAAACGCATAGGAGCACATCGTGGCCGCCACCCATCACCGCAGGCGATTCGTCCTGACCACAGCCGTCGCAGCCGCGGTGGCCGTATCCCTGTCCGCGTGCACGGCCGTCATTGATGGCGCTGCCGTGGCCGGCGATCGAGGTCCCTGCACGCATGTCGGCACACCGATGCTGGATGTGCCGGCCAGCAGGAGCACTGAACCTCAAATACGCATTCCGCAGCCGGCTGGTTGGGAGCGCACCCCCGAACTCGAACAGGATTCCCCGTCTACCCGCCTCGCGTTGTCGGAGGACGATGCGGCGGTCATCGTCATGGTGAGGTCGATTCCGGAGGACGATCCTGCGATCATCTTCGACGACTTCCAAAGCGGCATGTTGCTAGGCGCCGAACAGGAGGGCCTGTCGGTCGACCTGACCAGGACGCCGAGCACCGTGTGCGGGCTGCCGTCCGAGACGGTCTCCATTGTGGCCGCCGAGCCGGCAATGGGCGGCGCCCTGAATGCGCTGCCGGGCGACGACCCGTTCAAGACCGTAGCCGTGGTGGCCGAATCCGGCGGCGACACATACCTGATCGCCGTGGTGCAGGTCGGTGGGTCGGAAGATCCTGCGCTGCAGAGCGAGGCTGAGATAGTCCTGTCTGGGATCGAGGTGCTGCCCCAGGAAGCGACGGCCGCGTAGCCGCGAAGCTCATACCTGAGAGTCGGGGAACGCGATCACCGAAAGGAAGCGGATCGGCAGCTCGACAAGATCGACGGGCCCGTGGGCGCCCTCGCCGTCGATCTGCAGCGAGTCACCCGGATGCAGTCGGTACACCGAGCGGCTGTGGCTGTAATCCATGACGCCTTCGAGCATGTAGATGAACTCTGTGCCCGGATGTTGAAACAACGGATAGGTCTGGCTCTTCTCCGACAGGGTGACGTGCAGGCATTCGAGCCGCTTGTGCTCGCCCCGCAGCGACCCGAGCAGCTGGTACTCGTGGCCTTCCTTGGTGCCGTTGCGCACGATCCGCGCCCCTGTGCCTGCTTTGACGAACGCCGCAGGGCGCTCGACGTCGGCGCCGCGGAACAGGCTGGTAACCGGCACGTCGAAACCCTTGGCCAGCAACGCAAGCGTGCTCAGGCTGCACGACGTCTGCGCGTTCTCGATCTTGGACATCATTGCCTTGGAAATGCCAACGCGGGCGGCCATGTCCGCGACGGTAAGCCCTTGCTGTTGCCGCAATTGCCGGACATTGCGACCGATGGCGGCCTCGAACTCGAGCTCCTCGACGGGCTCGTGCGGGTCGCGGTCGCGGGCGGTGCCGGACTTGTTGCGCAGCAGCGGGACGTCACTCATGTTTCCTGGCAGGAATCATCGCATCTGCCCGGCGCCGACATAGGGATACGGGCTCTTCAGCAGGTCGCCTTCGGCGAACCGCGACAGCAGGAAGTCGGTATGCGGTATGCGCGGGTCGCTGCTGTGCCCGTCGACCACGAGATCGGCGACCAGGCGGCCGACAGCAGGCGCGATCTTGAACCCGTGCCCGCTGAAGCCCGCGGCCACGATCAGACCGTCCAGTTCGGTCGTCGAGATGACGGGGTTCCAGTCGGGCGTGACGTCGTAACAGCCTGCGTAGCTGCTGCTGATCGCCGCGTCGGTGAAGCCGGGAAATCGCGTGCCGACCTTGTCTACGGTCAGGTCGACGAATGTGTCGCTGGCGCGGTTGAGGTAGTTGTCCGGGTCGGCCTCCTCGACGTCGGAAAGGTCGCTGTTTCCGAACAGGATGTCGCCGCCGACCTCAGGCCTGACGTACTGCAGCGAGACCAGGTCGGAAAACACTGGAACAGGGCCTGTTTGGACGCCTGGCTTGATCGTGACGATCTGCTCGCGCACAACGCGGATCGGCACGTCGACGCCGTACGGCGCCAGAAACGGTCTGGTCCACACGCCTGTGGCGACGACGACGGTGCCTGCCGAGACTTCACTGCCGTCCGCCAGCCTGATCCCAGTGACCCTGCCGCCATCGAGGAGGAGCCCGGTTACCGTGGCGCCCTGCCTGATTCGCACGCCCGCGGCGCGCGCCGCCACCGCGAATGCCTGCGCCGTCTGATACGCATCGCCGTAGCCGCCGCGGGCGTGCGAATCAGGCAGGGCGCCACGGTAACCGGGCTCCTCCTCGATGGCGGCAGGGTCACTGGGATCAGGCTGGCGGACGGCAGTGAAGTCTCGGCAGGCACCGTCGTCG
>Ga0075369_10000094_pt1 | contig 23920 bp, 20 predicted proteins | sample EndMethybrTD3034_FD_71400 | JGI IMG/M metagenome (GOLD analysis project Ga0075369, IMG submission 71400) | Populus endosphere microbial communities from Tennessee, USA - Endosphere MetaG P. TD hybrid TD303-4 | ecosystem: Host-associated > Plants > Roots > Endosphere | place: USA: Tennessee...
CCGCCTGCGTCCGCACATCACCGTCCAGAACAAGGTGGGGCTGATGGAAGCACGCAAGTTGCAGCGGCAGCTGGCAGCGTCGCTAACCCCCCGAACCTTCCGCTTCCGCGGCTTCGGCCTCTACAAGTGGCGCGACGAGCTGTGGCAGATGGACCACCTTTACGCGTTTCGCGGGTAGCGGTGAGCTGGCCGGAAACGGCCGGGATTCCAGATTATATGAACGATTTGGTAGCGGAGGACTGACTCATACTTGCCAACCCCGAGACCGTCCGTCGCACACGTTTCGTGTTCTAGGCCCGGCCCCTTACCGCAAACGCACCACGTGGACAAACACGGCGAGCGCCTGACGCTAGGCCCAACAGTGCAGTCGTGGAGCAGGATTCCCACCTATCAATTTTTTGTGCGGTGTCTGCTGCATCGAGAAGCTACGGCACACTGGTCGCCGCCATCACCCTAAACGAGAAAACCCTCGCCTTGCAGGGCGAGGGTCCTCAGGAGCGCCGGAACCGACGCGGGCTGTCACTCGCGATTCTAAACCCGGTGCTTCCTCTATGCAACCGAGGAAGGATCAACAGTGGCCATCAAGATACGGGCGAGCACCGGCACGCCTGCCATTGCCATCGGACATTTGAAGGGGACGCCGAAACGCTTAGCCGAATTGGTACTGGACCACAGCGACTACGAATTCGAGGGATTCTATTGGCTCCAGGGAACGTTTGGCGGGATTGCCGAACACTTTGGCGTCAACGAGAAAACCGTAAGACGCGCTGCCGAAATGCCACCGTTCCACTATATCACCCGGCAAACGGCCGAACATGGCAAGCACATTCTACTCAAGCTCGGCTCTGAGCCCTGCGAGACTGATCATGTCTTCCGGCTTCGTGCGGTGTGGAGGAAGGGGCTCGCCTTCTACAATGTAGTCGCCGCCAAAGCGTGGTCCGCGAAAGTCGCCCAGTTGCAGCACCAGAATGCGCCCAAGGCGTCGTGGGAGCGCCTTCAGCATAGGATCAAGGCGGCAGAAGAAGGCGCAGCCCCGGCTGAAATGATCAAGGCAGGCGGGCGCTTTTCCTACGAGGTGAAACCGCATCAAATGGGCCGCCTACGCGGGATCGTCCGAGCGTTGGGCGACGACGCTATTGCCGTGGTGGCCTGCCTCACCACCTTTGGAGGTTGGCACAAGTTCGCAGCCTACGCGAAAATAACGGATAGGATCACGGATCGGCATTACCATTGGCCCGAACTCGGCGTGATCGCTGCGAATCCTGACATCGCTCTGCAAACCTATCTCGACACGGCGCAGGAGTCGGCAGAAATTGGCCTCCCCGAGAGCGCCAGACTGCTCGCGAAGATCGCGAGTTTAACCCCGGCGTTGGCTGCCTGACGGGCAAATGTCCGTTTCTCTTAGTCCCCTGTAATAACACTAAGAATATACCCTATACTTATATAACCACGGGGAGAGAGAAACGGACATTAGGTGTAGGGGATAGTCGCTGCGCTCCTACCCCGACACCAGTCGGGGAGATGCTAGAGTTACGGGAAGAGAAAAGAAAAAATCTACACATGAATGCGAGCGCGCGTGAGGCCATTTCGGGTGGTCCATTCATGATTGAGAGGTTCGAAACTCCCATGTCGCTCCACCGTTATCACCATTACCAGGCGGGTATTATTGTCAGCGCCTCACCACGCCTTCGCCACATGGGCAATTTTCCGATTTCAGGCGCACTCAGGCCCGATACGACCTCGGGGTATATAACCCCCTATGGGCGGGGCAAATGCGCTCACAGGGCAACGCTGCGGCAACGGCAAACACCGCGCCCAGTACGAGAGCCAAAGTTGCAATGGCGAATGTGACATCAGCGCGAGCATTCAGAACGCGCGCCGGATGGCCGAGGCGATGGTAGGAGGCGGGGGAGCATCGTCGTGCAATTAATTGCACCGTTCCTTGGCGCACGGAGGTCCGTCAGAGACAACACATGGGCGGCAAGCCGGGCCGAACTCGGATTTGCGACGATGCACCGGGGACAACTCGGGGGGACAAAAACCTGCTGAATAGCGGCTTGAGGACATGTTCCGAGACTCGCCATGCAAATAGCACCAGAAGCGTAAAACTCACGGAGTTCCGCCTCATAGCGTCCGTGAGCTCGTCCTCCCCGAACGTGGAGATGAATATCACCTCCACGCCCGGAGACATTTACGGGTTTCTCTTGGCCCGGTGGTTGGCGCAGCTAAGCCAGTAGCGGGTCCTTCGCATCTCGACCTCCCCGACAAGGAGGTCGTATATGAAGTCTATCGAAGCAATCGCGTCACTCGATCCCTGGGTGGCGAGTTCCCTGCTGCAAAAGGCGATCCGGCGCAGCGATACCGAATTCGGCGTCGCCGCCGCGCTGAGATTTCACCGGCTGCGTGGCAACAGCATCTGGCGCAGATTGATGATTGTCGCCCACGAGGACGTGGGCATCGGCAATCTCGATCTGATCACTGATGTCACTCGGCTCGGGATCGACCCCACTGCCCGGCGAGAGATCGGCACCGATCAGGAGGTTATCGTTGACCTTGTTCGCCGCCTTGCCGCCGCGCCGAAGGACCGAAGCAGCGATTATCTGATCTGCACCGCCATTCGGCACCCCCGTTTCGAGGTAGACAGGGAGGCGATCGCCATGCTCTCCGACCAAGAGCGCATTGCCGTGGCCGTCGATCGCACGCAGCCGATCATCAGCCGGGCCATCGCCACCTGGTACGCAAGCGGGATCAACGGCGGCGGGCCCCAGGTCGTCGGCGCAGGTGATCTTCCAGCCCTGATCGGTGCCTTCGAGGCTCGCTGCCTCACTGCCGGCACTGCCGTGCAACTTGAGCTAGCCGCTCGCAGGACGGAGGAGCCCATCACGGTCATGGTGCCGCTCTTGGCGGCGCTTCTGACCGAAAGCGAGGGGTCTGGCGAAGATGAGCGATGCTCGACGCCGAGCAGCTGCGCATCCAACGGCGTGCCACTCTACGCCTTCGACAAGCACACTTCGCTGGGCAAGAAGGCCATCGCGCGTTTCGCGATTGAGAACGATCGCGTGGAGCGCAAGCTGGCAGAGTACGTGCCGGACTTCCGCGCGCGGGCCGTCGCCGAGATGGCCTGCTTCTACGCCGACGCCATCCCGATCCACCGCCGCCTTTCCTGGAAACTGTCGAGACCGCTGGAAGCACTTGGTCTGGAAGTCGATATGTTGAAGGCGGGTTGTCCACGCGAGGGTGCCATGCCGATCGTCAACGCCGTCCGAGCGAACCTCGACCACCTGAATTCTATTCGCGCTCGTATGTTGGGAGCCAGAGCCCGACTGAACGAAGGCACCTTCGAAGTCCAGGAGGACAGCTGATGGACCTCCTAACTCGCGATAATCCCCTCTTATCAGGACCTAAAACCACAACGCCGGAACCCGCGGGTCGTGCAATTAATTGCATAACGCTTTCTGAGCCCGTCGCCGAGTTCGTCCGGGAGAGCATCGCGCCAAACTCCCGCCGTGCATATGCTTCGGACCTGGCGCGTTTCGTTGCATGGGGCGGTTCTTTGCCCGCGACCGACAAGCTGATCGCCGCTTATCTCGCGGCGCATGCGGAGACGCACGCCACTTCAACACTCACGCGCTGGCTGACATCGCTCGCCAAGGCCCACCGGGCGGCGGCGTTCGCCGATCCAACGAAGAACGAGTTGGTGCGCTCTGTCTTGCGCGGCATTCGCCGGACGCACGGGGCCGCTCCTCTTCAGGCCAAGCCGCTGTTGCGAGACGATTTGATCGCAACACTGGACGCCATGGATGGCAGCCTTAGGTCCCTTCGGGACCGCGCGCTGCTGCTGATCGGTTTCGCGGGAGGCTTCCGGCGATCCGAGCTTGTTGGGCTCGACGTGGGTGATGTGGAGGCCGTGCGACAGGGCGTCGTTCTCCATCTTCGCCGGTCGAAGACGGATCAATTCGCCCAAGGCCGCAAGATTGGTATTCCTCATGCGCGCGGACGACACTGCCCGCTTGTTGCGCTTGAGGTTTGGCTCTCAGCTGCGCAGATCAGCGCAGGGCCATTATTTCGTCCGGTCTCCCGCCACGGTCACGTCCGCGGCAAGCGCCTGTCCGGCGACGCTGTCTCGATTGTAGTCCGGGAGCGTCTGGCTGCGGCCGGCATCGAGACTGATGGTTTCTCCGGCCATAGCTTGAGGGCGGGTTTTGCAACGAGCGCCGCTCAGGCTGGTGTGTCTTCTTGGAAAATTCGCCAGCAGACAGGCCACGCGAGCGATGCCATGCTCGCCCGCTATGTTCGCGATGGCGAGTTGTTCATCGACAACGCAGCAGGGGTCTTGCTCTAAGGCGATAGCAGAACATGAGCTCCAGGCCTCCGGCCGCTCACGACCAACTCACGCCGTTCCAGTGCACCACGGTGAACGTCAGCTCGCGCCGAAACCTGCCGTCGGCATTCGTCTGAAGACACCGCAGAAGGCGCCGACAAAACAGACATATGATGAACTCGCGAGGATTCCGAAAGCAGTCCTTCGTTCACTCGACGCAGTGAATATATCTTTCAGCGCTCAATGAAGCAGATCCTCGATGAACAGCGACACGAGCATCGCCTGGCTGTTGACGCCCGCCTTGGCGTAGATCTGGCTCAACTGCGATCGCACCGTGCCAGCGGCTGCACCCCGCAGCCGGGCGATTTCCGCCACGTCGCAACCCTTGAGCGCGAACAGTGCGACATCCTCTTCGCCCGGCGTCAGGCCCCATTCCTCGAACCGCAGTGCGATGTGTTCGGCCAGGGCGCCGCGCGCGTTGGCGAGCGCGCGGTCCTTGCGGCGCAGTTCTTCCGTGATCCTGCCGACATGGCGCGAGCCCATCACCACGCCGCCGAGCAAGGCCAGGGCGGCGACGCATTCCATCGCGATCTCCAGGCTGAAGCCGTGGCCGGTCTGGGCGATCAAGTCGTCGATACCGTCGACGACGAAATAGATCGCGGCGAGGGATTGGAGCGCCAGGATGGCGATCGGGCCTGCGATCCGCCGATCGGTAAGTGGTCTGCCTTCGGAAGCCGCGGGGCGCGTGTCGGACAAAGGCATGGGACTTTCGCTTAGGGGAACCCATTTGAGCGCCTGCTTATAGATGGCATCCCCTGCCGGGCCTAGCCGTCGGCGGCCTTCGCGCGGCGCAAAAACTCTAACGGCGGGATATCCATTGCCATGAACGATTCTGTGAAATCCACGATGACCAAGGTCCCGGCGGTGACGCTGGGGTTCTGGATCGTGAAAATCCTGGCGACCACCTTCGGCGAGACCGCCGGCGACACGGTGAGCATGTCGATGAACCTCGGCTATCTCTTCGGAACCGGCATCTTCGCCAGCTTGCTGGTCGTGCTCGTCCCGCTGCAGATCCGCGCGGCACGATTTCGTCCGTTTCTCTATTGGGCGACGATCATCGCCTCGACCACCGCCGGGACGACCATGGCGGATTTCGCCACGCGCTCGCTCGGCATAGGCTACCCGGGGGGCTCGCTGCTGCTGCTCGCCCTGGTAATCGCGTCGCTGGCGGTCTGGTACAGGGCGCTGGGCACGATTTCGGTCGGCTCGGTCCATGAGCCGAAGGCCGAGATCTATTACTGGCTGACGATCACCTTCTCGCAGACCCTGGGCACCGCGCTGGGCGACTGGATCGCCGACGGGCCGCTCGGCTACCTGGGCTCGGCGGTGGTGTTCGGCACCCTGCTCGCACTGTTGGCGCTGGCCTATTGGCGCACGGCGATAAGCCGGGTCGGGCTGTTCTGGGCTGCCTTCATCCTCACCCGCCCGCTGGGCGCGGTGGTCGGCGATTTCCTCGACAAGCCCGTCGCGCACGGCGGTCTCGAACTCAGCCGGGCCGGCGCCACGCTGGTGCTGGGAATCGCGATCGTGGTGCTGATCCTGGCCATCCCGCAACGCGCGGCGGCAGGGGATGCGCGCGATGCGGCATAGTCGCCCGGCAGTTGCCCTGGCGGCGTGGCTGCTGCCCGCGGCGGCCTGGGCAGGTCCACCCTTCCTGACCGACGATCCAGAACCGACCGACACCGGGCATTGGGAAATCTATGGCCCGCTGATCGAAGTCGACGGCACCGGTTCGAACTTCGCCGGTGTGGCCGGGGTCGAGATCAACTATGGCGCCGCGCCCGACCTCCAGCTCACCGTCGGCTTGCCGGCAGCCTTCTCGCACGATGCCGCCGGGTCGCGCTGGGGCGCCGGCGATATCGAGGTTTCGGCCAAGTACCGGGTGTTCCACGACGAGCGGGCAGGGGTCTCGATCGCCGTTTTCCCCGGGCTGTCCCTGCCGACCGCGAGCAACGCCATGGGCAACCGCAAGGTCACGGCCCTGCTGCCGGTCTGGGGGCAGAAGGACTGGGGAAAGTGGTCGGTGTTCGGGGGCGGCGGCTATGCGATCAATCCGGGCGCCGGCAACCGTGACTACTGGACCGGCGGAGCGTCGATCACGCGCCAGGTCGGCAACCGGCTGCTGCTGGGCGCGGAAGCCGATCGGCAGGGGCCCGACGCGGTCGGCGGGCGAGCCTCGACCAGCCTGGGACTGGGAGCGATCTACCAGCTCCACGCCCCGTTTCGCCTGCTGGCGTCCGCCGGGCCGACTTTCGGCGACGGCGGCGGCCACGCGAGCTTCCATGCCTTCATGGCCCTGGGGCTGGATTTCTAGTGCGGGTCCGGGTGAGGATTTGCGCGGCGGCTCCCAGCGATTAAGACGCGTGCGGTGACGGGACAGGATCCGCAGGGCCTCGAGGCCTGCTACCGCGATTGCCGCGGCGAATTGCTGCGCTTCCTGATCGCGCGAACCGGCGATTCGGGCGAGGCTGAGGAAGTGCTGCAGGACGTCTGGATCCGGCTTCGCCAGGTGCCCGCCGGGCCGATCGCCAACGGCCGCGCCTATCTCTACCGGATGGCGCAGAACCTCGTGGTCGATCGCATTCGTGAGAAACAGCGCCGGATGCAGCGCGAGCGCGCCTGGCTGGACGACCGCACCGACCGCGCCGCGAGCGGCGCCGAGCCGGTCGATCCCTCGCGGACGGCGGAGGACACGATCCTGGAGCGCGAGGAAACCGCGCGGCTCCTGTCCGCGCTGGCGACCTTGCCCGACGGCGCCCGGCACGCCTTCGAGCTGCACAAGATCGAGGGGTTGAGCCATGCGGAGGTGGCGCAGCGGCTGGGCATTTCGAAAAGCGGGGTCGAGAAGCACATGGCCGTGGCGATGAAATATCTTCGCCGCGCGTTGCTGGACTGAGGTATTCCGATATGCGTGACGTCCATGACACAACAATGACGCTTTTGGAGGCTTCTTCGCCGTGACGGTGCTGAAGGACATCGACGTACGGCTGCTCGACGAAGCCCTGGCCTGGCGCGCCCCGCTGGAAAGCGACGACGCGGACTGGGACGGCTATACGCTGTGGCTGGAGGCGGACCCACGGCACCGCGAGGCCTTCGACGCGATCGCCCTGACCGAACGCATAGTCGACGACCGCGCAGAGGACCTGCGGCGCCTGCGCGCTGTCGAACCGGTGGCGGTGCCGCGTCCCGCGTGGCCGCGCCGCGGGTTGATGTTCGGCGCCGTGGCGGCGGCCGTGGCGCTGGCCGTGGGCATCCCGGCCTTCTGGCCGCGAGCGGACACGGTCTATGCCACGGGCAGTGGCGAGACCCGCAAGCTCGCGCTGGGCGGGGGCATCGCGGTCGAACTGGCGCCTTCGACGCGGCTGGTCGCCCGGTACGGCGATCCCTCCTCGCTCGAACTCGCGCAAGGCGACGCCTATTTCGTCGTCGCCCACGATCCGGGCCGGCCGCTGTCGATCAAGGCCGGCGACTATGCCGTGACCGATATCGGCACGACTTTCGGGGTGAGCCTGTCGCCGCAGTCGCTGTCGGTTTCGGTCGCGGAAGGCGCGGTTTCGGTCGTTCCGCAGGCGGGCGATCCCGCCCGGGTCGATGCGGGCCAGCGGCTTTTCGCGGCGAAGAGCACGATGCGGGTCGGTTCGATCGCACCGACCGATGTCGGCTCCTGGCGGCAAGGCCGGCTGGTCTACGATCAGGTGCCGCTGGCGGTCGTCGTCGCGGACATTTCACGCTATTCGGGCAAGGCGGTGACGGTCGATCCCGCGGTTCGGGATCGGCCATTTTCTGGGGTTTTGGCGATTGGGGACGGTAAGCGGATGCTGGCGGGTCTGGCGGATCTCACGGGCCTTCCCTACGAGGCTGAAGGCGGCGGCCTTCGCCTTGGCGCTGCTGCCGGCCGCTGAAGCGGTCCTTCATCCTGGCCCGGCCTTCGCGCGCGAGGCGACCTACCGTTTCGACATTCCAGCCGGCACGCTCAGCAGTTCATTGTCGGCCTTTTCCGCGGCGACCGGACTGTCGGTCGGTTGGTCCGGTTCGCTTCCGGCGACCGCCACGCGGCCCCTGCACGGCACGATGAGCGCGGCCGAGGCGCTGTGCAGGATCTTGGCCGGCAGCGGGATGCAGGCGGTGCGCGCCGGCGCGAATTCGTATCACATCGTGACATGGCGGCGCCCGGCACGTCCCGTCGCCGTCCCGCCTCCACCCCGTCCGACGCCGCCCGCGCCGCCGATCGCCACCGCGGTGTCCGAGCCGATCGTCGTCACCGGACAGAAGCGGCGGCAGGTGCTCAGCGACGTGCCGATGTCGGTGACGGTCGTGCCGCTGGGTGGCGACACCGATGGCCGCCTGACCGCCGGCACCCGCGACCTCGCGCTGTCGGTCGAGGGGCTGGCGCTGACCAACCTGGGGCCCGGGCGCAACCGCCAGTTCATCCGCGGGGTGGCCGACAGTCCGTTCAACGGGCCGAGCCAGTCGACCGTCGCGGTCCAGCTCGACGAGACCCGGCTGACCTTCGACGCGCCCGATCCCGACTTGCGGCTGGTCGACATGGAGCGGGTCGAAATCCTCAAGGGACCGCAAGGACCGCTCTACGGCACCGGGGCGCTGGGCGGGATCTATCACATGGTGTCGGTCAAGCCCGACCTGGCCGAGCTCTCGGGCCGGGTGCGGGGACTGGCCGAGGCGGTCCAGCACGGCGGCCTCGGGATCGGCGGCGAGGCGGTGCTCAATGTTCCGCTCGTCACCGACCGGCTGGGCCTGCGGGGCGTCGCCTATAGCCTGCGCTCGGGGGGCTGGATCGACAATGTCAGACGCGACCGGAACGCCAACCGGACCAAGACCGACGGTGGCCGCCTCGCGCTGCGCTGGAGCCCGGATGCCGACTGGACGATCGACCTTTCGGGCGTGTTCCAGGACATCAATCCCAAGGACAGCCAATACGTCACCGCTAGCGACGACACCGTCCAGCGGCAGGCGCGGATTCCCGAACCCGCCGACAACGATTTCAAGTCAGTCGCCGCCACGGTCGAGGGGCGGATCGGCGGGCTGAAGCTGCTCGCGACCAGCAGCTACGTCGATCACGGGGTGGACTATACCCTCGACGCGACCGATGCGTCGCCGCGCTTCGGCCTGACCGGCGTCTCGCGCTTCGTCGACGACCGCGCCTATTCGATCCACAACCACGAAGTGCGGCTTTCGCCCGAAGGCTCGTCCAACTGGCTGGCCGGCCTGTCCTACATGCGCGCGCAAAGCCGCAGCACGGCGACGGTGACCTCGGCCGATGCGACGGTCGTGGCGGAATCGCTCAACCGCAAGGTCACCGAATTCGCGGCCTTCGGCGAGGCAAGCCTCCCGGTGACGGGCGATCTCAAGGCCACCGCCGGCCTGCGGCTCTCGCGCTCGATCGCCGAGGATGAAGCGCTCGAACGATCGGGCGGCAGGGCGACCAGGGTGTCCAAGACGATCGCCTCGCCCAGCCTCTCGCTGGCCTGGACCCCGGGCGCCGACAGCCTGGTCTATCTGCGCTATGCCCGCGCCATGCGGCCCGGCGGCCTCGCGCCGGCCGACCAGTCCGCGACCCGGCGCTTCGATGCCGACGAGCTCGGCAGCTTTGATCTCGGCTTCCGCCATGCCGCCGGCCGCGACCTGTCCTTCGCGGCCAGCGCCTTCTACACGGTGTGGTCCGACATCCAGTCCGACTACCTGCTGGACAACGGCCTGGTCTCCACGCGCAACGCGGGCAAGGGTCGCATCCTGGGCGTCGAGGCCTCCGTCGACTGGAAGCCGTTCGCAGGCTTCAAGCTCGGCGCCGGGGCGAGCTATATCGACGCCCATCTGGTGAAGAGCGCGGACGGGATCGAGCTCGACGACCGCCGCCTGCCGATCACGCCGGACCTGACGGGCCGGCTCTCCGTCGGCTACCTCTTCGTCATAAGCAGCGACTGGGCGGCCGAACTCTCCGCCCAGGCCAACTACGTTGGGCGCGCTCGCCTGACCTTCGACGAGACGCTCGATCGCGACATGGGCGACTATGCCACCGCCTCGGCCGGCGCGGTCGTCACGCGCGGGCGTCTCGCGCTCGGCGCCCGGATCGACAACCTGTTCGACATCAAGGGCGACAGCTTCGCCCTCGGCAATCCGTTCTCGATCATGCAGGCCCCGCAATACACGCCGCTGCGCCCGCGCACCTTCAGCCTTTCGGTTTCGCGGAGCTGGTAGCGCCCGAGCCATCGGCGGATACCAGGCCGAACCGTGCCACATAGCCGACGTGGTCGGACAGCATGTCGCCCCTGGCGTCACGGCCGAAGGGGACGTCGATCCCGGTCAGGGTGAGCCTGCCCTGAGTGCCGTCCGCATAGAACTGCCAGTCGCGGGCGCGCTTGCGCGACCAGGCGGCGTCGGCGCCGAGCCTGCCGCCCTGCCGCTGGAACTGGCCGAGCGCGTCGCGCACCTCGGACCCGCCCGCCCATTCGCGGCGAACCGCGCCAAGCAGGTCGGCCTGCCGCGCCGGGGCCGAGCCGACGTTGTAGTCGCCGGCGGCGATCAGCGGATAGCGGGGATCGTGCGCGCGGCGGACGAAGGCGGTCAGCGCGTCCACTTGCAGGCGGTAGGCGACGTTCGACCGCGCATCCTCCACGCCCGAGGCATGGCGGCTGTTGAGATGGGTGGTCAGCACCTCGACCGGGGTCGGCGCGCCGGGGATCTTCAGGGTCACCAGCAGCGCGCCCTTGTTGGCCAGGCAATCGTAGCCGGCGCAGGCGAAGGCGGGGAAGGCCATCCGCTTCACCGCGACGATCGGATAGTCCGACAGCACCTGCAGGCCGCTGCCGACGAACTTGCCTTCGGTCTCGCCCTTCCACCAGCGCGCGCCGGCGGCATAGCTCTCGGCGTCGCGTGACGGGAGCGGCGAGGCGATCTCCTCCTCGGTCGGACCGCCGGCGACGTAACGATAGCCGCCGCTGCGGCCGATCGCCCGGGCATGGTCGGTGAAGGCCTCCTGCAGCACGACGACGGCGGGCGCCTTGCCCTGCGCGTGCAGGGATCGCAGTTCGTCGCCGATGCGGGTCAGGGCGGCCGGGCGTCCCAGCGCGATGGGCCAGGGCAGGCCCTTGACGTTGTAGGTCAGCACCGACAGCGAGCCGTCGAATGCCGGTATGGCTGCCGGGGGCGGGGCGGACTGGGCGGCTTCGGGCACTTTCGCGCCCAGCAGGACGACAAGCGTCGCCGTCGCGGCGAATTTCCAGGATCTGCGCATCTCGACCTTCCATGGTTGAGGATGCGCCTGCGACGGCATCGCGGCGCGCCAACCGCAGTCGGTGGCGCGCGATTTTTATTTTTCGGCGCCCGACTGCGGTTGCCGCGCCCAATGCCGTCTCCCCATCGAACAGGAGGTACGCGATGGGTTGGCGGGGCGTTCGCTGGATTTGTGGAGTTGGCGCCGGCCTCTGCGCCCTGTCGCCCGCCGAGGCGCACGAGGTCGATCCGCGGCTCGACGCGCCGCTGCTGCGCGCCGGCAACCCTCGTCCTGCGCCGCGCAAGGCCATGGCGAAGAGCGCAACACTGGCGCTGTTGAGCCAGACCGATCGTGGCGGCTTGCGCAGCGTGCGGGCGCACGGCATCGAACAGGGGTTCGGTTCCTTCGATCTCGTGATCGAAGCCGCGCGGCTGCGCGGCGGGCGCGGCAGCCCCGATGAACCGGTGACGGCCGGCGACCGCTACAGCGCGAGCAGCCTGGCCGTGAATGCCGATTTCGATCTCGGCGGCGGCTTCCTCGCGGGGCCGACGGCCAGCCTGATGCACATGAAACGGCACTTCTCGCTCGTCCCGAGCGGACTGCGGCCGCATGCGACCGATATCGCCTCCGCGGGTTTCCGGATAGCGCGCGCCGGCGGCCCCGCGCTGTCGTTCGACTATGTCGACACGAGCAGCCGCAAGGCACGGCCGCTCGACTGCATGGCGGAGATCGCCGGCGGTGCTCCGCTCGCGGGGCGGGGGCTGCGCCTCGGCTTGGCCGGCGGTGAGCCCGGCCGCCTCACCTGGGGGCTGGCCTTGTCCGCCATGCGCCGCCCGCGCGGTGAATTCGCCCTCAACGACGTCTCCGGCACGGTAGGCGACCGGCGGGTGCTGTTCTCGATCGGCAAGGCGTTCTAATGGCGGACCGCCGCATGCTGCTGGCGGTCCACGACGTCAGCCCGCGTTTCGAAGGCGAGGTGGACCGGCTGCGCGATCACCTGGGGCGGCACGCGCCGGCGGACCGGCTCGCCCTGCTGGTCGTGCCGAACCACTGGGGCGACGCGCCGATCGTGCCGGGATCGGACTTCGCGGGCCGGCTGCGCGCCTGGTCCGATGCCGGGGCGGAGATCTTCGTCCACGGCTATCATCACCGCGATTCGACGCCGCACGGCACCCGGCTCGCGCGGTTCAAGGCCGCCAGCATGACCGCCGGCGAGGGCGAGTTCCTGGGGCTCGACCGGAGCACCGCCTCGGCCCTGATGACGCGTGGGCAGCGGGTGATCGAGGACATCATCGGCCGCCGCGCGGCGGGCTTCATCGCGCCCGCCTGGCTCTATGGCCCCGGCGCGCTGGAGGCGCTGGCCGAATGCGGCTTCGGTCTGGCCGAGGACCACTGGAAGGTCTGGCGACCGGGATCGCGGCAGGTGCTGACCCGCAGCCCGGTGCTGACCTGGGCGAGCCGGAGCCGGGGGCGCATCGCTTCCTCGCTGCTCGCCGCGCGCCTGCTGATGCCGGTGCTGCGCGCCGCGCCCGTGGCGCGGGTCGGCGTCCATCCCGGCGACACGACCGTGCCGGCGATCATGGCCAGCATCGACCGCGCGGTCGGGCGGCTGGGGCGGACCCATCGCCCGGCCCGCTATGCCGATCTCGCCGCGGGGGAGCCCGTGCCTTGCGCGTCCTGACCTTCCTGCACAGCTTCGAGCCCGGCGGGGTCGAGCGCATCGCGCTGCGGCTGGTCCGCCAGTGGCGCGCGGAGGGCGTCGACGCGCCGCTGTTCATCGGCCGGGACGAAGGAGCGATGCGCGCCGATGTCGGCGCGGGGCTGGATTTCACCATGCCCAGAAGCTTGGGAAAGTGGATCGGCGCGGTCGAGACGCCGTGGATGATCGCCACCCTGCCGGCGGCGGTGCGGCGGCTGCGGCCCGACGTGCTGTTTTGCGCGGGCAACACCTATGTCGTCGTCGCCGTCGCGCTGCGGCTCCTGCTCGGCCGGGCCTGCCCGCCGATCGTGGCCAAGATCAGCAACGACCTCGACCGCGGCGACGCGCCGGGCTGGCAGCGGGGGCTCTATCGCCTGTGGCTGCGCGCGCAGGGCGGGTTCGTCGACCACGTCGTCGGCATGGAAGAACCGATGCGCGATGAGATCCGCGAGCGGCTGGGCCTGCCGGGTGACGCGATCACCGTCATTCCCGACCCGGCGCTTTCGCGCGGACTGATCGCGCGGCTGCGGGCGGCGCCGCGAACCCGCGAGGCGGCGGGAGGTGGGCGGCGTTTCGTCGCCGTAGGGCGGCTGGCGCCGCAGAAGAACGTCGCCCTGATGCTGCGCGCCTTCGCCCGCGGCAGCGCCGCGGCCGACCGGCTCACCGTGATCGGCGACGGGCCGGAGCGGGCGAAGCTGGAGACCCTGGCCCGCCGTCTCGGGATCGGCGAGCGGGTCGCTTTCGCCGGCTACCTGGCCGATCCGGCGACGATCCTGCCAGGGCACGACATCCTGCTGCTGTCGTCCAACTACGAAGGCGTGCCGGCGGTGGTGCTGGAGGCGCTCGCCGCCAGCTTGGCGATCGTCGCGACCGATTGCAGCCGCAGCATGGCGACGCTGCTGCAGCACGGGGCGCTCGGCCAGCTGGTGGCGGTGGGCGACGAGGCGGGGCTCTCTGCGGCGATCCGCTCGGCCCGGGCCGGAAGCCAGCACCAGGGCCTCAGCCTAGCCCAGGCCGAGCGTTTCACCGTCGAGCAGGCGAGCGAGGCCTACCTCGCCACGATGGCCAGGCTCGCGGGTTTCGCGCCGGCGAAATTTTATCCGCTGGCCAACTGAGGTCGCCGCGCAGGCGCGCCGTCACAGCCCGAACCGCAATTCCTTTCGAGAAGCGCATGGCAACCAGCAGCGTCCACGATCCGCTTTCTTCCCTCAAGTCCAGCACCGACCGCATTATCGATCCGGACCCGCTGATCGGCAGCGATCGCGGATGGTTGCCGTTGTTCGGGCCGCTGGTGTCGTTCCTGATCCTGGTGGCGGTGGCCTGGCAGCTCCGCTCGCTCGACCTCAAGAGCATCGCCGCGCTGGTGCCGCCGAACCCGCTGTTCTGGATCGCCTTCGCCGCCTACTACCTTGTCGGCCCCTTGTCGGAATGGGTGATCTTCCGCCGGCTCTGGCGCCTGCCGATCGAGGGGGTCGGCGCGCTGCTGCGCAAGCTGGTCAGCAACGAGATCCTGCTCGGCTACCTGGGCGAGGTCTATTTCTATGCCTGGGCGCGGCGCAACGCCCACGTCACCACGGCGCCGTTCGGTGCGATCAAGGACGTGACGATCCTGAGCGCGCTGACCGGCAACGTGGTCGCCCTGATCATGGTCGTGCTGACCGCGCCGCTCTTCGGGTCGCTCCATCTCGGCATGGACAGCAAGGCCTTCGTCGGATCGACGGCGTTCATCCTGTTGCTTTCGGCGGTCATGCTGGTCCTGCGCAAGCGGCTGTTCACCCTGCCGCGGCGTGAACTGTGGTTCGCTGCCGGGGCGCATCTCGCGCGCATCGCGGCGACCATCGTGCTGGCGGCGGTGATGTGGCACCTGCTGCTGCCGGCCGTCGCCGTCACCTGGTGGCTGGTGCTCGGCACCGTGCGCCAGCTCGTCTCGCGCCTGCCATTCCTGCCCAACAAGGACGTCGTCTTCGCGGGGATCGCGACCTTCCTGGTCGGCTCGGATACCGAGATCGTCTCGGCCATGGCGCTGATGGCGACCTTGCTGCTGGGCGCGCACCTCGTCGTCGGCGCGATGCTGGGGATCGGCGAGCTCGCCCGGGAGACGCGGGCTTGATGCTGGCGCTGCTGCTGGTCGCCGCCGCCGCGATCCCGTCCAGTCCCGACCTCGGCAAGGCCGAGGGGCGCTGCCGTCCCGGCGAACAAGTTTCCGCGCTGCTGGTCGATGTCGCGGGCCTCAAGGACCGGCGCGGCCGGCTGAAGCTGGAACTCTATCCGGCCAACGACGCCGATTTCCTGGAGGACGACAACGCCCTCGTCGCCGCCGGCAAGACCTTTCGCCGGGTCGAAGTGGACGTACCGCCGTCGGGTCCGGTCGAACTGTGCATCCGCGCGCCCGGGCCGGGGACCTTCGCCGTCAGCCTGCTGCATGACCGCGACGCCAACCGGAAGTTCGGCCTGTCGATCGACGGGATCGGCTTCGCCGGCAATCCGCGCCTGGGCATGTCCAAGCCGCGCGCCGCCGCCGCCAGCGTGCGGGTCGGCGTCGGTCCCACGCGCACGCGGATCGTCCTCAATTACCGCAAGGGCCTGATGTCCTTCGGTCCGATCGGGAGCTGACATGCGGATAGTCGACGTCTGCGCGTTCTATGCGCCGCAGGGCGGCGGGGTGAAGACCTACGTCGAGCGCAAGCTGGCGGCCGCCCGCCCGGGCCGCGAGGAAGTGATCATCGTCGCGCCGGGCGAGGCCGATGCGGTGCTTCAGCGCACCGCCGGCGGCCGGATCGTCACGCTCGCCTCGCCGCGCCTGCCGCTCGACCTGCGCTATCGCTATTTCGCCGACGAACCTGCGCTCCACGCCCTGCTTGACCGGCTCGCGCCCGACGTGGTCGAGGCCTCGTCGCCCTGGTCGAGCCCGGCGATGGTCGCGCGCTGGCAGGGACCCGCGCTCAAGTCGCTGGTGATGCACGCCGATCCGCTGTCGGCCTATGCCTATCGCTGGTTCGGCGGCCTCGCCTCGCGCGCGAGCATCGACCGTGGGTTCGACTGGTTCTGGCGGCACTTGCGACGGCTCGACCGGCAATTCGACATGGTCGTCAGCGCCAGCGCCAGCCTTTCCGCGCGCCTGTCGGCCGGCGGGCTGGGCAAGGTCGTGACCAATCCAATGGGAGTGGCCCCCGGCCTGTTCTCACCGGCCTTGCGCGACCGCGACTTGCGCGCGCGGCTGCTGGCCCGCTGCGGGCTGGGCGAGGACGCTACCCTGCTGCTGGCGCTCGGCCGCCATGCCTCCGAAAAACGCTGGCCGATGGTGATCGAGGCGGTGACCGCCGCCGGCTTCGCCAATCCGGTCGGCTTGGTCCTGTTCGGCGACGGCCACGACAAGGCCAGGGTCGTGCGCGCGGCGATGAACAATCCCCACGTCCGGCTCTGCGCGCCGATCACCGACCGCGCCGAACTGGCGACGGTCTTCGCCAGCGCCGATGCCCTGGTCCACGGCTGCGAGGCCGAGACCTTCTGCATGGTCGCCGCCGAGGCGCGCGCCAGCGGCCTGCCGATCATCGTGCCCGATCAGGGCGGCGCCGGCGACCAGTTCGTCGTCGGGCAGGGCGAACGCTACGAAGCCTGTTCGGCGGAATCGCTGGCGAGCGCGATCGGGCGGTTCATCGCCGCCGGCCCCGAGCGCCACCTGAGCGCGGCGGCCCTGGCGGCGGCCGAAGTCGGATCGATGGACAGCCATTTCGAACGCTTGTTCGCAGCCTATGCGCGTGGCCGCATCCGCCTGGCCGACGCGGCCTGAACCAGACCGTGACCGGCGAGCGGTCCTGTGCCAAGGGTTGAGGCGATGCTGAACCGACTTGGCCTCGATCGACGCATGCTGATCGCCTTCCTGGCGGCGGCCGGCGCGGCGCTCGTCTTCCTCGCCATCGCCTCGGAGGTCGCGGAGGGCGAGACCCTGGCGATCGACAAGTGGATCCTGCTCGCCCTGCGCGATCCGGCGAACCTCGCCACGCCGATCGGCCCCCGATGGCTAAAGCGCGCGATGATCGACATCACCGCGCTCGGTGGCGTGACCCTGCTCACGGTCATCACCACTTGCGCCGCCGGCTATCTCGTCGCGGCGCGGAAATATGCGACGGCGGGTTTCCTCGCGCTGTCGGTGATCTCGGGTGTGCTCGTCTCCACGCTGCTCAAGCTCGTCTATCTGCGCGTCCGGCCCGATGTCGTCCCGCACCTCGTCGAAGTCCAGACCATGAGCTTCCCCAGCGGCCACGCGGTTAATTCCGCCGTCACCTATCTGACGATCGGCGCGATGCTAGCCGGTACCGAGAAACGGCGAGCCGTTCGCGTCTATCTGATGGGCCTCGCGATCCTGCTGACGCTCGTGATCGGCATGTCGCGCGTCTATCTCGGCGTCCACTGGCCCAGCGACGTCCTGGCGGGCTGGTGCGTCGGCAGCCTCTGGGCTTTCGGCTGCACCTTCCTGGCGCGCAGGGTCAGGGCATCACGGCCCGGCCGGTAGGTTTCGAAGCACGAACTACGTTAGACCCGCGCCGCCGACGTCTGATGGGCGACGCCAGCGATCAAGACGCCGACGCATGGAGGTAAGGTGCAAGTGTGGTGGCTGGTCGGCATCCTGTTCTTTGCGCGGTCGTCTATGGCATCCACGCGCTTCTGAAGGTCGTCGATTAGGATGACGATTGAGGGCCGGGCGCGGCGATGCGGATGCGTCGCTCCCTGGTACCAAAATCTTGAAAGTTTGCACGTCCAAAGTTCGTGGTGAGAGCTGCTCCTTAAACAGATTCCATGTCACACTTATCCGCTCGTAACTTGGTCAATCGGAATGACCAGCCGACAGAGGTGAGCCGAAATAGAGTCTGATTCAACTTGCTGAACGAATGTCAGCCCGCAGGTTGTGGTGCCAAAGTCCGGACAGTCCCCATCGTCCAACAGCCCGGACGTGGGAGGGAAGGCTTAAGCGGCCCCACGAATGGCCGGTGTCGGCGTAATCGGACGTTCCAAGTCGCGGGGCCGACCGGCAGAAGTGTCCCAGAAGCGGTCGATCAAGCATCCGACGTCTCGTGGGGCATCAGGCATGCGCCAACCTCCGATACACCCCCATTATCAGAGACCAATCCCGACCGCACGCGCCTGCCTTGTGCAATCAATTGCACTCTATACGATATGATCCACACTTCCGAACCTTGATCGCTTACGATTTCGAGGCACTTGGCATGAGAACATAGAGAACGCTTTGCCCAGGGAGGATACGTGTCCTACTTCGAAACGAACTACTCAAAGCTCTCGTTTCCCATCTCCGACCAGGAAAAGAAAATCGACGGCTTCCGCGAGGCTCAGCGGGGGGCTTTGTTCGCGGTTGGCTCGCATTTCACCTCCAGGCCCGAGCCGGCGATCGTCACTATGCCCACGGGGTCTGGGAAGACGGCCGTGCTTCAGGCATGCGCCTTTCTGCTGAGGGCGAAGCGGGTACTGATACTGACGCCGAGTCGCCTCGTTCGTGAGCAGATCGCCGAGGATTTCGCGGCTCTCGGCGTGCTCAAGCGCGTTGGAGGGCTGCCTCAGGATCTGGAGCCGCCGAAGGTGATGCCGACTGCGCACCGGGTGACAGAACTCGCGGGATGGGAGGCGATGCGCGATTTCGACGTCGTCGTCGCGACCGTGCCGAGCGTGAGCTCGCACTTGGAAGGTGTGCCTAAGCCGCCGTCCGACCTATTTGACCTGATCCTCGTCGACGAGGCACACCACAGTCCGGCCATCACGTGGCAGATGCTACTAGCCGACTTTCCGGATGCCCGGAGGGTCCTCTTCACGGCGACACCATTCAGGCGGGACGATCGGGAGATCAAGGCGCGGTTCGTGTACACCTACGACCTCCGCTCCGCATACCGGGACGGGGTCTTCGGTCACATCGACTATCAGCCGGTTGTGGTGCCGTCGCAAGGGGGTGACCGTCAGCGACTGGAGGATGTTGCCATCGCGCGCGCGGCGGAGGCCAAGTTTCGCGCAGACGTGCAGGCTGGGTTCGAACACCTTTTGATGGTCCGCACGGACAGTCGGAAGCGAGCTAAGGAACTCGAGGAAATCTACACGGCCGAGACGCAGCTGCGCTTAAAGCTCGTACATGGCGCGCAGTCGCTCAGCACCGTCAAGAAGACGTTGGCCTCTCTTGAGGCGGGACATCTGGACGGGATCATATGTGTGAATATGCTGAGCGAAGGCTTCGACATGCCCAGGCTGAAGATCGCAGCGGTGCACGCGCCCCATCGGTCGCTCGCGATCACGCTCCAGTTCATCGGACGGTTCGCGAGGACGTCGGGCCGCAACCTCGGCGACGCGACCTTCATCGCCCCGCAATCCGCAATCCAGCTTGAGGCTGAACGATTATACGCGACGGGCGCGATTTGGGCGGAGATCGTCCCAAACTTGAGCGAAGCAAGAATCCGGCGCGAGGTTGAGGCGCGAGAAACGCTGGACACATTCGACTTTGAGATGCCGACTGTCCCGGACCTGTCCGATCTTTCGCTTTATTCTCTAACTCCGTACCTACACGTTAAGGTCTTCCGTCTGCGGGACGCTCTCGACCTTACTGCCACGCCTAGCTTCGGTCACGATCGAGAGATCGTCTTTGGACGCGTCAGCCGCCAAACCAGCTCCAGCGTGTTCGTGACACGGCGCGCCAGCAAGGTGGGGTGGTCCGCCGACGACCGCCTAATCGAGATCGAATTCGACGTCTTCATCTTCTACTACGATGCGAAGTCGAAACTGCTCTTTGTCTGCGCTTCGAAGAGAAGCGATGGTCTATATCAGAGGGTGGTCCGGTCGATGGTCGGCTACGATGCCAACATCCTGCCATTCGAGGTGCTGAACCGGGCACTCAAGGGCCTCGATGGAGCAAAGTTCTTCAACGTCGGCATGCGAAACCGGCAGCAGTCTAGCACGACCGAGTCATACCGGATGATAACCGGCCCCCGGGCGGACGGTGCGATCAAGCCGGGCGACGCGCGGCTATACCATCGTGGGCACGTATTCGGCACCGCGACCGAGAATGGGGTGTCCATCACGATCGGGTTGAGCAGCGCTTCGAAGATATGGAGCAACAAGTCGCTCCGGCTGTTCGAGCTGCTGGAATGGTGCGCAAAGGTCGCTCGCAAACTCCACGACCGCAAGGCGGCGGTAACCGGGAGCAAGGTCGATCTGCTGCAAACGGGCAATAGCGTTTCAGCCATCCCCGCGCCAGTTATGGCGGCGGACTGGGAGGATCGCGGATTCTACGTCGATCCGCCAGTGCTTGCCTATCAGGGCAGCTCCGGCCGACGTCAAGATCCGATAAACGACATGTCGCTCTGGGTCGAGGCTTCGGACGACAAGCTGGTGGAGTTGCGCCTAGAAGGCGGTGAACTGAAAACGAACCTCAGGTTCGAGATTGGACGTTCCCCTCTGTTCTCATATGCCGACGCATCACAAACCCGCGCACAGGTCATCAGGGCGCGATCGTCCGAAGATTTGGTGGACGTGCTCAACGATGATCCACTTCACTTCATGCTTGTCGATGGAGCAAGGCTGACCGGCACGACGTACTATTCAGCACCTGCGGACGGCTTCGAGCCGTTCGACACCTCGCTGATCGAAGCAATCGACTGGTCGGCCGACGGTATCAATGTGGAGATCGAGTTCGCGGAAGGCGCAGAGCAGGCGTCCTCCATCCAAGGCTACCTGACAAAAGTGTTGGACAGGGACGAGCACGAGGTCGTCTATTGGGACCATGGGAGCGGGGAGACGGCGGACTTCGTGGCTTTCTCCCGGTCTCCTAACGGCGGCGCGACAGTGAGCTTCTACCACTGTAAGGGGGCTGGCGGTCCCGCACCCGGTAGCCGCGTGGGCGATGTCTATGAGGTCTGCGGCCAGGCAGTCAAAGGATTGATCTGGTGCGACATGCCGCGTCTGGTCGCGCGCCTACAACAGCGCTTCTCGGCCGGGACCGGGCAGGCGAAGTTCATCAAGGGCGACGAAAACCAGCTCGCGTCCTTCGCCACTGCGACGCCGGTCACGTTCGAGATGGTCATTGTGCAGCCCGGCATTGCCAACGTAAAGCCGGCGCAGAAGATCGCAGAGGTGCTTGCTGCCGCCAACTCGTACTTGGTCGATGCAGGTCACGCGGAATTGAGGATTTGGGGAAGCCCAAAGCCGAGAAAGTAGCTGGTTAAGGATCGGCAGCTTTCGGCCTCGGCATCTGGGCCATTGTACCGGGCCGATGTGGAGCACTGCAGAAGGCGGGAGGCTTTAGAACCGCAGGTGGCGTGATTGCGAAGGCGGCTTGCTAAAGCTCGCCTCTTATCAGACCCGATCGTATCTCAGGCGAAGCCTCGTGCAATTAATTTCACAGCCGGTTCAAGCTCGCGGCTAAGTTACCGCAGCCAGGCCGAGCGCTAACCCTTTTCAAGCATTCGGAGTCCGTGCTCATAGGTATAATGCCTGAAGTCGAAGGTGAGCGGGGCCATGCCTATTCGCCGACGCGCTCTCGCAGGCGAGCAAGCTCCGCCTCGATCTTGAGCAGGCGCTTCTCCAGCTTGATGCTCGGTGCGCCTTGCGCCTTTTCAAGCCACCTCGGCTCGCCCGCGCCGTCGTCGCCGAGGCTCTTTTCGAGCCGGGTAACAATCTCTGTGTTCAGAGATCTGCGATTTTGGCTGATCGCATCGCTTAGCGCCTCGTGCAGCTCGCGCGGGAGCCGCAGGGTAATCTTTACGTCCGCTGTCATGCGGCGGACCCTAACGGGGATCGGCGCAAATTCCAGCCTGACCTTGCTATGGTGGCAATTTGACCCTATATAAGGTCATTCTGAATCAACCGATGAGGAATGATATCATTATGGAAACCAAGCTCACCGCTCGGCTTCGTGCCGATCAGCACGCATGGCTTGGCCACTATGCCCAAGGCGAGAACCGCTCGCTGAATGGCGCGCTGGCTGACCTGATCGACCGGGCAATGAGGGAGGACCCACTGCGCATTATCGTGCGGCACTGCTATCTTCTCGGCTCGGAGTTCTTTGACGTGTCTGTCGGCGAGTTCGGAGACGCCTTCCACGAGGGCGCCGACAAGGCTGCTGCCGTTGCTGCCGCACATGCCAGGGCCAAGGAACTGGGCCTGCCGCGCACGGCAATCCAGTTCCGTACGCAAACCGAGGACGGCCCTGCATTCGGCACTGTAATCGGGGAGGGCGCGTAATGCCCGAACGCACCCCCGCCGCTGTGTACGCAAGGTTCAGCACGGACCTTCAGAACGAAAAGAGCGCCGACGATCAGTTGGCCCTTTGCCGGACCTATGCCGCCAGCAAAGGCTTCCAAGTCGTCGCGGCATATGACGACAAGGCGAAGTCCGGGGCCAGCACGCTCAACCGCGATGGCCTGCTGGCCATGCTTGCCGATGCCAAGGCGGGCAAGTTCCGGGCGATCATCGTTGAGCATCTGGACCGCCTCTCCCGCGACATGGCGGACATGGCGACGATCAAGAAGCAAATGGACTTTCTTGGCGTGAGCCTGATCGAAGTCCACGGCGGCGAGGCCAACACGCTCACAGTTGGCATGAAGGCGATCGTCGCCGAGATGTTCCGGCACGACAACGCCAAGAAGGTGAAGCGGGGAATGGAAGGGCTTATCCGGGAGGGAAAGAGCGCCGGGGGCCGGGCTTATGGATACCGGCCCGATCCAGCGAACCGAGGCGCTCCCCAGATCGTGGAAGAGGAAGCCGAGACGGTCCTGCGCATCTTCCAAGAGTACCATGCCGGAACGTCACCAAAGACAATCTGCCACGCCCTCAACGGTAAAGGCATCGCTCCGCCGCGCGGGAGGCTCTGGGCACCGTCCGCCCTGATCGGCTCCGATGACCGAGGATCGGGGATGCTTCGCAATCCGATCTACAAAGGCGTGATCGTCTGGAACAAGGTCCGCATGGTGAAAGACCCGGACACCGGCAAGCGTGTGTCGAGGCCGAACCCCAAGAGCGAATGGCACTATGCAGAGGCCCCGGAGCTGGAGATCATCCCTCCCGCGCTGTTCGATGCCGTGCAGGCTCAGCTTGAGACACGATCTACCGGGACACGCAAGGGCATCGTCGGCCAGCGCCGTCCCAAGCGTCTGCTGTCGGGGCTCATCAAATGCGGAGCATGCAGCTCCGGCATGGCCGTCGCGGGTGTGGACAGGAGCAAGCGAACCCGCATCCGCTGTTCGGCGCATACCAATTCGCGAGCCTGCCCGGACCCGCAGACTTTCTATCTTGATGACGTCGAAGCGGTTGTCATGGACACGATGACCCGTGAGCTGTCTGCCCCCGCGAAAATCACCCTCTATGCCAAGGCATGGCTTGAGGGACGCCACAAGGAGGCCGCACAATTAGTAGCACGCCGCGCCAAGGCGGAAACCCGCCTCAAGGCTATCGGGAAAGAGCTAGAGCGAATCACCTCCCTATTGCTCAAAGGCGTGGGCGATGAGCAGGCCCTTGATGCCGCCAGCAAGGAGCTGGGAGCCGAGCGGACCCGCCTGCAAGATGAGCTGGACAAGGAGCCTCCCGCCTCCAATGTCGTCGTGCACCCTGCTGCTGTTGC
>Ga0075369_10000095_pt1 | contig 23768 bp, 16 predicted proteins | sample EndMethybrTD3034_FD_71400 | JGI IMG/M metagenome (GOLD analysis project Ga0075369, IMG submission 71400) | Populus endosphere microbial communities from Tennessee, USA - Endosphere MetaG P. TD hybrid TD303-4 | ecosystem: Host-associated > Plants > Roots > Endosphere | place: USA: Tennessee...
CTTCATCAGTTCCTCTCCTCTTGAGAAACTGTCCGGGTTTTACCTGTCTCACTTTTGGGGTGCACTCCAACCAGGCTCTCTGTCGGAAACGCCGCAAACGTCGGAAACCTCGACAGCAGTGCATGCGCTGCGCGATCTGCCGGCTCCGGCTCAGTTCGTCATGATCCACGGCGCGCCCGAGGCCAGCGCGACGTCGCGCACCTTGGCAAGCAGGCCGGGCCCGACGGGAATGCCGGTCTTCAGGCGCTGGGCCGCGATGCGCCGTTCGGGCTCGCCCGCCACCATCACGGGGCGGTCGGGATCGGCGGGCTTGGTGGCGCGCAGCGTGTCGCAGAAGGCCGCGACGTCGTCGCGGAATTCCTTGGGATCGCGGAAGATGCCAGGATCGAGCGCCAGCATGAAATGGCCGATGTCCTGCGTGCCGGGCTTCTTGGTGTGCATCGGGTCGGTGATCATGGTGGCGCCGCTCAGCGCCGACGACAGGATGTTCACCATCGACGACAGGCCGTAGCCCTTGTGGCTGCTGCCCTCCGGCGTGCCGCCGAGCGGCGTCATGAAGCCGCCCTTGCTCACCTCGCGCGGATCGGTGCTGGGCTTGCCTTCGTTGGTGACCAGCCAGCCGAGCGGCGTCGGCAGGTTCTCATTGGCCTTGTTGCGGATCTTTCCGGCGGCGACGGTGGTGGTCGCCATGTCGAGCAGGAACGGCTCGCCCGGCCGGCCCGGCGCGCCGAAGGCGATCGGGTCGGTGCCGAGCCGCGCTTGGGCGCCGAAGGTCGGCGCGACCTGGATGCCGCTCGCCGAAGTGGCGACCATGCCGATCAGGCCGGCCTCGACCGCCATCAGCGCGTAGAATCCGCAGGCGCCGAAATGCGCCGAGTTGCGCACCACGGCGACGCCGATGCCCGAGGTCTTGGCCTTGCTGATCGCGAGATCCATGGCGCGCCGGGCGTTGGCGTGGCCAAGGCCGCCCTGGCCGTCGACCAGCGCCGAGACCGGTGTTTCGCGTGAAACAACGGGCTCGACCTTCATGTCGATCTTTCCGCCGCGCCGGCGCTCGTCGTAGACCGGCACCATGGAGATGCCGTGGGTGTCGATGCCGTGCAGGTCGGCCCAGCTCATGATCTCGGCCGTGCTGGCCGCGGCGGGGGCCGCCATGCCCCAGGCGCTGAGGATCAGTTCGAGCTGGCGGCGGTGCGTTTCATACGAGGCGGGCATGCGATCTTCCACGGTCTGGACGTCGGGACGGGCACCGTAGCACGTGCTAGCTTTGTCGAAACGCCGGAGGAGACGTGCCATGAACGCAAGCATGAGTGCCGCGCAACGGGCAGACGCAATGGAAGCCGAGATGGCGGCCGAGCTCGACTACATCGTCGTCAAGTCGCACCTGCACATGATGGCCGAGGGCGACTTGAGCCCGCCGCCCAACGCCGGCGCCATGATCAGGGCCAATCCGAAATTGCGCGTCCTGATGGGCGACGATCCGCGCCTGCCGGCGATGCCGGAGAAGCCGACCTTGATCGACTTCTTCAAGCTGCGCTTCGGCCCCTCGATGCACCTGCTGCAGAGCGCCCGTCACGCGGTGAAGGGCGGCCTGCCGGAGAAGATGGTGCTGGCCTGCCTGCTGCACGACATTTCCGGCGCCGGCTTCATCCGCGGCGATCACGGCTACTGGGGCGCGCAGCTCGTCGAGCCTTATGTCGATGAGGAAGTGACCTGGGCGATCCGCGCCCACCAGGTGCTGCGCTTCTATGCTGACGAATCGGTCGGCTACGAGTATCCGCAATCCTACGTCACGCTGTTCGGCGCCGACTATCGTCCCGATCCCTACGTGGAGGAGGATTACAAGCGCATGCGGGACCACAAGTGGTACATGTCGGGCCGCATGATCACGGTGCACGACATCTACTCGTTCGATCCCAACGTGCATGTCGAGCTGGAAGAATTCACCGACATCATCGGCCGCAACTTCCGCCAGCCCGAGCAGGGGCTGGGCTTCGACAACAGCCCGGTCGCGCACATGTGGCGCGCGATGATCCGGCCGGCGAAGTATCTTTGATGGGAGCGCGGGCCTCTGGCCCGCATCATGATCATGAGCGGACCGGAGGTCCGCGCTCCCAAACTATGACGTGAAATCCTCCGGCTTGAGCTCGATCGGGTCGCCATGCCGCGTGCGGTCGGCGGCGTGGTCCCAGGCGTCGTGGTAGCGCGCCAGGAGGCCGGCATCGGCGATGCCCTTCTCGGTAACCAGCCGTTCGAGGGCGTTGAGCCAATGGGAGTAGTAGGTGGCTCCCGTGTCGGGATCGCCCGCCGCCTGTGCCCGCTTGATCTCGTCGCCGAGCGTCGCCGCCCATTCCGGCCAGGTGAACAGGCCGCGCTTGTGCAGCGCCAGAGTCATGGCGAAGGCCTGTGCCTCCCACGGCTCGCGGAATACCGGCCCTTCCGCATCGCAGGGGATGCCGGGCACGGGGATGGTCGGACGATCCGTCATGCCGGTTCGAGATAGGGCTCGAAGGCGTCGATCGAGATGGTGAGCGTCGGATCGGTATCCGGCCCCCAGATCTCGCGGCCGTCGAACACGACCGTGTAGAGCCACTGCGGATCGTCGCCACGCCCGGTGGCGACCGAATCCGGATAGGCGTGGCAGCCATGGATCAGCTCGACGGTGCCCACCTTGTCCCGCGCATAGCGCGGCAGGCGGGTGTGCGTCAGCGGGTTGATGTTCACGGTGCGCACGCGGTCGCCCGGCTTGAACCGGGCAGGGCCCTGTTGCTGGCGGAAGAACGAGCTGCGCGTCATGCCGGCGTCGACCACGTCCTTGGTGAGCCTGCGTGGCAGCGGCTTGGTCGGTCCGATCGCGTGGCCCGCCTTCAGCTCTTCCTCCGTGACGTAGCCGCGCGCCAGCAGGTTCTTCTCCGCCGCCAGCTCCCAGCGCTGGTAGTACGAGACGGCGAGATAGGTCTGCGGCGGCAGGGTCTCCTGGGCATAGCGCGAATCGTCGATGTGCCAGGCGCCGGCGTAGCCCATGGAGCGCACCAAGCCGAGCACGCGGCCTTCCCACTTCGCGTGGAACGGCGGCTCGTCCTTCTCGGCCTCGACCTTGCCGAAGCCGTCCATGCCGCCCATGTCGTGCACGCCGTTCATTTGGCGATCTCCGCCGGCGTGAGGGCGAGCCCGGTGCCGATCATCGAATCGCGCGTCACCAGATCGGCCAGGCGTTCCTCGCTCCAGCCTTCGGTGCCGGCAGGGCGCATGGGCAGCACGATGAAGCGCGTCTCGGCGGTCGAATCCCAGACGCGGATCTCGGTTTCCTTGGCGAGCTTGACGCCGAAGTCGGTGAGCACACCGCGCGGGTCCTTGACCGCGCGCGAGCGGTAGGGGGCGGACTTGTACCAGACCGGCGGCAGGCCCAGCACTTCCCACGGGTAGCAGGAGCACAGCGTGCAGACGATCATGTTGTGCCGCTGCGGCGTGTTCTCGACCGCCACCAGATGGTCGCCGACCGGGCTGACATGGCCCAGCGTGCCGACCGCCGCCGTGGCGTCCTTCAGGAGCGCCTGCCTGAAGGCGGGATCGGTCCACGCCTTGGCGACGACAAGGGCGCCGTTGCGCGGCCCGATCTTGGTCTCGTAGGCCTCGACGATGGCGTCGAGTGCCGCGGGGTCGATGTAGCCCTTCTCGGTCAGGATGGTCTCCAGCGCGCGCACGCGCAGCTGGGTCTCGGACAGTTCCGAGCCATGCTCATGGGAATGATCGTGGTCGTGATCGGCCATGGAAAAGCACTCCGGTGAACTCTCCGCTATCGTAGCTCACCGGCGCCCGCCATCCTAGTCGTCGGGTGGCACCTCGGTTTCCAGGCCGCGATCGACCAGGCATTTCCAGGCTTCTTCCGCGTCGTCGGCGTAGCTGAAGAGATCGAGGTCGGCGGTCGTGATCATGCCGGCGTCGAGCAGCGCATCGAAGTTGATGATGCGGCTCCAGTAGGCGCGGTCGAAGCACACGATCGGAGTGTGTGGCATCTTGCCGGTCTGGACCAGGGTCAGGATCTCGAACAGCTCGTCCAGGGTACCGAAGCCGCCGGGAAAGACGACCAGGGCAGCGGCGCGCATCGCGAGATGCATCTTCCGCATCGCAAAGTAGTGGAACTGGAAGGTCAGTTCGGGAGTCGAGTAGGCATTCGGCTCCTGTTCCTTGGGCAGGCGGATGTTGAAACCGATCGACGGAGCCCCGGCGTCCGACGCGCCGCGATTGGCCGCTTCCATGATGCCGCCGCCGCCGCCGGTGGCGATCACGTTGCGCCGACCCGCCCGGCGGCTCTGGAGGGCGCCGCCGCGCTCCGAGGCGATACGGCCGAAGCGGCGCGCCTGTTCGTACCAGTGTGCGGCGCGCTCGATCTGCCTCGACATCGCGTCCGGCGAGGGCGTCGACGCAGGCGGTCGCGCATCGCCTTCGACGGCCGGCTTGGTGCGGGCGCTGCCGAACACGACGATCGTCGAAATGACTCCCCACTTTCGCAGCAGTTCCTCGGCCTTGGCATATTCGAGGAGGAAGCGGACGCCGCGCGTCGAGTCACCCAGGATGAACTCCTCATCCAGGGCGGCGAGGCGATAGGAGGGGCTTTGCCTTTGAAGGTCGTTGTCCGTCATGATGGCAGTCTAGAGGCAGATCAACAGAGGGGAGAACGCCAATGTCTTTGACCGGGGATTTCGTTCCGAGCCCTCCTGCCGGCGGCATCATGTTCACTGGCTGCGATCTGCACGCGGCCGCAGGGCTCAGCCCGCCTGCGCACCCGCACGGCCATGACCATCCCCGTCGCCGCGAGGTCGTGGTCAACGGCAAACGCATCAAGACCATCGACGTGCACGCCCATTGCTGCGTGCCCAAGGCGATGGCCCTGATCAACCATCCGCTCGAGGCGCCGGGCCTCCTGATGGACGACACCAGCACGCGCATCGCGGCCATGGATGCGCAAGGCATCGATGTCGAGGCGCTCAGCATCAATCCCTACTGGTACAAGGCCGAGCGTGATGTCGCGGCCGAGCTGATCCGTGTCCAGAACGAGACCTTGGTGGAGTTCTGTGCCGCCAATCCCGACCGGTTCGTCGCCTTCGCGACGGCCGCGCTGCAGCATCCCGAGCTTGCGGCCGAGCAGGTGGAGCACGCCGTCAAGAAGCTGGGCTTCCGCGGCATCGGCGTGGGTGGCAGCGTCGCCGGCGAGGAACTGGCCAATCCGCGCTTTCATCCCTTCTGGGCCAAGTGCGAGGAGCTGGGCGTGCTAGTCTTCATGCATCCGCTCGGCACGCGCGAGCTCGAGCCCAGCGGCCGGCTGGGCGGCAGCGGTCTCCTCACAAACACCATCGGCAATCCGCTGGAGACGACGATCGCGCTGTCGCATCTGATCTTCGAGGGCACGCTCGATCGCTTCCCCGGGCTGAAGATCTGCGCCGCGCACGGCGGTGGCTTCCTGCCGTCCTACGCCAACCGGTCGGATGCGGTGATCCGCTGCTTCCCCAACCGCGTCGGCCCGCTGCCCAAGAAGAACCCAACCGCCTATCTCAAGGACGGCCAGCTCTTCTTCGACACGATCGTCTTCACGCCCGAAGCGCTGCGCCACCTGATCGCCGAGACCGGTCCCGGCCAGATAATGATCGGCACCGACTATCCGTTCCCCTGGACCAGCACCGAGGTCGACCTGGTGCTGAGCACGCCCGGCCTCAACGACGAACAGCGCATCGCCATTCTCGGCGGCACGGCGGCGAAGCTGCTCGGGATCAAATAGTCATACGCGGTCCGCGTATGACTTAATGCAGGCCGTAGAAGCCCATCGCTCCGCCGGCCATGATCTTGCGCTGGACCTCGGGCGACAGGCCTTTCATGCGCTCCTTCAGCATCTCCGGCGCACCCGGGAAGAAGCCGTCGCGGTGAGGATAGTCGGTCGCCCATAGGATCTTGTGCGGGCCGATGTATTCGGCCAGCGCACCTATCGAGCCTTCCACCGGCTCGAAGGAGATCCAGCAGTTGCGCCGGAAGATGTCGCTCGGCCGCATCTTCAGGCCGGAGTCATTGAACCCCTTGTCGTCGAAGTGGCGGTCCATGCGGTCGAGCCACGGCGCAATCCAGCCGCCGCCCGATTCAAGGAAGCCGACGCGCAGCTTGGGATGGCGCTCGCACACGCCGCCCCAGATGAAGCTCATCGCTGCCAGCATCATCTCCATGGTGTGGGAGATGATGTGTTGCGCGCCGCGGCCGTCGAAGCGGTCGACGCCGACCGTCGGCATGCCGCTGTTGCCGCCCTCGTGGATGCCGATGCTGAAGTCGAGCTCTTCGGCCGCGCTCCAGAACGGCTCGTAGTCGGGATCGTGCAGCTTGCGGTCGTTGTAGGGATTGGGCCGCAGGAAGCCGCCACGGAAGCCGAGCTCCTTGCGGGCGAAGGTCATCTCCTGGATCGCCGCGTCGATCGACTGCATCGGCAGCATGGCGATGCCGAACAGGCGGTCGGGGTAGGGCTTGCAGTAGTCGGCGAGCCAGCGGTTGTAGGCGCGGCACATCGCGGCAGCGAAGGCGGGATCGCTGACGGCGCCGGCGAACAGGCCGAGGCTGGGATAGAGGAAGGCGGCATCGATGCCGTCGAGGTCCATGTCGGGGATGCGCGCATGCGGATCGAAGCCGCCCTTGCGTCCATCCTTGTATTCCATCGCGTCGGCGGCGACGACGCCCTGGCGCGCGCCCACGCCGCCGATGCCGCCGAAGCCCGCGCGGCTGCCCAGGATCTTGTCCTCCAGCAGCAGGCGCTCCTTGCCGTGGTCGTCCTTCACGAGTTTCGGTGCGCGCTCGCGATACTGCGGATCCATGTAGTCGTTCCACAGCGTGAACGGCTCCAGCACATGCCCATCGGCATCGATGACGTCGTACTTGCGGTCCATGTTTCCTCCATCCGGCTTGGATGCCGGTTTGGTGGAAAGATCATAGTGATTCCCTCGTGTCGGAACAGGCTCTAGGCTGCCGGTCAACACCGAGGGAGAAACGCATGGACCTGAAAGGAACAGTCGCCGTCGTCACCGGCGGCAATGGCGGGCTTGGGCAGCGCATCTGCCATGCACTGGCTGCACAGGGCTGTCACATCGCCGTCGTCTACGCCCAGAGCAAGGACCAGGCGGAGGGCGTGGCGCGCGAGCTCGAAAAGCACCAGGTCGGCGCGGCCGCCTTCGCCTGCGACGTGACCAAGCGCGACCAGGTCCAGAAGCTGGTCGACGACGTGGTGAAGCGTTTCGGCCGGCTCGACATCCTGGTCAACGACGCGGCCTACAACAAATCGATCCCGTTCAAGGACCTCGACAACCTCACCTACGAGGAATGGACCAAGATCATCGACATCAACCTGACGGGGCCGATGCTGATCACAAAGGCCGTCGCACCAGTGATGAAGCGGCAAGGCAGTGGTCGCATCGTCAACATCTCCTCGGTGGCGGGGCTGGGACCGACCGGCTCGTCGATCGCCTATGCCGTGTCCAAGGCGGGGCTGATCCATCTCACCAAGTGCATGGCCGTGGCATTGGCGCCCGAGGTGCTGGTGAACTGCGTGGCGCCCGGTCTGCTCGAAGGCACGCGTGCGACGGCCAACCTCAGGCCGGAGGTGATCGAGACCGGCCGGAAGGCCTCGCTGCTGGGCAAGGCCGCTGACAAGGACGACTGCGCTGACCAGGTCGTCACGATGTGCCGGACCAATACGATGACCGGCCAGACGCTGGTCATCGATTCGGGACGCACGTTTCATTAAGGGAGCGACTCTCGACGTCAGCGGAACATCGGGTCGTTGAAGGCCCAGCGGTTCTGCTGCTCGCTGAAGATCACCGGGAAGAGCTCGCGGAACAGGCGCTCGATGCGAGGGTCGGTCGGGCCGGTGGCGTCGGTCCATGCCGTGGTCTGCGACATCGCCCGGTCGTTCCGGCAGTAGATCGCATAGACGTAGAAGCGGCCGGGCGTGTTGGGGCGGAACCGCGGCGGCTCGCCGGCGCATACCGGATCGCTGTTGAGGTTGAGCGCCGGATCGAACACCAGCACCAGGCGATAATTGGGGCTGGGCCGCGGCGAGGGCGCGTCGTAGGTGAAGGTCAGTGCCGGCCGTGGCTTGGCGCGCTGCATGGCAGGCAACAGGTCGCGCGCAACGACGGCTGGATCGATGCCGGGAAAGGGATTGCCGGCCAGCACGACCTGGAAGGGCTTGCCGTCGGTTGCCGCGAAGAAGTCGCGGTAATCGTACTGCGGGGCATAGTAGGTACCGCCGATAACGGCGGCAAAAGCGGCCACCGGCGCGGTGAGCAACGCAAACAGGACGGCGGTAAAACGAATACAGTGCATAGGACCCTCCAGCGCCAATTCACTTGGGCTGCAGTTCCGATCCTGACCAATCAAGTCTTCGCGATGGTCAGAGTTTCAATTCCGGCACCGGCATCCAGCGCTGCTCGGCGACGCTGCGATAGGCGAGGTCGGCGAGCTGCACGGCTTTGGCGCCCTCGACCAGCGTCGGGACATAAGGCGCATCCTCGCCGACATGGCGCAGGAACGCTTCCCAGCACTGGCGGAAGGGGTTCTTGTTGTCGCCGGCGTCCGGCACTTCCTTCCAGTCCGCCATCAGGTCGACGCCGCCGGGCCGGGCGGCCTTGATGAAGGCCTCCGGTGTTTCGGCGGCCGACTGGGTGAAGCAGCGGAAGCGCCCGGCCACCGCCGAGCCGTTGGTGCCGTCGATCTGCACCACCATCGTGTCGTCGCGCCGCGGCCGGGTCGCCCAGCTGTTGGTGATCATGCCGATCGCGCCGCTTTGCAGCTTCAGCAGGGCGTAGTTGGTGTCCTCGGCATCGACCTTGTAGCGCTGCCCGCTTTCGTCGACGCGCTCGGGAATCGCGGTGGTCATGACGGCGCACACATCGGAGATCGGCGATGCCAGGCGATCGATCATGTAGCGCCAGTGCGCCATCATATCGAGCGCCAGCCCGCCGCCCTCGGCCTTCTTGTAGTTCCAGCTCGGCCGCTGGCATTCCTGCTCGCTGCCGTCGAAGATCCACGAGCCGGCATCGACCTTGACCGACAGGATGCGGCCGAAGAAGCCCGACTTGCTGACGGCCAGAAGCTTGGCGAAGCCGGGGAGAAAGAGCTTGTCCTGGATGACGCCGTGCTTGAGGCCTGCGCGGTCGGCCAGGCGCGCCAGCTCCATCGCCTCGTCGACCGTCGGCGCCGTGGGCTTTTCGATGAAGATGTGCTTGCCGGCCGTGATTGCCTGGCGCACGCGCTTCGGCCGGTCGCCGGTGGCGGCGCAATCCATGAAGATGCGGTCCGGCCCGGCGAAGGCCTCTTCTAGCTTGGTCGTCCAGCGCTGGCCGCCGTGGTCGGCGGCGAGCTTCTCGATGCGCCGGGCATCACGGCCGACCAGCATCAGCTCGGGGATCAGCCGGTCGCCATTGGCGAGCGGAAGTCCGCCCTCCGCCGCGATGGCCAGAAGGTTGGCCATGTGCTGGGTCGTGCCCATGCGGCCCGTGGCGCCGTTGATGATGACGCCGATCCGACGATCGCCCATGTCTCGTTGCTCCCCCGAGCCTCGTTGCACTACTTCGGCGCGATTTCCTTGAAGCGCCGCAAGGTCTCGATCTGGCGATCGAGCTCGGGCATACGATACATCGGATAGAGCATCACGATCCCGGCTCCGAGGCGCTGCCAGCCATGCGCGGCCGCCGCCCAGCGCTGCGGATCGGCCTCGTCGAAGCGCAGCCAGCCTTCCAGGCCGAACTTGGCGGGATCGCGGCCGAACGCCTTCAGATGCTCGCGCAACGCGGCGAGCTTGGGCTCGGCGGCCTCGGGCGACAGGATCGGCATCCAGCCGTCGCCGATCCGGGCGGCGCGCTTGACGACGGCATCGGACGATCCGCCGAACCAGATCGGGATCGGGCGCTGGACCGGGACCGGCAGCATGTTGACGTCGATCAGCGTGTGGAACTTGCCCTTGAAGGTGACCAAGTCCTCGGTCCACAGGCGCCGCATCACCTCGATTTGCTCGGCCTGCCGCGCGCCGCGCGTCTTCCAGTCCATGCCGAGCGCCTCGTACTCGACGTGGTTCCAGCCGACGCCGACGCCCAGGCGTAGGCGGCCGCCACTCAGGATATCGACTTCGGCCGCCTGCTTCGCGACCACGCCGGTCTGGCGCTGCGGCAGGATCAGCACGCCGCTGCACAGCTTGATGTTCTTGGTGACGGCAGCGATGAAGGCCATCGTCGTGAAGGTTTCGTGAAAGGGATCGTGCTCGCTGTAGGTCGGCTTCCAGTCGCCGCGCGGCGCGGCGCCAAACACGTGGTCCGCCACCTCGATGCAGTCGTAGCCGAGATCCTCGGCGGCCTGCGCCCAGTCCCGGATCTTCGCGGGATCGCGGCCTATGTCACGCGTCGGGAAGAGGGCGCTCAGCAACATCGATGACTCCTGTGCCGGGAATTTCGCGCAGCCATTGTGCGCAAAATGCCTTCGATGTTGCAAATCCCAGCTGATCAGAGGATCGCGTCGTGATGCGTCAGGTGTGTGACGGGCGGATGATGGCTGTCGCCGACGGGCGATCCGTCTGGCGACACACGCCAGGCATCAGCGTAGAAGCCGACGATATCCTCGTTGCTCAGCGGCTGGTGAAGGATGGTGCCGTCCGGCAGCTGGAAGTCGGTACCCTGACCGCTGTGGCTGCCGAGAAGCCCTCGCACCGATCCCGCCCCGTCATGCGGCCCGAGCGCGACGCCCCAGTCCAGCCAGTCGTTGCCGTGATAGCTCACGACGATGGCCTGGCCGGTGTTCCAGGTCAGCTGATAGGTGCCGGACGAGAGTTGCGCGAGCGTCCCGTCCGGGATCGCCTGCACGCCGCCGTGCAGCGTCGTGTCCGGCGCGCCGTCGACATGCAGCGAAATCGCCTGGCCGACGGCAAAGGTCACTTTGGTGTTGCCGAAGACGGCCTCCAGCTCGGTCGTGATGCTGGCCACGCCGTGGACACCCGCCGTCTCGATGCGGATCTGCAGTGGCGTCGCGGGATCGGTCCATTGCACGGCGACGAACTCGCCGACGGCCTGGAAATCGTAATGCAGGCCGTGGAAGGTCGTCATGTGGACGTCGCCTCGTCCGCCCGCCACGTTGGTACCGCCGAGTCCGTCCGGCGTCACCGTGAAGCCGTCCGCTGCGTAGTCTCCCGCGATCTTCAGCCGAAGAGAGCCGAGGTCGGTGTCGAGTGTCAGTACGCCGTTCGCCCAGGTGGCGCTGCTCGCATGTGTGCTGGCCAGCTCCAGCACGTCATCGCCATTGAACCCGATGATCGTGCCCTGGAAGGCGTGCGGATCGTCGAGCAGGGCATGTCCGTTGGCGCCGAAGGTCAGTGTCTGCTCCGTCCCGACAGCTGCCCGCAGCGTGAGTGACGATCCAGCGGCCATGGACAGGTCGCCCGAGCCCGTGACGCCGCCGTAGAGCAGCAGCTCGCCGCCGTTCGCCGTGATCGAGCCGTCGTTGTGGATGTCGGCGAGCTGCACGGTCTTGCCGCCGCCGCCCGGGCCCGAAATCGTGCCCCAGCCGGAGACAACGCCGCCCGAGCCAATGTGCAAGGCCTCCGCGCGGACCGTGGCGTCGGTGCCCCCCAAGGCGAGCTGGCCGGCCGCGCCGAGGGTGAGGGTGCCGTTGACTCCGAACAAGGCGTCATGGTCCGCACCCGCACCCACGGTCACCTCGGCCGCGCCAGCCTCACCGAGATGGGCGTCGCCATAGACCAAAAGCGCGCTGTAATCGCCGATGCGAATGCGGCCCCTGCCGTCGTCGGCTCTGCCGACGAGGAGCAGGCCGTTGTTACCGGCACTTGCGGCGCCGACCGCGACTTCGCTGCCATGCTCGATCGCGAGGCTGCCAGCGCCGTCGTCGCCAACGGTCAACGTGCTGTGGTCTGTAGCATAGGCGTTGGCGACCAGAAGAAGGCCGCCGTCGAGCCTGACCGAGCCCTGACTGCCAGTCTGCTTGCCGATCGTCGCATCGTAGGCTGTTACCTGGCCGCTGATGCCGTTGGCCGCACCGTCGATCAGCAGGGAGCCGTTGCCCGCATCGCCGACGATGAGCTCGCCGGATGACGTGACTTCGGTCGTCGACGCGCCGATCGCCCAGAAGCCGCCATTGACCAGCACCGTGCCCTGGCCGCCGGCCGAACGCCCGATCGAGGCGCCGCCCGACGTCATCGACGACGCCACGCCCAGCAGCGCCAGCGTGCCGCTACCGGATTCTCCAACGACCACCGTGCCGTTGGCCGTGATCTGCTCGAGGTTGACGATGGTGCCGTTGCTGCCGGCTGCCTCGCCGATGACGAGGGCGTCTGCCGTCGATCCCGTGAGCGCAAGCGCACCACCCATCAAGGTGAGCAGGCCGGCACCCGTGCCACCGACGATCGCCTTTGCCTGATCGGTGAATTCGCCGCCGCCGGCGAGCAGCAACGTGCCGTTGGCGTCGACCACCAACCCGACGCCGCTTGCTCCCTGGGCGGTGACTTGTCCGGTCAGCGTCGTCGGCGCCGTCACGTTGACCTGATCGACAGCGCCATCCCCGGACACTGTGTAGGCGCTGACGCTGCCGGGCTTGAACAGGGCGACGTTGGTGCCGCCGGGCGGCGCGGTCGGGCTTCCGCCGCCGCCGGTCAGCCTCCAGTTCGCGGCGTCGCTGAAGCTGCCGTTGGCGATAGAGCTATCCCATTCGAACCGGTCCGGAGCGGCACCGCTGGCGTAGTTCGAGACCGAGATCGTCGCTGTCGTCGAAGCGATGCCGGCGTAATTGACGGCGCTGATCGAAATGGAATCGGGCGTCGTCGTGCGACCCTTGTAGGCGAGGGTCTGCAGGCTCTGCTCGACGGCGAAGAGGGAGCCGGCAAGAGTGAGAGTGCCGGTGTTGTTGCCGGTTATCGTTATCGTCCCGTTGCCCGTGACGTCGGAGGCGAGGAGCCTTCCGCCCGTACCCGCGGTGGTCGTGAGCGTGACCGTGATCTCCTGGATTGGCAGAATCGTGCCATCGGGGATCGGCATCTCGAGAACGATGTTCGGAACGAGCACGTCCCGGTCGACAGCGCCCTGCAACGAAGCGGCCTGCGGTACGACAACACTCGGCGCGATGCCGGGCGAAAGGGGAGCGAACGTGATGATGTGGCCGCCGCTGACCGTCGGGCTGAGGGCGGTCAGGTCACCGGTCAGTCGGTACACCAGCGGCCCGCCGGTCTGCAGGTTGACCGTCAGGAGGCCGGTGCCGCTGTCGTAGCTCGCGCTGTTTACGGTGACGTCATTCAGGATCAGGCGATCGGCGTAGGAAAATCCGGTGATCGCGCCCTTCATCCCGTCCGGCGCCTGGAGCTCGAGGGTGCTCGGCGAAAACGGCAGGTTCGAAGGCGATGCGAAGTCGATGGTCTGGTCCGGGCCGATCGCCGCGGTGGCGATCAGCGTGGCGCCGCCGTCAACCGTCACCGTGCCGCTGCCGGCGAGGGGATTGGCCAGCGTGAGCTGCTGCAGCCCCAGCGTCAGGTCCGCCACCGCTTCGATCGTGCCGTCGTTGACGATCGCGCCGCCGCCCGAGGCCGACAACGTGCCATTGCCGCTCAGCACACCGCCGCTCTCGATCGTGACAGTGCTGCCGCCGAGGTCGCCGCTGAAACGTCCGATGCCGCCGTTCAGGACTTCGAGCGCGCCGCTGACAGCAAGGCTTGCCGTGCTATAGGCGGAGGGCGCCAGCGCTGCGAGCAGCGAGAGATCGGGGCCGATTTGCAGATCGCCGTTGACGGTCTGCGCGTTCTCCACGCCGCCGACGAACAACACGCTCTTGTCGGCCAGCAGCTGCGTGATATCGGAGATCGTGGTGCCGTTGACGTCGCCGGGCGGGCCCGCGGCGGGCGACGAGGCGACTGCCGCGGAAATTTGGACGCCGACGGTGCGCACGGCGGTGTGCCCGCTGCTGTCCATCACCGCGATCTGCACGATGTCCCGGCCCGATTGCAGCGTATCGGTGAGAGTCGCGAGCACTGTGTTGATCTGGGAAAGCGGGCCCGACAAGCTGAGTGTCGGACCGCTCATCGATCCGCCCGCGATGCCGAATGGATCGGTTACGCCGAGCGTGCCCCCATTCGTGGAGGTCAGCGTGACACTGTAGGTGCCTTGAGTAGTGGCACTGGCCAGGAGGACCGCATCGACGCCCGAGAACGCGACCGTGCCTGGCGCGCCGGTCACGAATGCAGGCGCGATGAAGCCGAGTGCGGAGCCGTCATCCGGGGCGCCGGTCGCGGGCGCATTGCCGGCGGCAAGGACTGTGGCCAGGAACTGCACCTGGCTGGCGGTAAGCCCGGGGAAACCGGGGTATGGGACCAATCCGTCCCACAGCTCGATGTCGCCGGCATTTGCTGCCGCACCGTTGGCGATGACGTAGGACCAGCCCGCGTATCCCGGGAAAGCGGGAGTGGGTCCGTCGAACGCGCCGTTCGTGGTGCCGTTGGTCGTGGCGCTGCTCTGCAGGGTACGCGGCGAGGCCGTCTGGAGGCTGCCGCCCGTCGCACTGGGATCGAGTGCCGCATCCGCCTGCATCTGGAGATAGATGAAGGCGTCGGAGGAGGGCAGAGGGTTGTTCAGGGCGTGATTGCCGGCCTGGACCGCGCGAGCGGAGTTGCGGGCCTGCTGCAGCACCGCAAGCGTGAAGTTCTCGTCGCCGTTGGAGTGGCCTCCGTCGGCCAGATGAAAGAGGTTCATCGTGTAGTCGAGGGGCGTCGTCGACCATTGGGAATAGTCCGCGATCGCCGCGCGCAGCGTGAGCTGTTGGGCGGCGTCGGTGTAGCCCGCGGCTTGCAACGGATAGACTCCGTTGGTCAGCGGGATGAACGGCTCGTCGGTCTCGGTAGCTCCCGCCGTGTTCGAAATGCCGCGGATCAAGGCGTTGCCGTCGAAGGCGGTGGCCAGCTTGTTCTGGAGACTGGTCCAGGCATCGACGTAGTCGGCAGTCCAGACTCGACCGAGCGTCTGGGGGTTGCCGTCCTTGTCGATGACGGCGATGGGCGGGCCGTTGATGTTCTTGGCCCACTCGGGCGCCGTGAAGCCGCCCCACACACGAAGCTTGATGCCGAGGTCGGTGCCGTGCTGCTGGTTGTAAGCCGCCACCAGGGCGATTGCGATGTCGATGTCCGCTGTTATGAGCGGAGTGTCGATGCCCGCTACGGGCTGCAGCTGCGCCCAAGTAACGTTCAGCACGATCTCGCTGAACAGGCCCGGAAACGGGCCAAGGTCGGAATTCAGGAGGGTCGAAAACGGGACGGCATTGGAGGGATTGTTGTAGAAGGAGATATCTCCCATATCGACCAGCCCGGTTTGCAAGGGCTTGCCGTCACCGGATGTACTCATTTCGACGCTTCCTCTCGGACCGATCCGGACGATGCCGCGAGTTTAAGTGACGAGCCCGTCCGGCTGGCTCACGGATCGGTCACAGATTCGGTTTAGCGCGTACGATGTGAAATCTTCACATTCACATCATGTCGGCCATAGGCGCGCGACGCTGTCCGGCAGCACTGCGTCACCGATCGCAGCGCGAAGCCGGTTCAACCGGAGGGTACGCCCCACATCGGCGGGGTCGAGTGTAGCCAAGAATCCGAGACCCTCGCTCGCCAGTAAAGCCAACTGACGCTGGCGCTCGAGGACGACCGGCCCCATCGCGATACCCGGCAAAAGCGGCCCCTGATAAAGCTGCAGCGCGAGATCGAACGCCGCCATCCGGTCCGTCGTCGGCAGTGTCTCATCGCCGACGAGCCGGATCGCGTCGCGGAGCCGGCCGAGATCGGTCGAAACGCAAAGGGGGTTCAGGCGGACGTAGCCGTCTTCATGAATGACTGCCTGTGCGCCGATCAGCTTGCGCAAGCGGTAGATTGTCGTGGTGAGGCTGTGTATCGACTGATCGCCATCTGCGTCCGGCCAGAGTTCGTCAGCGAGCCAGCCCTGCTCGAGATCGCGGCCATTGGCGATAATGAGATGAAAGAGGAGCTCGCGCGGCTTGCGCTGCGCCTTGCCCGAACCCGTCGAGAGTCGATTGCCGTCAAGCTGGATCGTAAACTGGCCGAAGCAGCTGATATCGACCCGATAAGGCCATTCGTTGTGAACGATTGTCCGTTGCGGAGGCGGAAGATCCCAGAGCGCGATGAGACGGCGTGTCACGCTGACCTCCGCACCTCGATTGAGCGCTACGTTGGCGAGATGACCGAAGTGTGCGACGTCGAGGCCCGAGATCCGACGGAATCCAAGCTGGCAAGCAAGATGTGCCAACCCGTTCCAAGCAGCCACGAACGCCGCCGTTCGGTCCTGCACGGCGGCATGGCAGGCCTCCGCCAGGTCGGCATGTAAGTGGAAAATGGCGCTGTGGGATCGCACGGCAAGGTCGCGCAGCTCGTCGATGTGCTTGCGTGCCCTGTCGTCTCCCTTGACGGCAAAGGCCATCGCGAGCTGCATGGCCAACAATCCGCGCTGTTGTGTGTTGCCGACCCGGCCTGCCCGTTCGTATGCGGCCGTCGCCTCGCCAATCGCGAGATCCGCGTTTCCTTCACCGAGCGCGATCGTCGCGCGCAGAAAATGCGCCCCGACGACGTCCGGGCGGCCGGACCGCACAGCACTCTCGACGCAGGCAGCAGCCTCGGCCCGATCGCCGGCCGCGGCATAGGCTTGCGCTGCCACCCAGTAGGCATTGGCGAGACGATGCTGCGTCCCCCATTTTTGCGCGAAGGCCACGACCTCCCGCATCAGCTTTCGCACCTCGCCGTCATTGCCGTCGCGGTAGGCAATGGTCAGCGCTCCGAAGTACCACGCCATTGTCGCAAGCGGCGGCACATCGGGCCGGCTCGCCACCGGCGCGAGGTTGTCCAGGTATGGCCGCGCTGCAGCGAGATCGCCTCGCCACCACAGAAGGTAGTTGATCAGAATGGCGCCGAGCAGCAATTGCCGTCCGGCCTGTAGCCGGGGCAGGACCGCCTCGACATGCTTTTGCGCGTTCAGCACGTCCCGATGCGTGGGGCAGCCGAGCAGCATCGCGACAGCCCGGGTCATTACCAATCGCCCACGAAGCACCTCCGGGAGTGCCGTCAGCAGAGGCAACGCCCGGTCGATCTCATCGATGCTCGATGAGAGCTGAGCATCGATCGACCAGTCGGCCAAGGCTGCATTGATGTCTCCCATCACGGCAACGGCAAACTCGACCGGTTGTTCGGCCGGGTTCGCAGAGCGCCAGACATCCCGAAACACTTCACGTGCGGCTGACGGCTCGAACGGCAGGCGCCCCGTAGCCTGCCAAACGCGCACCAGAGGCACGCGCCGTGAGCTGTCCGAGAGCATGGCGATCAGCTCGACAAGCTCCTGGTTCCTGCCACCCGTGATCATGTCGGACGCCTGGCCCAGGATGAGGTCGCGGGCCTCATCGTCGGCGCCGGCCTGTGTCAGCAAGCGGACACCGGTGAGCATTTCGCCGCGTCTGGTCAGTAGCCGTCCAGTTTTCAGCCGCGCTCGCGACAGCGCGTCCGGCGCCAGTTCCGTCTCGGCGGCAGCGCGCAGGCGCTCGAAGAGCAGATCGTGCTTGTGCAGTGCGCCATCGAGCAGTCGAGTGACCAGCGCCGAAGTGCTGGCGAGTCGTGCGAGGACGGAGATGGCGCCTTCGCCCCCCAGCGTCCGCCACTCTTCTTCCTCTCCGGTCTGAAGAAAGGCCGTCTCGAGGAGAGCTCCTCGTTCGACCTCGCTACAGCCTGCAAACAACCGCTCAGGCGCCAGGGCCGGGTGAGTGCGCAAATCATCGAGCGAGGGATGCGACGATGGCCTGACAACAAGGTCGGCGATCCAGCGGCCCGACCGCTGTGCCGTGGCAATGAATGTCGCGCGGCCGCTTGCGTGCACGCCAGGAACATCGCGCGCAAAATCCTCCCATTCCTCTGCCTCGACCTGCAAATCGCTGATAACGGCGAGTCGTTTCCCTGGCACGGCCGAAAGCAGGAGCGCAGGAGGGCTTTCGCGAGACAGGCACAGCAGGCGGTCCTGCGCGAGCAGAGCACTTGCCAGGATGGCCAGAATTTCCACAACGGCCGAGTCCGGAGGCAGCCTGTGCATGTCGTCGAACGCGAACAGGTAGGGCGCACGCTCCTTGTTGCCCAGGAGGGACTTGAACCAGTTGCGGGCGAAGACCTTGACGTTCGGCAGCGCGTCCGGGGTCAGCCTCGGCAATGCCTTGCTCACCCTGTCGGGCAATGCTCCAACTGCAAGTGCCAGCGTTTCGAAGAAGATCACCGGATCGGCATCTGTTTCATCGATGCGATACCAAAGTGCATGGCCGTGACGCGCGGCGCTTCGACCCGAATAGAGCCAGGTCGCGGCGAGTGAGGTCTTTCCCGCTCCAGGCGGTGCGGCGATCCAGACAATGCCCTTGGGCGGCGCCTGCTCGATCTCACGGAACAACCGTTGTCGCGCGACCAAACCGCCGATCTGCGGTGCTACCAGTTTGCTGGTGCGCATGGGGGAGAGCAATGTCTGGCGGATATGCCGAAATGATGGCAGCAGGATTGAAGATCGTTACGCACTCTTCACCAACGCCGCGGCGGTGTCTCTGGCGCGCGTGACGCCTTCGCGTGCCATGCCGGCGCACAAGCCGGTATAGGCCGTCGGATCCAGCAATTTCGTGATCGCGTTCTTGTCCATGTGCGCGGTCAAACGGTTGTCCGCCGCCAGGAGTTCGGAAAACGATTTGCCTTCGACGAAGGCCGCTTGCGCGGCGTCATAGACGACGTCGTGCGCATGCTGCCGGCCGATCGCGATGCCGAGGTCCAGCATCACGGCTTCGGCCATGATCAATCCGCCGCCGAGGTCGAGGTTGGCCCGCATGCGCTTGGGATCGACGCTGAGGCCACGCATGATCTCGCCCAGCCGGGCCAGCATGTCGCCGGTGGCGATGCAGGCGCGGGCCTCGGCACTGTCCATCATCAGGCTGGTGGTGCGGTCGGCCTCGTGCTCGGTGGTCATGGCTTCGAGCGCCAGCGGCACCAGGCTGCGCACCTCGGCCGCGGCGGCGATGACATCCTGGCAGAGTTTTGGATTGCGCTTCTGCGGCATGGTCGAGCTGCCGACGGTGCCCGGCGGCACCGGCTCCTCGACCTCGCCGAACTCGGTCTTCATCAGGGTGTAGACCTCGCGCCCGATCTTGCCGCAGGTCGCAGCGAGCAGGCCGAGGATGCATATGTTCTCCGCCAGGTGATCGCCCAGCGCACGCGACGGCACCGTCATCGTGCCGAAGCCGAGCTGGCGGCCGATGCCGGCCTGCACCGGCGGCCCCTGCTTGCCGAGCGAGGCGAAGGTGCCTGCGCCGCCGCCCAGCATGGCGACGAACAGGCGAGGAGCGGCCTGCTGCAGGCGCTCGACATGGCGCAGCAACTCGTCGATCCAGACGGCGACCTTGTAGCCGAAGGTGGCGGGCACGGCGTGCTGGCCGTGCGTGCGCCCCGCCATCGGCATGTCGGCGGTGCGTTCGGCAAGATCGGCCATTGCGGCCAGGATCTCGCCGATCTGGCGCAGGATGATCGCGTGCGCCTGGCGCAACACCAGAAGGTCACCGGTCTGCGTGATGTTCTGCGTCGTGGCGCCCCAATGGACCCAGCCGCCGTGCGGCTCGCCGACGACGCGGCCGAGCTCCCACACCAGCGGCACTAGCGTATGGCCGGTGCGCGCAAAGCCTTCGTCGATGCGCGTGCGATCCATCAGCTCGAGCCTTGCCTTGGCGGCAATGGCTTTCGCCGCCTCGGCTGGGATGATGCCGAGCTCGGCTTGAGCGTGGGCGAGGGCGGCCTCGACATCGAGCCAGGCCTGCCAGCGGTTTTCCATCCGGTAGAGCGCGCGCATGCCAGGGTCGGAAACACGGGTTGCTGTCGGAAGGGTGTCGCTGGTGGCAGTCATTCCGTCGTTGCTCCTTGCTCAAGATCCTTGGGAGGGCCATTCCTGACGAGGTCGCCACCGGTGAAACGGGGATCATCGGTGACCTCGCGGGCGGCAAAGTCCGGCATTGGGAGAGCAGCCAGCAGATCCGCCGTGCTGCACTCGGCTTCGACCATGATCAGTCCTGCGAGCGCGCCTTGAAACTCGTCGACGTGCAACGCGACGTGCGGCGGGGATTGCAGTCTGTGGCGGAGTTTCCTGATTTGAACACCCGGCAGCGAGGCCGCAAGTACCGCAAACTCTTCCTCGGTCAGGTAAATCGACGTGATCAGGCGTGTCCGCGTGTCGACGTCGGCCTTGCGGCTGAACCGCAGCTTGGCTGGTCCGCCGCCGATCGGTCGGGCCTCCCTTAGCCGCAGTCGCGAGCCGGTGACGTACAGATCGGTGATCGCTTCGGTATGGACGATCCGTTCGCGCGGCACATTGCGACACAACCAGCGCCGCTCGTGCTCGACCGACGTGAATGCCGGCTTGGGAAAGCCCAGCGCCGTAGCGACCTGCTGGTTGATCTCCATCGGCCCTATGGTGCTCGTTGGGAGGAGAACGGCAAGCGTCATGTCAACCCGAAATCAAAGCGGCTCGAGCCATCCGTTCGCCAAAGCCGATTGCGTCGCCCTGCGAACCTGACCTACGGTCGGGTCAGGCATTACCCAAAGAGATCGGCTCTCCTGCACATGGCATCGAAAAAGACCTTGCCCGCGTCGCCGGGTTTCGACGCGCTCAAGTGGCGCTGCATTGGTCCCTCGCGTGGCGGTCGCGTCGTCGCCGTTTCGGGAGATCCCGTCAACAAGATGACCTTCTATTTCGGCGCCTGCGCCGGCGGCATCTGGAAGACCGAGGATGGCGGCGTGTTCTGGCGCTGTGTCTCCGACGGCTTCATGGGCAGCTCGGCGGTCGGCTCGATCGCCGTGGCGCCGTCCGATCCCAACGTGATCTACGCTGGCACCGGCGAGACCGCCATCCGCCTCGACGTTTCTTACGGTGACGGCATCTACAAGTCGACCGACGCCGGACGCAGTTGGCAGCATGTCGGCCTGAAGAACAGCAAGTTCATTGGCCGGATCTGCATCCATCCGCAGAATCCCGATCTCGTGTATGTCGCCGTGCTGGGCGACATCTTCGGTCCCAACACGGAACGCGGCGTTTATCGCTCCAAGAATGGCGGCGCGACCTGGGAGCGGATCCTGTACCGCAGCGACGTCGCGGGCACGATCGACCTCACCATGGATCCGAACAACCCGCGCCTGCTGTTCGCCTCGATGTGGGAGGCGAAGCGCAACTTCTGGAACATTTCCAGCGGCGGTCCAGGCAGCGGCCTGTTCCGCAGCACCGACGGCGGCGACAGCTGGGAAGAGATCTCGACCAAGCCCGGCCTTCCCACGGGCATGCTGGGCAAGATCGGCGTGTCGATCTCGGCGGCGCGCTCAGGTCGCGTCTGGGCGCTGATCGAGGCCGAGGGCGACAAGACCGGGCTCTACCGCTCCGACGACTTCGGCATGCGCTGGACCATGGTGTCGCCCAACCGCGATCTGATGCACCGGCCCTGGTACTACACCCATGTCTTCGCCGACCCGGGCCACGGCGACACGGTCTACGTCACGAACCTGCAGATGTGGAAATCGACCGACGGCGGTGCGACCTTCAACGAGGTGACGACGCGCCACGGCGACAATCACGATCTCTGGATCGATCCCAAGGTTCCGTCGCGCATGATCGAGGGCAATGACGGCGGCGCCCACGTCTCGTTCAATGGCGGTGCCTCGTGGTCGACGATCTACAACCAGAAGACCGCACAGTTCTATCGTATCGACGTCGACAACCAGTATCCCTACCGTGTCTACGGCACGCAGCAGGACAACACCTCGATCTCGGTGCCGAGCGCCTCGGAGTGGGGCGTCATCACCCTGGCCGACTGCTCCTATCCCGGCACCGGTGAATCGGGCTTCATCGCCGTCGACCCGCGCGACCACAACATCGTCTATGTCGGCGCCATCGGCTCGAGCCCGGGCGGCGCCGGCGCACTGCAGCGCTACGACCATCGCACCCGCCAGATCCAGCTCGTCAATGTGTGGCCGGAGGAGTCGACCGGCATCGCGCCTGAGGACCTGAAGTACCGCTTCGCCTGGACTTTCCCGATCGTGTTCTCGCCGCACGATCTCGGCACGCTCTATGCCGGCGGCAACTGCGTGTTCCGCACCCGCGACGAGGGCATGAACTGGGAGCGCATCTCGCCCGACCTCAGCCTGAACGACCGCAAGCGCCAGGGCGCGTCGGGCGGCCCGATCACCCGTGAAAGCGCCGGCGCGGAGGTCCATGCGACTTGCGCCTGCGTCGTCGAATCGCCGCATCGCCGCGACGAGATCTGGGCCTCGACCGACGACGGCCTGGTGCATGTCACCCGCGACGGCGGCAAGAGCTGGAAGGACGTAACGCCCAAGGGCATGCCGGAGCTTGCCTATGTCGGCTGCGTCGAAGTCTCGGCGCATGACGCCGACACGATCTATGTGGCAGCCACGTGCTACAAGCTCGCCGACTACCGGCCACACCTGTTCAAGAGCACCGACGGCGGCAAGAGCTGGAAGTCGATCAACGGCAACCTGCCCAAGGACGAGATCAGCCGCGTTGTGCGTGCCGATGCCGTGGCCCAGGGCCTGCTCTATGTCGGCACCGAGACGGGCATCCATTTCAGCCTGGACGACGGGGCGACATGGACGCGCATGAGCGGCCTGCCCAACGTGCCGATCTACGACATGAAGCTCAAGGACAGCGACCTGGTGGCGGCGACGCACGGTCGGTCGTTCTGGATCCTCGACGACGTGACGGCGTTGCGCGGCCTGGCCGACGGACGCCGGTCGACCCGATTGTTCGCACCGCGCCCGGCGATCCGCACCAAGCTGCACTGGAGCGCCGGCGCCAACGTGCGCACGGGCATCGCCTATGGGCCGGCCTTCGGCATCGACGGCAGCACGGTGATGGTGGAGCGAGCCGACGGCACGCGCTATCGCGAGCATCTCGATGTCGGCGAGAATCCACCCAACGGCGCCATCGTCTACTACTGGCTGTCCGAGAAGGACACCGGACCGGTGACGCTGACCTTCCGCGATTCGAGCGGGCGGAAGATCGTCGACTGCGCGAGCAATGACACGTCGCTGTCGCCGGCGCAGCGCCCGGATACCAAGCCTGGCCTGAACCGGTTCGTCTGGAACATGAAGTATCCCGGTCCGACCCGGCTGGATTATGGCCTGGCGCCACCGCGGCCCAAGCCCTTGGTGCCCGATCCCGAGAATCCGCCAGGACCGACGGTAGTGCCGGGCACCTATGGCGTGGAGCTGACCGTCGGCGAAAAGGGCAAGGACAAGAGTCACGCGGCGAAGTTCACGGTGGTCAAGGATCCGCGCCTGCCGACGACGCCCGAGGAGTACGCCGCGCAGTTCGGCCTGCACAGGCAGCTGATCGCCTCGGTGTCCAAGCTGAAGCAGGCTGTCAACCGCCTGCGCAAGATGAAGCGGCAGCTCGAGGAAGCAACCGGACATCTCGGCAAGGGCGAGCGTGCGCTCAAGAACCGCGCGGCGGCGATCGTGCGCAAGCTCTCGGTCATCGAGGGCGTCATGGTCGATCCGCATCGCAAGTCGGTGCGCGACGTGCTGCGCAACCCGGCGGGCCTCAACGACACGCTGATCGACATGGTCGCCATGGCGACCATGTCGATCAGCGTGTCGTTGAGGCCCGCCGGGTTGCGCAGCACGTCGCGCA